>Ga0160464_100709_pt1 | contig 19483 bp, 13 predicted proteins | sample HID1971I_E11MG_FD_108275 | JGI IMG/M metagenome (GOLD analysis project Ga0160464, IMG submission 108275) | Enriched millipede-associated microbial communities from UW Madison campus, WI, USA - HID1971I_E11 MG | ecosystem: Host-associated > Arthropoda: Insects > Digestive system > Unclassified ... | reverse complement strand
GGCGCGCATGATTGGGGGACGTGGGTCGCGACCAGCCAGGACGGGGTGTTGGAAGGGCAAACCGATCGTCCCGGCCTTGCAGACCAGAAGCAATTGGCATTGGACAGAAAAGCGAAGCGCCTCGCCAGCTACACCAATGTTCACGAGCTGCTGCATCTCGATACGCAGGTAGCATCGGATCTGAGGAAGCTGACGCAGGCGTTCGACATCGATTATATTCTGGGCAAGACAGACGACTACGACGCATTCAGGCAAAAATGGCTGGAAGCCGGGGGACAGCAATTGCTCGACGAAGCCACCCGGCAGTTACAAGAAATGAACAGGCTCCCGTAAACCGGAGCGAAGGGAGAGGCGCATAACATGAAGCGTATGACGAAGAAAATCGCGATCCTGTCCGTTGCTGTGGCCAGCTTGGCCATGGGGACATCCGTGCAAGCCGCAGTGCCCGATGTCGGGCCGTTCCCGATCGGCATCTTCTGGTCGCCAAGCCCCGAGGAGACGACAAGCGTCAAATATCAGGAGATCAAAGACATGAATGCCACTTACGTGCTGCTCTCCAACGGCGTATATTGGTATGATCAGAACGATGCAGCGCTCGCCCAGTGCGCGGCGCAAGGGTTGAAGTGTATCGTGCAGGACGACCGGCTCGGCTCGCATAAGTTCACGGTTGGTCAAACGGCCGGCAATGACGGCAAATATGTGTCGAGCAGCGTTTCGCTTGGCCAGACGTTCACGACGCCCGACGAACTAGATGTGGCGATTGATACGATTCAGCTCTATATCGACAAATCGAATTGGACAGCAGGCAAAAAACTTACGTTGAGCCTGTATAAGTCGCCAAGTAAAGGCGAACTGATCGGCTCGGATTCCATCACAGGTCCCGTAGCAGACAATTATCCCGTCTTCAAATTATACAAATGGCTTGAACCGAATACGACCTACTATGTCGAGCTGACGAGCGATAGCGCCACCGATATAGGCTGGGTTGTCGGCAATACGTCCAACGTATACGCTGGAGGGACGGCATATCAGAATGGAACGGCGCTGAGCAATTACGACTTCTGGTTCAAGCTGAATTACGGACAGAAGATGTACAGCGGCAGCGTGCAGCCTTCGATGGCCACGGTGAACGATATCGTCTCCCACTATTCCGCCAATCCCGGATTGCTGGGCTACAATCTGATGGATGAGCCTTCCGCGTCGGCAATGGCAGGGCTGCATAGCACGATGGAGAAGTTCAGACAGGCCGATCCGAACCATATGACCTACGTCAATCTGCTGCCGACCTATGCCGCCAATCTCGGATTCGGCGGGCGGACCGGCGAATACGTCACGCCCGGCAGAGCGTTGGGGCAGTCGTTTAAGACCAATGCGGGGACGACCCATATCTCCACGATTCAACTGTATATCGACCATAGCCAGTGGGGCAGCAACGAACCGCTGACGCTGAAGCTATGGGACTCGGCGGCCAAGACGACGCTGCTCGGTCAGAGCACCTTGTCCGGCTCGTCCACGAGCTTTCCTTTGTTTGAGGTAGACGCTGCGGTCACCCCGAACACGGTCTACTACTGGGAATTAACCCATGGCGGGGGCGGGGACAATTCGGTCGGCTGGGTCATCCGCTCTGCGAACGGCACGCAATGGGAAAAGGACGGGACGGCTTACGCCTCGGGGGCGCCGATCGACGGCGATTTCTGGTTCGCCCTGAACCAGAATCTGCTCCCATTCTCCTATGAAGACTACGTGTACCGCTGGGCGAGCAAGCAGCCGGACGTGCTCATGTTCGATCATTATCCGTTCAGCGCAAGCGGCGGCTTTAGCGGGGAATATTATACGAATCTCGAGATTATCCGGCGACAAGCGCAGCTAGCATCCCTTGATTTCTGGACCTATATCCAATCGGTAGGGATTACCGGAGGCTTGCGTTCGCCGTCTGAGAATGAATTGCGGTATAATGTCTACACCAGTCTGGCTTATGGCGCAAAAGGCATCAATTATTTCACGTATGAGACGCCTAGCGGTCAAGGCGAGTCGTTCCATGACGGGATTATCCTCCCCGATGGCTCCAAGGGGCCGTTGTACGCTTCGGCCCAGGCGATCAATGCCGAGCTGTTCAAGATCGGTCCGACGCTAAGCGGACTTGACTCGGAGGCGGTGTATCATACCGGGACGCTGCCAACTTCGACCATGGCGTTGCCGTCCAGCTTTTTCTGGCAGCCCGTCGATCCGGCGCAGCCCCTCATCGTGAGCAGCTTCAAGAATGCAAGTGGCAGGGAATATGTGATGGTGGTCAACCGGGACACGGCGAATGCAAGAACGGTATCGTTTGCCTTATCCACCAAGCCGGCTTCGGTGACTGAAGTATCCAAAACGACCGGTCTGGAGACGGCGACCAATTATAATGCCGCGACTGGCCTGTTGTCTTCCTCGTTCGCCCCAGGCGAGGGGCGGCTGTACGTATTGCCTTGAATGGAGGAAACAAAGTGAGGACGGAAACGATCACAACGTATTATACAGCGATGGACAGTCTGGAGGGCAGGTTCGACCGGGAGGCACGGAAGCTGCGATTAGAGGCGTCGGACGCGGACGCCTACGAGACCTGGAAGACCAAGGTGAAGGCAGAGCTGAGCGACTTGATCGGCATCGCGAGGATGGAGACGTGCGACTTGCTGCCGGAGAGGCTGGAAACCGTCCAAGAGGAAGGATATCGCCGCGAGAAATGGCTCATCCAGGTGGAGCCGGGCGTGTGGATGCCGTTCTATCTGCTGCTCCCGGACGATCTGCAGCCGGGCGAGCAGCGTCCTTGCATGATCGCGGCGCATGGACACGGCACGGGAGGGAAGCTGTCTCCGGCAGGTCGCACGGATATTCCCGCGCTTGCCGAGCGCATCGCCAGAGAGCATACGGATTATGGCGTATCCTTCGTCCGGCGGGGGTACGTGGTGCTCTGCCCGGATGCGAGGGGCTTCGGCGAACGCCGGGAGTCATCGGGACAGGGCGACGACGAGCACCTGTTCATATCCAGCACCTGCAACCAGCTGAACGTCATGGCGATTGGTCTGGGCCTGTCGCTGACCGGGATGTGGACATGGGATCTGATGCGCCTCCTCGATTTTATCGGGACCCGGGCAGACGTCGCTCAGGATCGTATCGGATGCTGCGGATTGTCAGGCGGCGGTTTGCAGACGCTCTGGCTGTCGGCCCTCGATGAGCGAGTGAGCTGCGCGGTCGTCAGCGGTTATTTTTACGGGTACAAGGACGCCTTGCTGAAGCTGTACAATTGCTTCTGCAACTATGTCCCCGGGCTATGGGAGCGGGTGGACATGGGCGATATCGCCGCCTTGATCGCGCCGCGTCCGCTGCTGATCGAGACGGGGGATCAGGATCCGCTCAATGGCGAGCGGGGCGTGGACAATGTCGTCGAACAGGTGGACAGCGCAGCTCAGGCCTACAGACTGATGGGGGTGGAGGATCGCCTCGTCCATCATATTTTTGCAGGCGGGCATGTATGGAACGGGGACCGAACCTATGACTTCGTGAATCGATGGTTAGGTCAATGAAAGAGCGGTTAAGCGGGGATGACCTGCTTAACCGCTTTTTTTGACAGGCCATTGGATAAAGTATATTATGTATTAATAAGTATACTTATAAAAGGAGTTCACGAAACATGTGGGAGGGCGTCACCTATGGGTAGAGACAACTGGAAAGCAGCTTGGATATGGGTAAACAGAGGGGGAGATGAGAATAACGTATACGTGGAAACGCGCAAGCGCTTCCACTTAACATCGCAGCCGGCGCGAGTGGTATTGCGAATCTCGGCCAATCAGGCATACAAGGTGTACGTGAATGGGCATCCGCTCGGAAGAGGACCAACGCCCGCGGATCTGGCGTGGATGTCCTACGATACGTACAGCATCGAGGAGCATCTGCATGCCGGAGCGAACGTCGTGGCGATCCTCGCCCATAATTTCGGACAGGAGCAGATCGTGACGGAGCAGCTTCAGGGCCCAGGAGGGGTGATCTGTCAGATCGATCTATTCGATACGGCAGAGGACGCCAACGCGCCGACGCGCTCGATCGCTAGCGACGCGGATTGGCCGTGCCGGCGCTCCCCCCGATGGCAATCGAATGCCAGTCGGCTGCACCTGTGGGGCGGCTATCGCGAGATCGTCGACCTCCAGGCGGAGGACGGCTGGGAACGCGCGGACTACGATGATTCCGCCTGGCCGACAGCCGTCGTCGTCGCCCGGGCGGAGCAGCCGGAGGGTCCGTGGCCGCGCTTGCTGCCCCGCGAGATTCCGTTGCTGCGGGAGACCCTTGTGCAGCCTGTGGCGGTCGTCGCCGCTGAGGGCTATCTGGGACGGCTGGAGCGTCCGGAGGCTGTATTGCGAGACGATGCGGGAGGAGGGGCGGTTATCCTTGATGCCTCTGTTCCCGGCTCGCTGCCGCAGATTTCGTATGACTTCGGCGCAGAGGTCGTTGGCTACCCAGAGGTGGAGCTCGATGCGGAAGAGGGCGGGGTCGTCCAGATTTTTTATGGGGAATCGCTGGAGCTGCTGCTGACCGATACGTTCCTGTTGCGGAAGGGGCGCAACATGCTGTTGCCCTTCGGTCGTCGGGCCTTCCGCTATCTCAAGATCGCGGCGATGGCGACGCCTGTCGCGCTTCGACTCCATCGGCTTAACGTCCGCTTCGTCCATTATCCGTATGAGGGAGAGCCGAGCTTTCGCTGCAGCGACGATAGGCTGAATCGGATCTGGGAAACGGGAAGATATACAACCGTTGTGAACAGCCAGCATCATTTCGAAGACTGCCCGCATCGCGAAGCAGCCCTTTGGGTAGCCGATGCCGTCGTGATGGCCAAGGTCGTGTATCAGACGTATCGCAATCCGGAGATCGTCCGCAAATCGCTGCTGCAAGCGGCGCGAATCCAGAACGACGACGGCTCCATCCCCGGTACCGGACCGCTGCGCAATCCGTTTCTGCTGCCGGACTTCTGCGCGTTCTGGCTGCTCGGCGCATGGGAGTATTACTCGTATTCGGGGGATATCGCATTCTTGCAGGAGATCTGGCCGCATGTCGTCCGGCTGGCGGAATGGTTCGAGAGGCAGGAGGACGAGAGCGGATTGTTCGCGAGGGCGGACCGGGACGGCTGGTGGTGCTTCATCGACTGGTCCGACGATATCGACCGCAGAGATCGGGTGACGGCGATCTCCTGCTATTATTACAAATTCCTGCAGACGATCGCTCATATGGCACAGGAGCTGCAGAAGGCTGACTACGCGTCGGAGCGTCTCCGCAAGGCGGAGCGGCTGCGCGCGGCGATCCGGCTGCGGCTGCGCGTGCCCGGGGCCTCCATCTATGCCGACTGTCTGACAGACGAAGGCTTGTCGTCTAGCGTAACCGCGCAGACGAACTTCGCTGCCGCCTGGTCGGGCATTATGGAGGAAGCGGAGGTGATCTCCTTCGTGCGGGAGGACTTCCTGGCCGAGCGGTTGTCTCCAATACGCGGCGCGTTCTTCTATCATATCGTGCTCGAAACGTTGTTCAGCTATGGCTTTGCGGAAGCCGCGGTCCAGTTGATCCGCAGCTATTGGGGAGCGATGCTGGAGCGGGGCGCCACGACCTGGTGGGAAACGTTCGATCTGTCGCTGCCGTTCTCCACGACCCCTAGCCCGTATATGGGTCACACGCCGACCTATTTGCAGGATTCGATACCGGTCAGCTTGTCCCATGGCTGGGGAGCGTCGCCGACGTATTTGTTAAGCCGCGAGCTGCTTGGCGCAGATCTGTCGGAGGCCGGTAAGGGCAAGCTTGCGATTCGGCCGCAGCCGGCGCAGCACATCGATTGGGCGGAGGGAGTCATTGCGACGAAGCATGGCGATCTTCGGATCGCATGGCGACGACAGGAGGACGGTCGGCTGTCCGTAGAGGCGACGATTCCAGCAGCGTTCACCGAGCTCTCAGCCGATATGGAACAGATGGAAGCGACGACAACGGGTGGCGTCACCCGTCTCTCAGGCATCGTGCGCGCTCCTGCCCCGGCGGGGCGGCCGAGCGTCGGCGCGGATACCTCGATTGCGTGAGGCTTGACAGGGAAGAGGATTAACGACAGACGGAAGCGAGGTCGATGGCTTCCTTCTGTCTGTTTGTCTTGCGAAATAAAAGTGGCTAACGTATACTTATCCCATCGATGGGAGTGAATGGAGATGCATTCCGAAAAAACGGAAAAAACGCCGATGTACCAATACATTGTCAACGATATCAAGCGCAAGATCGAAACGGGAGAGCTGCAGCCGCATGATCCGTTGCCGACGCAGATCGATCTGGCGAAGGCTTATCATACGAGCGAGATTACATCCCGCCGGGCACTCTCCGAGCTGGCGCAGGAAGGGTATGTGTACCGGATTCGCGGGAAGGGCAGCTTCGTTCAGGAGAATGCGGAGCATGTCGGCTCAAGGCCGATGCGCAAGCTGTTTTTCGCACATTCCAACTTGGAGTTGAACAGCTTCAGCCATCCCTTCTTCAGCGAAATGTTCGAGGGCATCGGGAGCGTATGTGACGAAAACGGCGTTGACTTCCATCTGTGGGACATGGGAGAGGATGATCGATTGCCGGACGATCTGAACGCCGGGATCATCCTTCTGACCAACACGGCGGTCGATTCCTTCGATATTGAACGGCTTACTGCATGGCAGCAAGAGGGGCGAAGAATGATCACCGTCCACTTCTATTATCCGCACCTCGGCATCCCCTATGTCATTGTGGACAACCTGACCGGGGGATATCTGGCGACGCAGCACTTGATCGCGCTTGGTCATCGCAGGATCGGCATGATCGTCACCGGCAAGTCGATGATGGAGTTGAATCAGGAATTTTCGCTGCGGCTGCAAGGCTATCGACTCGCCCTGTCGCAGCATCAGATTCCCTTCGATCCGGCGCTGGTCGCATGCATGGACGCGGAGCAGGAGTCGGTGAAGCTGGGAGCGGAAGGCTTCAAGCGGTTGATCGCGCTCGATGAGCCTCCGACGGCGATCTTCGCGACCAGCGATTCCAAGGCGATCGGGGCGATGAACGCAGCCAGGAGCAGCGGCATGGACGTACCGGGAGAGATTAGCATCATGGGCTACGATGATCTGAAGATCGGCGCGCTCACGTATCCCTCCCTGTCGAGCATCAACCAGAATACGAGGAAGCTGGGAGAACGAGCCGCCGAGATTCTCCTGTTCGAGCTGGAGGAGGCAGGGCGACAACTCGTCAAGGACGAAATCGTGCCGACGTTGATCCCGCGGGGCAGCACGGCCAAGGCGCCGTCTTGATCGGACGAGCGAGACGGGGATAACAATCGATAATGAGAGCAAAGGCTGTCGACGCGTTCGACAGCTTTTTGGCGTGCGTAGCAGAAGAAAAAAAGTGGTTGCGCGAGTCTGAAGTGTGAAGTATACTTTTAAACATAAAGTATACGAACTTAAAGAACGTATTCTTTGCAAGGTCAGGAACACATACAAAAAGTTTTAATCCGGAAGCGCTTTACACACATTTGAACAGGCTAAGGGGAGAATGACATGCGGAAGAAGAAAGTAATGATCTTGTTGATCAGCGTGATGATGGTCGCGGCGCTGCTATCCGCCTGCAGCAAAAACGACACCACGCCGGAAACTGATCCGACAGACACCAAGCCCGAAGGCTCGGCGGACCCGTCCGTGTCAACATTGGAAGGCGAGATCAAAATCTCGCTGCCAAACGGTTCAGCCGTCGTATGGAATGCAGTCGGAAAAGCGTACATGGATAAAAATCCGGGCGTAAAGGTGACGGTTGACCATAAGCCGCAGGAAGGCTTCAAGGAGTGGCTGACGGCTCAGTTCGCGGCGGGGACGCCCGATGTCGATCTGGTCACCAACAACGAAGTTCTCAACCTGGTCAACGATCAGAAATTCGTGGATTTCTATCCATACTTCGAAAATAACAATCCGTACACCGGCAAGACGTGGAAGGAGTCCTTTGACCTGGACGCGATGGGCATCAATCTCGAAGGCGTCGGAGCGGAGGATCATCTCTGGAATCTGAACTTCGAATCGGTGCAGATCGTCTGGGTGTACAATAAGGAAATTTTCGAGAAAGCTGGCGTGACCGAGACGCCGAAGACATTTGGCGAATTGACCGCTGCCTTCGACAAGATCAAGGCCGCCGGCTACATTCCGTTAGGGCTGGCAGGCGATGCCAACTCGATGTGGAGCAGCACGGCTGGTTGGCTCGCCCGAATCTACGCCGACCAATATTTGCGCGACTTCATCAACATTACCCGTTCCGAGCCGCAGGACTACACCTACTTGCCGGAAGTGGACGACACTTGGTCGTATGATCCAACCGATCCTTACAACGACGCGAACAGCAAGGTCACGAAAAACCCGCTGCGCGCCTGGCAAGCGATCAAGGACAAGACCGGACCGTTCCAGGTGGCGGGCAATCCGGCATGGGCCGCTTACTCGGAAAATCTGAAGAAGCTGTTCTCCTATACGCCTGACGGATTTTTCGGCGTCAAGGACACACAAGCCTACCAGCTCTTCCTGACCGGCAAGGCTGCGACGATGATGTCCACGCCGGGCTCGTACTGGAAGCTGCCGAAGGACTTCGCCGATGAGGAGAAAACGGGCGCGACGGGCGCCGTAAAGCCGTTCGAGTATGGATTCTTCAATATGCCGTCGATGGAAGGACCGGAAGTGAAAGGGGCGGCCCGTACGATCCAGATCCCGGTCGGCTCCTACGGGATCGTCAACAAATCGGCGGAACAGAACGCTCTGAATATGGACTTCCTGATGTTCCTGACGAGCCCGGAAGGCTATAAGGTATACGTGGAAGCGATCCAAAACAGCCCGGACGCTTCGCTCGACGGCGCTCCGGCGCTCAAGGACATTACGCTCCCCGAAGAGATGACGGCTGCCTTCGCTGACTTCGCGCCGATCGGGAACACGGAGGGCTACGACAGCGCGGCGAACATTCTGGCTCGCGGTCTGTGGGATTACCAGCCTTCCGTACAAGACTGGGTGGGCAGCGTGCAAAAGTATTTTGCCGGCAAGATTACAACGGAGCAATACTTGAATGAACTGCAAGCGAACATCGACAAGTATTTTGATGCTGCGCTTAAGGAACGGAATCTGGAGTTGTCGGATCTGAATACGCCGGAGAAACGGCCGCCCGTACGCAATAAGTAAGAGCACCCGATCTACACAGGCGCTTGTCGGCCTGTGTAGATTGCCCATTTTGGGCACGGGCAGATTAGCGGTATTGAAGAAAGGTAGGAAGGGCATATGAGGAGAACAGCATGGGTTCTATTGGCGATCATGCTCCTTGCGGGGCTTGCCCCGCCGAACGTGTCGGCGCAAGCGCAGTGGTCAAGCGAGGCTGCGGGAGACATTACCTCGATCGCGGTATCGACGGATGGAAGCCGCGTAGCGATGGGGAGTCACGGGTCCATAGCGGTCGTCTTCGACCGGGAGGGCGGCTCGCTATATGAGATGAGCGCGGGCAATGTCATCAATACCGTCGATCTCCTGGAAGACGGCAGTCTGCTCGTCGCGTCGGACGACAGACATCTGTATGCCTACGGATCGGAAGGGCAGCTGCTCTGGGACAGCGATCTGAAGCGTCAGGTGAAGAGCGTATCGGCATCCTCGGACGGCAAGATGGTCGCCATCGTCCTGCAGCGAGCCAAGGAGGTCATACGGGTCGATGCCGCGACCGGCGAGTCCGTAAGCTCGTTCCCTGTGGATTCGATATTGAAGACGGCGCAAGTGTCGGCCAATGGATCATGGATCGCGGCAGTCGGGGCCGATCAGTTCATCTATTTGCTCGATCAGGACGGCGAGCTGCGCAGCCGCTTCGGTGCCAATGGACAAGTCCAGTCGCTGGCGGTTACGGACGAGGGCAAGGTCGCCGTCGGTACAAATGCGAGGCAGGTAGAGCTGTTCGACGAGTCGGGCGCCAGAGTGCAGTCGTTAAGTACGCGGGATCATGTCTCATCGGTGGCATTTTCCAAGGATGGGCAGCTGCTTGGGGTTGCGGATTTATCCGGTACCTTCTATTTATTCGATGCCAGCAGCAGCATGCTTTGGGAGTCCAAGGGCGGCCAGATCGGACGCGCCGTCGCGTTTTCGCCGGACGGGACGATTCTATACGCAGGTCAGGCGGACGGCAGCATCCTGCCGTTTGATGTCGGCAGCGTCATCGCCGATGCCAAGAGTCAAGCTCAAGCGAGGACGGCTTATTGGGCTGCCGGTGCGCTCGCTGCAGGCGTTCTTCTGGCAGCGGCGCTGATTTATATGAAGAAACGGAACAAATTTGGCTTGTTCAAGGACATATGGCGCTCCAAATGGGTGTATGTCGGCCTTCTTCCCAGCTTTGGGCTTCTCTTTACGTTCATGTATTTTCCCGCCTTTTCGGGCCTGTTCCATTCGTTGTATGAGTGGCAGCCCGGCGGCACCACGACTTTTATCGGACTTGACAATTTTGAGCGGATGCTCCATGACCCCTACGTATCGAAGGGACTCGGCAATCTGGTCATTCTGATCATTACGGGTCTTCTGAAGGCGCTTGTTCCCCCGCTTATCGTTGCGGAGCTGATCTATCATTTGCGGAGCAAGAAGCTGCAATATGGGTTTCGCACGGCGTTCACGGCATCGATGGTCATTCCCGCCGTCGCCGGGTTGCTCATCTGGCAGAACTTTTACGATCCGAATATGGGGTTGTTCAACCACTTTTTGCAGCTGATTGGGCTCGGCTCGTGGACGCATGGTTGGCTGGGGGATCCGGATACGGCGTTATGGGCGCTCATTTTTATAGGATTTCCTTTTGTCGGCATCCTTCAACTGCTCGTCCTCTACGCAGGATTGCTGGCGATCCCCAATGAACTGACGGAGGCGGCCCGCATGGACGGCGCAGGCTTGCCCAGGATCATCCGGTCGATTCATCTGCCTTTGTTGGCGGGCCAATTCAAGTTTTTGATCATCATGGGTCTGATCGGCATCATCCAGGATTTCAACGGCATCCTCATCGTTACCGGCGGCGGACCGATGGATTCGACCTACGTTCCGGCCTTGCAGATGTATTATGCAGCGACCAAGTTCAATGATCTCGGCTATGCCTCCGCGCTGGGCGTCAGCATGTTCGCGGTCATTCTGGTCATCACGATCGTCAGTATGCGCTTCATCAAATCGTCGGAGGAGTAGAAAGGAGGAGTGGCTCATGTCGAATTCCGGTACGGGTCGGCAGATCGTCATCGCTGTGCTGCTGGCTCTGCTAGTCTTCCTGACGCTGGTTCCGATTCTGTTCATGATCTTAAGCTCCCTGAAGAGCAATGCTCAAATTTTGGGCGACTTTTGGGCTTTGCCCTCCCCTGCGCGGTGGTCGAACTACGGCGCGGCGTTCAACAGCATTTGGCGGTATGTTCTGAATACCGTTTACTACGCTGTGAGCGGCAGCATCGGGGTCATTATGCTGTCGGCGCTCTCGGGGTATCTGTTTGCTAAAAAGTCGTTTCCGGGGAAAAATCTGCTCTTCTTCATGATGCTGGCCATGATGATGATTCCTAGCGTCCTCACCTTGATCCCGTCATATGTCCTGTACAAAAACATGGGCTTGACCAATACGCCATGGGCGATTATTATCTCCAGCGCGGCCGGGGGACAGGTGTTTGGCACCTTCCTCTGTCGCACGTATATGGCCGGATTGCCGGAAGAATTGTTTGAAGCAGCTCGCATGGATGGCGCTTCGGAGGCGCGGGTATTCGCACAGATCGTCCTTCCGCTGTCGCTCCCGATCCTGGCGACGCTGTTCATCATGCAATCGGTCGGCGTGTACAATGATTACATCTGGCCGCTTCTGACGATCCAGGACAGCAGTCTGCAGGTGATCTCGGTCGGGCTGACCATCTTTACGAAGCAATTCGGCATTACCGACATGGGTCCCCAATTCGCTGCCTATGCCATATCCTCCATCCCTCTGCTGCTGATTTTCACGTTCGGGATGAAGTATTACATTCAAGGCATGACGCAAGGCGCGTTAAAGCTGTAGATTTTTCTAAGCGAAATTGAAGCAACGCGCACCGGTTGATGACCGATGCGCGTTTTCTGCATAGCTGCTTTTACGAGTGTGAGGCTTTATGATTCCAACAGCTCTCCGCGGATGATCGGAACATCCTTTGGCGCGTCAATCGCCAGACGTAAGTGACCCTCGTCGCTTTTGATGACCTTGATGATTATTTTTTCGTTGATGATGACGGTTTGCCCGGGTTTTCTGCCAATGACCAGCATCAGACTCATTCCTTTACCAAGAAGGTTCATAGATCGCGTTTTTCCTCCTTGTATCTTAGCATGGTCCATACGCTCATTAGTGGAACTCAAAGAAAACTTAATGTTCGCGTTTGTCCGTCACCAGCATATAGCCGGCTCTCCGAATCGTGAGGATTCGCTCGGGATTGGCAGGGTCCGCCTCGATTTTTTTGCGCAAGTTGCTGATATGTACAGCGACCGTTCGCGTATCCTCCAGGCTCTCCATTCCCCAGATGAGCTGGAACAACGCATCAGCGCTGACGATCCGATTGACGTTTTGCGCCATATAGGAGAGGAGATTGAACTCCTTCTTCGACAGAAAGATCGGCTCCTTGCCCAGATTGACGGACTGCGCGTAAAAGTCGAGTGTCATGCCCGGTAGCTCTAGCAGCTGCTCTCTTCGGCCCTTCGACACCCTGCGCAGATGAGCCTTGATCTTGGCCATCAGTACGCCGGGGCTGAACGGCTTGGTCACATAATCGTCGCCGCCATCGGATAATGCACGGATCTTGATCTCGTCTTCCTCGCGGCTGCTCAGGAACACGATCGGTGCCTCAGTATAAGGGCGCGCCTCCCTGCACCAGTCAATCCCGTTCTCGTTCGCGAGCAATATATCCAGTACGATCAGATCCGGCTCGAACGAGAGCAGAAGCTTCATGGCGTCTGGCCCGTTGTGGCTGTAGGAGGATACGAAGCCCTCGCGCTCGCAATACACCTGGACAATCTCGCATATATGCGGATCGTCATCGACGATCATGATTTTGTGCGCACCCATTTACCGTCACCTTCCTTTCGTTACCTAGAAATGAGTGTTCAAAAAGTTCGGTTTTCAGCACCGAGAAGATTGGAGGCAGGAGGAAATGAGGAGCGGTCCACGTTTTCGTAGAAAACGACCTCGGAAGCAAAAGCTACGTGAGCACCTAAGCAGAGGCTTACGAAGCTAGTTTCCTTTGGAAACTCTCATCCGACTGCATTCAAGCTTCGATGTCGAACTCGCCTCCTGGATCACTTCGTGATCAAAAGCGGACTTTTTGAACTACCTTACAAGGAATTGATATATGGAAGATGGCTCCTGTCCTGCCATCGCTCTCCGCTCGCACCGTCCCTCCATGCGCGTGTACGATCTCTCTGCAGATCGCCAGGCCGAGCCCGCTGCCCTCGACTTCCTCGTCCATGCCTGAACGCTCGTACCGATAATTGCGATCGAAGATCTGCTCGAGCTGCTCCGGTGGGATCCCTATGCCAGAGTCTTGCACGCTGATGATCGCACTGCGACGCTCTTGCGTCCCTTCCAAGGCCAGGGCAAGATGGACGATCCCGCCGACAGAGGTGAACTTCATCGCGTTGGACACCAGATTAAACAATGCCTGTTCCAGCCGTTGCGCATCCATCCAGACAATTGGCGAGTCAGGTCGTTGATCCTCCGGACTCCCGAGCTTCAGTCTGAACTCCAATCCTGCGTCGCGCACCACCAGCTCGTACTGCTCAAAAAAACGACGCAAGAAGTGAACCACATGAACCGGCTCCATCCGGTATGCGATCTGTCCTGTCTCCAGATGGGACAAGAAGGACAACTCCTCGATCATCCGGTTAATCCGGATCGTGTTATCCTGGATGTACTTCAGATACTGTTCATTGCGCTCCGGCTTGACGTTGTCCTGCACCGCTTCGACATAGCCGAGCATACTCGACAGCGGCATGCGCAGATCATGCGTAATGTAGGCCAGCAGCTTCTTCCTCCCCTGCTCGGAGTGGAGCAGCCGCTCATATGACGTGCGGAGGTCGTCGTGAGCTGCGGACAAGGCTTGTGTGCGTTCCGTGACGATCCGCTCCAGATTGACATTCATGTCGGTCAGTTGGGTATTCGCTTCCTGGAGCTCACGCGCGATCCGCTCTTCGTTGGTCGCCGCCCTCGTAAATCTAGACGAGAGCAGGACGATCTGTGCAATCGTAAATATCAACAGACCCGCAGGAGAGGTATTGGCGATGGGCGACCAGCCGTTGTAATATAAAAAGTCGTTGATGACCGTAACAAGCGTAACGACCGACACCAGCAGGAAGATCAGTGCGCCCTCCCTGCGCCGCATCGCCGCATGGGCCAGTCCAAGCATCAGATAGGCCATGTGCAAAACAACGATGACGCCAATGAACAGCAGCAGCTTGGAATAGACGAGCGCAGGCGTCAACAGAACGACCAGACCGAGTAGGGCAGTTACGATCCGGCTGCCCAGACGAAACCATCGCGAGATGTAATGCGGAAAAATACAATCAAAATACAAGGAAATGATAAAACCGCTCATGCAAAGGATCAGATATTCGATCTTAAACTGCAATTCCCACGGGAAATGAGGGAACCACTGGGTAAGCATCAGCTCGCCGACCAGCAAGGAACGGATGCCAAACATTGTGGTGAACAGACCAAAATACAAGGGCGCTCTATCCTTGCGCCGCAGCGCGAACAGGAACAGATGATAGACGCCGATGACCAGCAGGCTTGCGGTGATGAACATGTCTGCGGCCACGTTCAGATTGGTCCTGACCGTTAATACGTTGCTGCCGCCCAGCTCGATCGGTTTGGTGATGCCGCCTCGATTATGATGGAAGTTCGCGACTTGCATCACCAGCTCTACCGTGTCGTCAGCTGGCTGGAAGAATACCAGCTTCGTGGCCAGATGCGGGGTCACGTCATGCTTGTCCGTACCGACCTTGCCCTCCTCCGCTACAAGCTCCCCATTCACCCATAAGGTATACGCATGGAAGATAGTAGGCAGCCGCAGCGCAAGCCGTTCCCGTCGATCCTGCTCGCTGAGCTGGATCACTAGCCGATAGGTTGCAAAGCCTTCGCTGGCGAGCTGTTGCCCATCCATCGGGTAGCCTAGCCAAGAGCTGGGGAGATCGATATATCGCTTCGACTCGTCTCCGCCCGCTATGCGGCTCCGTATCTCCTCCGGCGACAACAGCTCATGCCAGTAAAATGTCCATTCCCCCTGCAACTTGAGGGGATGCTCGACGATATGAACCTGTGTTAAGTCCAGCCGGCCTTCCTTGCTCTTTATATCGGGGGAGTCCGGCACAGACACGACAGCATAGCTTGCGATCAAGCCGATAGCAACGACAACAGCCAGTTGAAGCAAGATAGAACGAGTACCGAATCGGAGAATGCCCCTCATCATGAAGTCGACCCCAATCTACAAGATGCGCTATAAGTAAAGTTTAAATTCCTTCCATAATAGCATGAAAAGAAAAGGTGCTGACGAAAATAAAGTTTTCTTTACGTTGTATTAGCGGAGGGACGCGTTCAAATCGCTTCGGGGGATCTAGTGATTGGTATATAATGTAAGCGGAAAGGACAGCCTAGAGACTAAAAAGGCCGTTGCGTAAGGAGGTTTTGGGCTTGAAGGATCATCTAATCATTTTGCTGCGGAGCTTTTCGTCATTCGTCATCCTTATGATCATTGCGAGAGCATTAGGCAAGCAGACGCTCTCCAATATGAACTTTCATGAGTTCGTGACAGCAGTCATCCTGGGAGCGATTGCTGCGAATTTTGCCTTTAATGAAAAAATCGAAGTGGTTCATATTCTTATTGCCATGGGCGTATTTACGATTACGTCCTATATTCTGTCCAAGCTCTTTTTGAAGTTCCGGAAGTTCAAGATGTGGACCGAAGGGACGCCAACCGTTCTTATTGAAGGCGGCGTGATTCTCGAGGAGAATATGAAGAAGAACAATATGACGATGGATTCGTTGAATGAGCAGCTGCGTCAAAAAGAAATTTTTGATATCAAGGACGTCGAATATGCGCTCCTCGAGATTAACGGCATGCTGTCGGTTCAGAAGAAAAAAGAGCTGCAGGCCGTTACGTTAAAGGACCTGCAGCTCAAGGCCGGTCCGGCGCCTCAATACCCGATCGAGCTGGTCATCGACGGGCAGCTCTTGAGCGATACGCTGCAAGCCAATCGTATCCCCGAAGCCTGGCTGCTTTCCCAGTTGAAGGTGCGCGGCAAGAGGCTGGAGGATGTGTTCTACGCTGTCAAGGGCAGCAACGGGCAGCTCTATGTGGATGATTACAGGGATCATCTCCGGCATCCCATTGATGTGGAATAATGATTACGGATGACGAGGGCGGTCATGCGTGATGATGTCGATGATCTGCCGCATCGCGCGTTTCGCTTCCGGGATAGGGAACACCGGGAACACATGATTCATTTTTGGATACTCGTAATAGTTGATCGCGACCTTTTCGCGATCGGCTCGCGCTTTGAGCCTGCGCGCATCAGGGAGGAAAAACTCGTGCGTGCCGATAAACAAGCTGATGTTCCCCAAGCCCTGCAATGGCCCGTTGATCGGACTGACGAGATAATCGTTTGTTGACGATTTCCCGGCATACGCTTTGCCGGACTCAATCAATAGCTGCAAATTCAACATCGGCTCCTTGCGGTCCATAGCCGCCACCTCCGGATGGCTGAGAGAGACGTCAAGCCACGGAGAGAGCAGGATAATGTTGCCCGGCTGCGGAAGCCCTTCGCACAATATTAGCTGGGATAACGCCAGGGTCAGTCCTCCGCCGGCGGAGTCGCCCATGATGACGATACGGTCTGGCGATGTCTTGGTCAGCAGATCCTTGTAGATGGGGAGTACCTGGGCGAAGGTCTCCTTGTAATCATAGGTCGGCGCCTTCGGATAGATGGGCACGGTGATCGTGCCGTTCAGTTGTTGGGCTAATCGATGCAAAAAGCGCCAATGCCACATCAGGGGCTGTTCAGTATAGCCGCCGCCAGGCAAAAACAAGATTTGTCTCTGATTGGGCTCGGCGGGGGATTTAAGTAAGTACGTATCGATAGAATAACGATTGGATTTTAAAATACCGTATTTGCGTTGCAGCTTTGTGGGCAGCACATAAGGAGCTTGATTCTCGATCTTTTTTTTCGCCAGATAGGGACCGGGGTCAAACTTGTTTCTCGTGAGCTTCAACAAGCACTCGACCAGAAAGCTTTGCCAGCTTCTCATCGTATTCGCCCTCCTCCATGTAAGATGCCTCGTACTTGCGTATACTTCCCTCGATATCTGTATAATAGCAGACCAATGTGATAAAATATATTTAATTAAAATTAATCATCCTAAATAATTATTTAAGGTTGTGCCACTATGAATCTCACTCAGCTTTACTATTTAGTTACGGCCGCCAGCTATGGTTCCTTCACGAGGGCTGCCAGCGTGCATCATATGACCGTACCGACGATTAGCCAATCGATCAGACAGCTGGAGGAAGAGCTGGACACGGTTATTTTTCATCGGACCAAGAAAGGGATCGCGGTCACGAAGGAGGGGGAAGTAATCCTCCGGCATGTCTCCTCAGTCCTCAAAAGCCTGGACGTGATGAAGCAGGAGCTGGCTCAGCTCAAAGGCGAACGGGCCGAGCAATTCATCATCTCGACGATCCCGGGGATGGTATCCCAGGTCGTCCAGGCGACGATCGAATTTGCAGAGCAGTATCCCTGGCTCAATGTCCAGATGATCGAGGGAGATACGCAGACGGTCATGCAGCAGGTCAAAGACGGCTATGCAAGCATGGGCTTCGTCTCTTACAGCGCCAAGCAGCAGCTCGATCCCGCCCTGGAATGGACGCCGATCATCCAAGGGAAGGCCGTCTTGATCGCGAGCAAAGGTTCAGCCTTGAGCGTATTGAGAACCGTGTCCGCGGAGGATATCAAAAATGAAGTGTTTGTTTTGTTTAACGATGAGGATATCGAACGGATCGCGCAAAGCCTGATCGCTGAGCATCCCTCCAACCGAATCGCGCTCTCGACGAACAATATGGAGGCGCTGTATCAGATGGTGGTTAGAGGAAAGGCGGTGACGATTGGTCCGGATTTCATTATTCGGGCTTTGCCGCCTGACCGCCAGGAGCAACTGGTGACGATCCCGTTAGCGAAGTATCAGACAGAGCCTGTGATCCTCGGACGGATCACCAGAATCAAGGATCGAACTGCCAGGCTGACAGAGGCATTCACGGCCAGGCTGGCTGAACTCTGCCAAGGAAGCTAATAGTAGGTTGAGCCAAACAGGGAATTGGAAATCCATAGGGAATTATTACTAGGGCGTGTCTGCATACTCGGAGGGTAGCAGATTGGGCTGAATTTTCGTTCCATGCAAGGAACTTTTGTGAAGGCGTACCGGGGGTACGGCAAGCAAAAGTGACGCCGCAGGGGGCGGAAAGGCGGTCTAAGATGCCCCTGAGCGGGTGTGCAGACACGCCCTAACTGAGGGGTGTGGTTGAATCTTCATTAGAGGGGGAGTACAACGATTATGTATGCAGGCAGGAAACAAGCGATCATGAGCGGGGAAACATCGCTCGGCATCGAATTCGGATCGACGCGCATCAAGGCGGTACTGATCGACCCGCAGGGCCAGACGCTCGCATCGAGCAGCTATGCGTGGGAAAATCAATTGGTGGGCGGGTACTGGACCTATGATCTCAAGGAAATGCTCCAAGGCATGCAAGACGTCTATCGTCTGCTGAGGCAAGAGGTGGAGGAGAAGTATGGCGTCACCCTGCAAAAGCTCGGCGCGATCGGATGCTCGGGCATGATGCAGGGCTATATCGCTCTAGACCATGCAGGGGAGCTGCTCGTACCGTTCCGCACATGGCGCAATGCGACAACCGAGGCTGCCGCCGCAGACTTAACCGAGCGATTCCGCTTCAAGATCCCTCAACGCTGGAGCATCGCGCATCTGTATCAAGCGATGTTAAACGAAGAGGAGCATGTCCCGCAGATCGCTTACCTCACGACTTTATCCGGTTATGTGCATTGGCTGCTGACGGGCCGCAAGGTTCTCGGCATAGGGGATGCGTCTGGGATGTTCCCGATCGATCCCGCGACCCGCAGCTATAATGAAAAGATGGTGGAGCAGTTTGACGAATTGCTGACCGCTCGAGACTGTCCGTGGCGGCTGGAAGCGATCCTGCCCCAGGTGCTCGTCGCTGGCGAGCCGGCCGGGGCGCTTACGGAAGCGGGGGCGCGGTTGTTAGATCCGACAGGCGTTCTGGAGCCTGGTGTGCGGCTTTGCCCGCCTGAGGGCGATGCCGGGACAGGCATGGTCGCTACGAATAGCGTGAAGCCGCGTACCGGGAACCTCTCCGTTGGTACGTCGATCT
>Ga0160464_100707_pt1 | contig 19502 bp, 17 predicted proteins | sample HID1971I_E11MG_FD_108275 | JGI IMG/M metagenome (GOLD analysis project Ga0160464, IMG submission 108275) | Enriched millipede-associated microbial communities from UW Madison campus, WI, USA - HID1971I_E11 MG | ecosystem: Host-associated > Arthropoda: Insects > Digestive system > Unclassified ... | reverse complement strand
GCAAGGAACTCACGCGGCATCAAGAACTCGCCGCCGCCACCGGCGTAAGCGTGTACTTCTGCGACCCGCACAGTCCCTGGCAACGCGGGACCTGCGAAAACACCAACGGATTGCTGCGACAGTACTTACCTAAGGGCACCGACCTCTCGGTCTACACTCAGGACGAGCTCGATGCCATCGCCGACAGCCTGAACAGCCGGCCGCGCGCAACCCACGCGTTCCATTCGCCATTCGAGGTTTTCGCTGCGACACTTGCCTCAGCGGGTCAACCTAAAAACGCTAAACATTAACCCCCTCGTTGCACTTCGGTTTGAAACCGCCCAGCTTCCTGAAGCCTGTCTTTCGTGCCGGCTGCCACTTATGGCGAGCCGCGATTTTGCTAAGGACGGGGTGCGCGGATCTCATCGAGGCTACGGGCGTGCTTCGGCAACTGCCCATCTGGCAAGCCGGATACATGCATGCAGACCGTTTCGACGTCACGAACAAGAAGCTTGCAAAAGGCGTCGGGTCCATACATGCACGAAAAGGACGATTACCCCGATCTCGACTTCGCCAATTATCTGTTGGAGGCGGCGTATGTCGGCGTGGTGTACGGTAGCGCGTTCGGCGTTGAGACCATGTGCGGATCGCGTATGCTGTTCCGATGTCCACGCCGTGCGACGCGTGCTGGCGCGTCGAGACTGCGTGTGCGGCGTTGACACCCGCTGTCGCCGCGGTCTGAAGCGCCTATGCACCAGACGCCACGCCCCCGACACGTGTGCCGTGTCGCGGGTTTTTCTTTTTATCGGATGGCCTTCCATGCTCTATTTCATCGAAGACGCTACCCCCGAGCCGGCGCAATTCGGCGCCCTTCCCGCGCTGTTCGCCCGGACTTTGAATGCCGAACTCCGCTGCACTGGCGTGCATTTCGACGAACAGCGGTTTCCCGATGGGCATCAGCACGTCACAGCGGATGGACGGTTAATCGCGAGCGGTCTGATCTGGCGCACGCGCACCGGCCTGCCCGACGCTGGCGAACCATGCCATGAGATTTTTGCGCTGGCGCGCACGCGCGATATCGTGCTCCTCGTGCAATCCTTCGATGCGTTTCCTACGCGATGCGCCGAAGACGTGGAGATGTTGCGCGTCGTTCATGAAGCCGATAGCGCACAGCTAGTCGAAGATGGTTCGGGCGTGGTTTTGCAAGCGCATCGGGATCGCTATGGGAGATGGCGATCCACGGAAGAAGCCGCATCGCGCGCGAGCGGGCCGTCCATGACTATTGCGCTGATAAGCCGTGAGTGCGACCAGCATCAGCAATACCCCGCGACGCTCGCCGCCCTCGGTGACGCCGCCGATGCGCTCGCCCTCGCTCTCGACGTACGCTTCATCGCGGCGCAGGACATCGACCGCGACAACGCACCAACTTTGCTCGCCGATGCACACGGCATTCTATTGCCCAGCGGCGCGAACATGGCGTGCGTGGCGGGACAGATCGAGGCCGCGCGTTTCGGCTGGCTGGCGTCGATTCCGGTCGTGGGTTTGTGTCTTGGCATGCAGTCAATGGCGACGGCCATCGCGCGGCTCGCGTTGAAGAGCGATGAGATCGGCATGAAGGAAGCTGGCGATGCGCGCATCGCCAGCTTCGAGCCGATTCATGTTGGCGAGGATGGCGTGTTGTTGCATCGCTTAGGCATGCGGCCGATAAACCTAGTGCCGGGATCGCGTATCGCGGCCATGCTCGGCGCGCAGGCAAGCATTCTCTGCAATCATCGCTACAGGCTCAATCCGGCGCTCGAAGCGCCGCTCGCGACGCTCGGCGTGACCGTCAGCGCGCACGACGAGAGCGGCTCGATCGCCAATGCCATCGAGGCCGATAAGCATCCGTTCTTTGCGGGCATGCAGGGGCATCCCGAACAGTCGTCGCGTGATGGCGCGCCGCACCCGTTGCTGATTGCGTTTTTGGAAGCGGCGGCGCGCCGTTCGCTGGCGTCGCTCGATGCCAGTTCCGTCGGCGCGCGAAACTGGGTATCCTTACCGGATACACGGCGCGGGTCGATTTGAACGGCCTTGCTGTAGGAGCAGTGTGTGCCGCGCACACCGGGCGCCCTTCAGCCATAGGCTAGCGGGACACCCATAGCTTTGCGAGGACAATCAAGAGTGCTGCGCCAACTGGCAGCGCAATGGCCAGCGCCCATTCCCCTGCCGTCCGCGGTAAATCGGTTCTTTTTTCCGAAGCGCATTCGGGGCGGGCATTCTTCGCGTTGGGCAGTTCCCGTCCCCGCGCACGAGAAGGAAGATCGTTGCTACACATGATCTCGCTCCATGGCATCACGCCGCCTTATCCCTCTCGGATCGGTCGACCCTACGAATTTAGTCAATCTTTGTGCCGGTGTCTACTGCGGGACTTCAGAGCAAGATGCATCAGAAAGCGCCAGAGGCGGCGTACCGCGCGACGCGCTCCATCATCGCATCGCAATCTCGAAGTTGTTCGATCGTCACATACTCGTCGGGTTTGTGCCCTTGATCCATGCTGCCCGGTCCGCAAACGACCGTTGGAATGCCGGCGTGATTGAACAGTCCGCCTTCCGTTCCGAACGCGACGGTGCCGAACTCGTCCGAGCCGCAAAGCGCCGTCAGAATGCGCGCCGCCTCGCTGTCAGGCGGCGTCGCGAGTCCCGGATAGGCGGATAGCGGCTCAAGACGAATATCCACATCGTGTTTCACCGCGCGCATCTTCGGCAGCAAGGCGGCTTGCGCATACGACTGCAAATCGTGGGCGACTTCGTTCGCGTCGAAGCCCGGCAGCGCGCGCACTTCGAAATCGAACTCGCATTCCGCCGGCACGATGTTGAGCGCGCGGCCGCCTTTGATGACGCCCGTCTGCACCGTCGAATACGGCGGATCGAAACGCTCGTCGCGATGCTCGGGTTGCGCAAGCCGCTCGCCGATTTTTTCCAGACGATTGATGAGCCGCGCCGCATATTGAATCGCGTTCACGCCGTACGGTGCATACGCGGAATGACAAGGCGCGCCTTTCACCTGACAGCGCATTGCGAGTTTGCCCTTATGGCCGAGCACGGGCTTCAATTCGGTCGGCTCGCCGATGAGGCATAACAAAGGCTTGTGCTTACGCTTCTCCAGTTCCGCGAGCATCGGCCGCACGCCGAGGCATCCGATTTCTTCGTCGAAGGAAAACGCGAGATGCAACGGTATCTTCAACTCACGCTCAACGAACAACGGCACCGCTGCCAATACCGATGCGAGATAGCCCTTCATATCGGCCGCGCCGCGTCCGTAAAGCCGTCCTTCCTTCTCACTCAGCTTGAACGGATCGACGCTCCACGCCTGGCCATCGACCGGCACGACATCCGTATGACCCGACAACACGATGCCGCCGCGATCGCGCGGTCCGATCGTCGCGAAGAGATTCGCCTTCGTGCGCTCCGCGTTGTAGAACAGCTCGCACTCGACGTCGAGCTTCGCGAGGTAATCGCGAATGAACTCGATCAGCGCCAGATTCGAATCGCGGCTGACCGTCGCGAAACCGATCAGCCGTTCGAGCAGGGCGCGGCTCGTCATCTCACTCTTCGCCCGGCACTCCGTAGCTCGGCGCGGCCGTCGGATTCAGCGCGCGCGTCACGTAGTCCTGCATCTGCGGTTTGTACGCGTGCCAGAGTCCGTCGAGTTTGCCGATGGGATCGTCATCCGCCCAGTCGACGCGCAGATCCACCAGCGGCCAGCTCTGTTCGCCCGCGATCTTCAACGCCGCCGAATGCACCGGTCCCGCTTCGCCGCCCGCTGCAATCGCGGCATGCATCGCAGCGAGAAGTCGATCCGCGAGATGACCGGTTGCGTTCTCGAACGCGGGAATCATCGCCTCGATCACGTGGATGCCCGCGAGCATGTTGCCCGCCGCGACGCATTGCCGGCCCGCCGCCGCGTGATACGTGCCGAGCGCCTGTTTGCCGCTGAAGAACGCGGTGCGGCCTTGCGAATCGACGACCGTCACCTGCCGATATTCGCTCCATTCGTTCGCGGCCAGCGCGCGCTCCAGCGCGGCAGCGGAATCGATCGCGCTTTCGAGTTGATCGAGAATCTGCGGACCGAGCGCGGGCAGCGTCACGTTCTGCGTCGCGACCGCACCGACGCCCGCACGCACCCACGGACAGCGCGCACCCACCGCGATGCTCGATGAACTGATCGCGATGCCGAGCTGCCCCGTCCGCTCACAACGTCCGACAATGGAAAAAGTCATGTGCGCTCCTTTGCGTCTCTAGGCCTGAGGCGGCGTCCAGCCATCGGGAATCACGGCGATCACGTCGATTTCCATCATCCATTCCGGTTGCCCGAGAGCGACGACAGTCAGTCCCGTCGAAATGGGAAACACGCCTTTCAGCCATTTGCCGACTTCGCGATACACTGGCTCGCGATAACGCACGTCGGTAAGATAAGTCGTCGTCTTGACGATATGCGATAGATCGCTGCCCGCCTCTTCGAGCAATTGCTTGACGTTCTTCATCGCCTGCTCGGCCTGCGCGCGCGGATCGCCAAGACCGATGAGATTGCCATCGAAATCCGTGCCGATCTGACCGCGCACATAGACGGTATTGCCCGCGCGCACGGCCTGGCAAAGATCGTTGTCGAGCGTCTGATTCGGGTACGTATCCTTCGTGTTGAACATGCGGATACGGGTATGCGTGGGTTGGCTCATCGAATGCACCTTGATACGGAATGTGTTTGGAATCAGTTGACGCTCTCGACGCGCTTGTCTTCCACCTGGCTTTGCGGCGTGTCGTAGTACGCCAGATATTTGCGCTGCGTGACGATGTGATCGGCGATATGTTTCGCGTCGTGCCACACGCCCCAGATGAACGCCGAGCCACGGCGCGACAGCCACGGCAGGCCGAGAAAATAGATGCCCGGCTCCTTCGCGACGCCGCGTTGATGTTTCGGCTTGCCCTTGTCGTCGAATGCATCGACTTGCAGCCAATTGAAATCGACCGCGTAGCCGGTGGCCCAGATGATCGACGTCACGCCTTCCTTCGCCATGTCAAGCGCGAGAAGCGGATGCGTCATGCAATCGGGATCAGCGGGAATGGTGCGGGCTTCGGGCTCTTCGGGCAGATCGAGGCCGTTGCGTTGCGCATAGGCGTCGGCGGCGTCGAGCAGTGACAGATAGTTCTCGTCGCCGCGCCGGATGTTATCGGCGAGATCGGCTTCGAACGTGACGACGGTATCGTCGAACGTTTTCGTCAGACCGACCAGCGTGATGCCCTGATGCGCGAGACGCCTGAAATCCACCGTATGGCCGCCGCGCGCGCCGCTCACCGCGATCGTCACATGCTCGCGGCCCGGCTTCACCACTTCCGCGTCCCATTCGCCGAGCACGCCGAGCCACCAGCAGAAGTCGCGTCCGCGATAGCCACGCGGCGGACGATCGTGCGCGCCGACCGACAGATACACGCGCCGCCCCGCACGCTGCAATTCGTCGGCGATCTGCACGCCCGATGATCCCGCGCCCACGACGAGTACGCCGCCCTCGGGCAATTGCTGCGGATTGCGATAGTCGGCGGAATGAATCTGCGTGAGCGCGGCGTGTTTTGGCGCAATCGGCGGAATCACCGGGCGCTGAAACGGTCCGGTCGCAACGACGACGCGATTCGCTTCGATCGTTCCGTCAGACGTATCGACGGTAAAGCCCGGCCGTCCCACATTGCGCACGACCTTCTTCACTTCGACGCCGGTGCGAATGGGCGCGTCGAACTTTCTTGCGTACTCGACGAAGTAATCTGCGACCTGTTCCTTCGAGGCGAAGCTGTCGGGGTCGAAATCCGCGAATTCCATATTAGGGAAACGATCGTGCCAGGCCGGGCCGTTGGCGACGAGCGAATCCCAGCGGCCCGTGCGCCAGCGCTCGGCGATTCGGTCGCGTTCCAGCACGAGATGCGGAACGCCAATCCTGCTCAGATGTTCGCTCATGGCGATGCCAGCCTGCCCGGCGCCCACAACGAGCGTGTCAGTTGCCTTTATTTCGACTGTCATGGGTGAGTCCTTCGAAGAAGTGGAGTTCGGTTTGCGATCCCTTCGGCCCTTTGCGGCTTCGGTGCACCATGCGTGTGCTTTCGGATAGCAATCTACGCTCGCTTGCAGAATCCGAAAAATATATTAAAAAAATGCAAAGCATCGGTTCTACCTATGCAGTCATTTTTGATCACTTCACAATGCGATCCATCTGACGCCCTCAACTGGGAGCCAAGCCCATGGAAAATCAGCCGCTGCGTTACTCACTGCGTCAGTTGCGATACTTCGTGGTGACGGCGGAAGTGCTGTCTTTCACGGCCGCGGCGAAACGCCTGCACATTTCGCAGCCGTCCATCTCGACTGCATTGGCCGATCTCGAGATCTCGTTCGGAGTTCAGTTGTTCATCCGGCATCACGCGAGCGGTCTGTCGCTGACTCAGGCGGGGCGCGATCTTCTCGGGCAGGCGCGCAATCTCTTGAAGTTCGCGGAAGAACTGCAAATGGCCGCCACCGAAATGGACGGCGGCATGACGGGATCGATCGCGCTCGGCTGCCTTGTCTCGCTCGCGCCGCCGTTGATGCCCGGATTGATCAGCCGATTCACGAGCGAGCACGGCGGAATAAGTTTTCGCACCATCGAGGCGCATCAGGATGAACTGCTTAAAGGCTTGCACGACGGTTCGCTCGATATCGCGCTCACCTATAGCCTCGATCTGACCGAAGACATCGCCTTCACGCCTTTGCTTTCCTTGCCACCGTACGCGATTCTTCCCGCGACACACCGGCTGGCGCGCGCACGAAAGGTATCGCTGCAAGATCTGATAGACGAACCGTACGTGATGCTGGACCTGCCGCATAGCCGCGATTACTTCGCGGCGCTGTTCGATGCCGTGGGAAGCCGCCCTGTCCCTGCGTTTCGTTCTTCGCAACCGGAAGTGGTGCGCGGCATGGTGGCGAACGGGCTGGGCTACAGCATTCTGAACTTCCCGCTGAGTTCGACGCGCACCGTGGACGGCAGCGAATTCCTGATTAAGCACTTTAGGGATAACGTCAACGCGACGTCGCTTGGCATCGCCCAATCGAAAACGATGAAGCCGCGTCAACTGGTGTCGCGATTCTCTTCCTTCAGCGAAAGCTATATACGGCGCATCAAGCTCGACGCGTAACCAGCGCCTGCAGTAGAGCGACTTCGCGCGCCTTGCATAGCCATAACCTTGCTTTAGCATCCGAAAACAATATTTTGACTTGTAATTTGGCTTGGTAGATTAACTCCAGTCGATGCGATGAATGCGCCGATCCTCCGCCAGCGCAACCGCACTCTGCTTCAGGAGCCGTATCATGGAAAACCCCACCAGGCAAGCAGCAATACGCGCTTTGCTCGACGAACTCGCAACCAACTGCGAGCGACCATTCGGCGATGCGCGCGCGATGCCTCCTGGCGTGTACACATCAGCCGAATTCCTGTCTCTGGAAGAGCGGGAAATCTTCTCGAAAGAATGGCAATGCGTGGGCCGCGCGAGCGCGCTCGGCAAACCCGGAGACTATCTGACCGCGAGCATCGCGAATCAGCCGATCGTCGTACTGCGCGACGAACAAATGGCCCTGCGCGCGATGTCGAATGTCTGTCTGCATCGCATGTCGGTGCTGCTCGAAGGGCGCGGCAATATACGTCGGATCATATGTCCATATCACGCGTGGAATTACGGACTCGACGGCGGGCTGAAGGGCGCGCCGCTCATGGAACAGCAGTCCGGATTCTGCAAGGAAAGCTATAAGCTGCCGGCCGTTCGCTGCGAAGAATGGCAAGGCTGGATTTACGTCACGCTCGATCAGAACGCGCAGCCGGTTCGTAAGCAGCTCGCGCAACTGAGCGAACTGATCGATGCATACGGCATGACCGATTACCTCGAAACCTTCCATGAAGAACACGTCTGGGACACCAACTGGAAGATCCTCGCCGAGAACTTCATGGAAAGTTATCACCTGCCGATGCTGCATCGCGCAACGGTCGGTCCGCATTCGCGACTCGAAGAAATGGAGTGCCCGCCGGGTTATCCGGCATTCAACTATCACTGGATCACCAAGGAAGCATCGCTTCCCATTGGCAATGCGCATCCGGACAACAACCGGCTGACAGGCCACTGGCGCAAGACCACGGCCTTGCTCGCGGTCTATCCGACGCATCTCATCACGCTCACGCCGGGCTACTTCTGGTATCTCGTGTTGCAGCCGCGCGGCGTGGGCAAGGTACATATCCGCTTCGGCGGCGGCCTCGCGCCCGAATTCATCGCCGACCCGGAAGCCAATGCGCACATGGCGACGCTCAAGACCCTGCTCGACGAAGTGAACGCGGAAGACAAACGCGGCGTGGAAGCGGTGTTTCGCGGCGTCAATGCGCCGCTCGCGAAGCCCGGTCATCTGAGCCATCTCGAACGCCCGAACTATGACTTCGCCCGATATCTCGCGTCGAAGCTCGCCGCGCGCTAATCGAAGCACTTCCGTCAGGACGCTATCACGATGTCAAACCCATCCTTCATTTCGTTCTCGGGCGTGAGCAAGTCGTACGACGGCGCGAACTACGTCGTCGATGACTTGAACCTTGATGTGCGAAAGGGCGAATTCCTGTCGCTGCTCGGTCCGTCGGGTTCGGGCAAGACGACGACGCTCATGATGCTCGCCGGATTCGAATCGCCCACGCAAGGCGAGATTCGTCTCGATGGAAGACGCCTCGACGACAAGCCGCCGCATCAGCGCGACATCGGCATGGTCTTTCAGAACTACGCGCTGTTTCCGCATCTGACGATAGCGGAAAACGTCGCGTTTCCGTTGTCCGTGCGACGCGTGGGCCGCGCCGAACAGAAAACGCGCGTGAAGCGCGCGCTGGAGATGATCGAACTGCCGCATCTGGCGAACCGGCGTCCCGCGCAACTTTCGGGCGGACAGCAGCAGCGCGTCGCGCTCGCGCGCGCACTCGTGTTCGAGCCGAGCGTGGTGCTCATGGACGAGCCGCTCGGCGCGCTCGACAAGCGCCTGCGCGAAACCATGCAGTACGAGATCATGCGGCTGCATCGCGAACTGTCGCTCACCATCGTCTATGTGACGCACGATCAGGCGGAAGCTCTGACCATGTCGGACCGCGTCGCGGTCTTCTCCGACGGCAAGATTCAGCAGGCCGCGTCGCCCACGGAGTTGTATGAGAACGCCAGCAACGCGTTCGTCGCGAACTTCGTGGGCGAGAACAACGGCCTGCGCGGACGCGTCGTCACGGTGAAGGACGGCTGGGCGACGCTCGCGCTCTCCGATGGCAGCATCATTCGCGGACGCTGCGAACAAGGCCTGAGCGAAGGCGCCGAAGCGATGCTCGCGCTGCGCCCGGAACGCGCGCATATCCACAGCGCCGAAGGCACGCAAGCGGATGCGCACAGCAACGTCGTGCGCGCGCGCGTGCAGGAGCTCGTGTATTGCGGCGATCATCATCGCGTACACCTGACGCTCGGATCGCGCGATGCGCTCGTTGCGAAGGTGCCCAACACGCAACGTCACGCGTTGCCTTCCGCCGGCGACACCATCGAGGTGGCCTGGCGTCACGACGACTGCAAGATTCTCGCTGCGAGCGTGCCTCGCAGCGCGCCCACGGTTCCGCCCCCCGCATCGCCCTCACCTTCCATCATGTCGACCGCACCCGCAGGAGCCAACTGATATGCGCACTCACATCAAAGCACAATGTGCCGCCCTCGCCTTAGCCGCCTTCGCCACCGTCTCGGCGCAGGCTGCTGAAACGCTCAATGTCGTCACGTTCGGCGGCGCATATGAAGCGGCCGCGAAGAAGGCGTATTTCGATCCGTTCACGCAGGCGACCGGCGTGAACTTCTCGCTCGAATCCTACGACGGCGGTCTCGCGAAGCTCTCCGCGATGGAACAGGCGAAGAACACGACATGGGATCTCATCGATCTCGAAAGCAACGACGCGATCACCGCGTGCGACGAAGGGCTGCTCAAGAAGTTCGACAAGAAGACGCTCGGCAATACGAGCGATTTCATTCCTGGCTCCATCAGCGATTGCGCGGTCGCGAGCATGGTGTGGTCCACGGTCTACGCCTATGACGCGAGCAAGCTGAAGGCCGCGCCTAGCACCATCAACGATTTCTTCGACTTGCAGAAATTCCCCGGCAAGCGCGGTTTGCGCAAGTCGCCGAAGGGTTCGATGGAATGGGCGCTGATTGCCGACGGCGTCGATCCGAAAGACGTCTACAAGGTTCTCGGCACGCCCGCCGGCGTGGACCGCGCATTCAAGAAGCTCGACACGATCAAGAAGAACATCGTGTGGTGGGAGTCGGGCGCGCAGGCGCCGCAGTTGCTCGCCGACGGCGCCGTCGTTATGACGCAGGCGTACAACGGCCGCATCGACGATGCCTCGAAGAAGGACAAGAAGCCCTTCAAGATCGTCTGGGATGCGCAGGTCTACGACTACGAATGGTGGGGCATTCCGGCGGGCGCGAAGCACGCGGATACGGCGGCGAAGTTCATCGTTTCCGCATCGCAACCGAAGGCGTATGCCGATCTTTCGAAGTACATCGCCTACGCGCCGCCGCGCAAGGACGCGATCCCGCTCGTCGACAAGCAGCGGCTCGCCGACCTGCCGACCGCGCCGGATAACTTCAAGCGCGCGATCCAGATAAACCCGACGTTCTGGGCCGATAACGCCGACGAGATCAACAAGCGCTTCCAGGTCTGGTTGACGCAGTAACAGCCTCGCAGTAACAGCCTCGCAGTAACACCACCATCGAGAGAGAGCCCGCTGTGACCGTGACTACTCATACGCCCGTAACGGCCGATGCCTCGGCCACGGGCTCTCCGACGAGAGCCGGCGGCCGCGCGTCCTACCAAAAGGCGCAACGCCGCGCATCGATTCGAGCGCTATTGCTGGCGCTTCCGTTAATCGTGTTTCTGCTATCGACGTTCATCGCGCCCATCGCGCTGCTGCTCGCGCGCAGCGTGGAGAATCGCGAATTGCCGGACAGCATGCCCGGGCTTTCCCGTGCGCTCGACGCATGGGACGGCCGCGGCGTGCCGGACGAGCACACATTCGCGCTGCTCGCGGCCGGACTCAAGGAGGCGCAGCAAAGCGGACAGCTCGGCACCGTCGCGAGGCGCATGAACTTCGCGCAATCCGAATTCCGCAGCCTGCTGATGAAGACGGCGCGCGGCGTGCGCAACGATGCACCCGTCGCGTGGAAACCGGCACTGATCGAAATGGACGATCGCTGGAATTCGCCGGAGACGTGGCGTCTGTTGAAGCGCGCCGCGACATCGCCGACGCCCGACTATCTGCTGAATGCTGTGGACGCGAAAGTGACGCCGCAAGGCTCGATTGCCTCGCTTCCCGCGAACGCGACGCTGTATCGCGAAGCATTCGTGCGCACGATATCGATCAGCTTCACCGTTACATTGCTGTGTCTGCTGCTCGGTTATCCCGTTGCGTGGCTGCTCGCGAATCTGCCCGAGAAAAGCAGCAACCGGCTGATGCTTTTCGTCATCGTACCGTTCTGGACTTCGCTGCTCGTGCGCACGACGGCGTGGTACGTGCTTCTGCAACCGGGCGGCGTCGTCAACAGCCTGTTGATGAGTCTCGGCGTCGTGACGCATCCCGTGCCGCTCGTCTTCAATCGCACGGGCGTATTGATCGGCATGACGCACGTGCTGCTGCCTTACATGATCCTCGCCATCTTCTCGGTGATGAAGGGCGTGCCGCCCGTGTATCTGCGCGCAGCGAGATCGCTGGGCGCGCATCCGTTCACAGCCTTCGTGCGCGTCTATATTCCGCAGACCTTGCCGGGCGTGGGCGCGGGATGCTTCCTCGTGTTCGTGCTCGCGCTCGGCTACTACATCACGCCTGCCCTGCTCGGCGGCGCGGGCGACGAGATGATCAGCCAGCTCATCGCGATCCAGACGAATACGCAGCTCAACTGGGGACTCGCGGGCGCGCTCTCGGCTTATCTTGTGATCTTCACGGCGATCTTCTATTTCATCTTCAATCGCATTGTCGGCATCGACCGGCTGCGCTTCGGTTGAAGCACGCGAGACCAAAGGGACGATCATGTTAGACAAACGCAATACGGTGCTGACGGAACGCGTCGCTTCCCGCTGGGTGCGCGTGCATTGCGCGCTCGTGCTGTTCTTTCTGGTGGCGCCGATCCTCGCGATCATTCCGCTTTCGTTCAACTCGGGATCTTACTTTTCGTATCCGCTACAAGGGTTTTCGCTGCGCTGGTATGAACAGGCGCTGACGAGTCCGGACTGGCAACGCGCGCTGCTGAACAGCGTGGCCATCGGCGCGGCGTCCACGTTGATCGCAACGTGTCTCGGGACGCTCGCGGCGCTCGGCTTGTCGCGAACGCAGTTTCCGCTGCGCTCGATCGTCATGCCGATCATCATTTCCCCGATGATCGTGCCGATCGTCGTCGTGGCCGCGGGCTTCTATCTCGTGTTCGCGCCGCTCGGCCTCGTCAACTCTTATCCTGGCGTCATTTTTGCGCATGCCGCGCTCGGCACGCCGTTCGTCGTCATCACGGTGACGGCTTCGTTGCTGTCCTTCGATCAGAGTCTCTTGCGCGCGGCGTCCGGACTGGGCGCGCCGCCGTGGGCTGCGTTCAGGCGCGTGACGCTTCCGCTCATCACGCCCGCGGTCGCAACGGGAAGCGTGTTCGCGTTCGCGACATCGTTCGACGAAGTCATCGTGATTCTGTTCATCGGCGGGCCGGATCAGAAGACGGTGCCGCGACAGATGTGGAGCGGCATCAGGGATTCCATCGATCCGTCTATTCTGGCGGTTGCGACCATGCTGATCGTGTTCGCGGTGCTGCTGTTCGCGAGCATCAACTGGCTGCGTGCCCGAGCGGCGGCCGCGAGTCAGGCGCTGGTCTGATTCGGCATTCGGTCAGGCGGACATCGAATTGAACCGTGTCTCCGCGTATTCCATGAAGAGGCGCGCGGGCACGGTCAACTGATTGCGCTTGAGCCATGCAGCCACGACGCCCGAGCAGCCAACCGGCTCCGCGATCTCGACCGCGACGACTTCGTGTCCGTCATACGTGGTCGGCGCGTGCGGGCGGGTGACCAGAAGCGAGTAGCCGAATCCCTCGCCCACCATGCCGCGAACCAGTTCGAGCGATGGCGAGCTGAACCCCACTCTCGGGGTCAATCCGTAGGGTTCGAACAGGCCGAGAAAATAGTCCTTGCTCGGCGAGACATCGAGCAGAATGAGCGGCTCGTCGCACAGATCGAAGAGACTTGCCTTGTCCGCTCCGGCAAGCCGGTGCGTCGCCGGCAACAAGACATACGGCGCTTGGCCCCGCGTCAGCAAGTGCGTGGAGAACGTATCGTCGAGCCCGAGTTCGTACACGAGGACGAGATCGAATCGGCCTTTATCGAGCCCTTGCAAAAGCTCTTCCTGATCGCCGTCGCGCACGCGGATTTCGATGCCGGGATACACAGCGTTGAAGCCGCGAATCAGGCTCGGCAGATAGAGCGGCGCGAAGGTCTCGAAGCATCCGATATCGACGCGCCCCGATGATATGTCGCCTTCCGCGAGCGCATTCTGCTCGAACTCATGGACGGACTCGAGCAGCGCCTTGGCGCGCTCGTAAAACCGCGCGCCGGCCGGCGTCAGCGAAATGCCTTGCGCGTGATGACGAATGATGAGTTGCGTGCCGAAGCTTTCCTCCAGCCCCTTGATCGCGACGGATAGCGATGGCTGCGCGATAAACAGCTTCCGCGACGCCTCGGCGACGCTCCCGTTGTCCACCGTTGCGACGAAGTACTTCAGTTGGCGCAGCGTGAAGGAAGATGACATAGGGTTATCGCCGACTTCTGTTCGCACCATCTTATCGGATACGGAGCGCCTTATCGAAAGCATGCCTCTTCGCCATCTTCAAAGATTTCCTGCATAGGATAAAACTGGGGAGCGCATTGGAAAACAATGTTTTCCTCGATGCTTTGACGAGGCTATTTTGTGAACATCGGCCTCGGACAACGGGTTTTCCGATCAGAACCGCTTTTGAGTGAGTCATCACGATGAATGTGCCAGCGTCTCTATTTGCCGATGCAATCTCGCCGGACGACCGCGCGCTTCTCGACACGCTATCGACCCTGGCGCGATCGGAGAAGCGTGCGACGCACGGCATGCCCGGCGCATTCTATAGCTCGGTTCACTTCGCCGAGCTCGAACGTCGGCGCGTCTTTCGACGCACGTGGGTTTGCGTCGGCCACGTCGGCGAGATTCCCGGCAACGGCGACTACTTCACGACTGAATTGACCGGAGAACCGCTGTTGATTCAGCGTGATTCCCAAGGCGAAGTTCATGTGCTGGCCAACGTATGCCGGCATCGCGGCAATCTCGTCGCACGCGGCCGTGGCAATGCGCGCGTGCACGCGTGCGCGTATCACGCATGGAGTTATGAACTCGACGGCAAGCTCAAACGCGCGCCCTTGATGCAGGAGTGCAAGGATCTCGACACATCGCGATGCGCGCTGCCGAAAATCCACTCGACGATCTGGCAGAACTTCATCTTCGTGAACATCGATGGCAACGCGGCGCCGCTCGGCGAAGCGCTTCGCCCACTCGAAGCGCACATACGCAACTATCACAACGAAGAACGCGAGCTTTATCACTTCCAGGAAGAGGTGTGGCATACGAACTGGAAATGCCTGGCGGAAAACTTCATGGAGGGTTATCACCTCAATGCCACGCATCCGCGCACCTTGCGGCCCGTCACGCCCACCGAGCTATGCGAATATGTGCCGGGCAACGGACACTTCTCGGCCTATCGCGCGCACTACATGCCCGAATCGCCGCAACGCACGCCGTTTCACGAAGATCTGACCCAAAGCGAGCGTCGATCGAGTTTTCTCTTCAGCGTCTTTCCGAATCTCGTCGTTACTTACATGCCGCATCAGACGATCTATCTTTGCCTGAGGCCCGCCGCAACCGATCAGGTCGCGATCAGATGGGGCCTTGCCGGACACGAGCGCGCACCGGACAAGGAAAGCATCGAACGATACGTCGCGTTCGCGAACGCCTTCAACGCCGAAGACCGCACGAAGCTGGAAACGCTGCAGAAAGGCGTCAGCTCGACTTTCTACTCGCCCGGCCCCCTCTCAGCGGAGAATCTGGAGGGCACGCTTCGGGACTTCTATAGCTTCATGGCTCATCGTATCTGCGACTGATTGAACATGCGTCCCGCCACCTTTACCGTCATCGTCGACAGTATTCATGTCGAAGCGATGGACACCGTCAGCATCGAATTGCGCGCGTCTGATTCCGCTCCCTTGCCTGCATTCGATGCCGGATCGCATATCAGCCTGCATCTGCCCAATGGCATAGTGCGAAGTTATTCGCTCGTCAATGCGACGGGCAATCGCGATCGATATATTCTCGGCGTGCTTCGCGCGCGCGACAGCCAGGGCGGTTCGGCTTTCGTCCACGAGAGGTTGCGCACCGGGGATTCGATCCTGATTTCCGAGCCGCGCAATAACTTTCCGCTCGATGAATCCGGCGAGCGATTCGTTCTGATTGCGGGCGGTATCGGCATAACCGCGATCTACAGCATGGCGCAACGGCTCGTTGCGCTCGGTAAATCGGTGGAGATGCTTTATTGCTGCCGTTCGCGCGAGCACGCGGCGTGGCTGCAACCGATTCAGGCGCTCGGGCTTTCACTCAAGCTGCATTTCGATGCACAGGCCGGCGGCCCGCCTGATCTTCGAGGCTTTCTCGACGAACGCGATCGCGCCACGCGATTCTATTGCTGCGGCCCCACGCCGATGCTGAGCGCATTCGAAAGCGCATGTACCGAAAACGGCTACACGCACGCGCATATCGAACGATTCTCGGCGGATCCGAGTGTTTTAAAGGACGCGCAAGGCGCAGGTTATGAAGTGCAACTCGGACGAAGCGGAAAAGTCGTGCGCGTCGAAGCCGGCGCGCGACTGCTCGATGTGCTTCGCGCCGAGGGCATCGACGTGCCGTCGAGTTGCGAACAAGGCATTTGCGGCAGTTGCGAGACGTCGGTGATCGAAGGTGATATCGATCATCGCGACAGTGTTCTGAGCGAGTCGGAGCGCGCGGAAGGCAAAACGATGATGATCTGCGTGTCGGGCTGCAAGCGCGGCCGCCTCGTTCTCGATTGCTGAAGAGGCGGCCGCTGAAGCACGGTCAGACGACGAACGGAAACTCTTCCTCCGGCAGCGGATCGCCGGCGTTGAGCCGCTCCGCGAGATGTCGATACGGAGGCGATGTCTCGCCGCCTCGATCGACATACACCGCGTTGTCGCCGAGCCAGCGGAACGACACCACGCGCCGCGACACCGAACCTGAACGATTGCCCGGCGCGCCGTGCACCGTGAGATAGTTGAACGCGACTGCATCGCCGGGCTTCAGGTCCCAGCCAATGATGTTGTAGTCGTCGCGATGCGCGTCGATATCCGGCATCTCTTCGAGTCCGTCCGACGAACGGTCGTACGCAACGCCCGTGAACTTGCGCGGACGAAAAAGCTTTCCCCAGCGATGCGAGCCGCCCACGAATTCGAGCGTAGTCTCACGCGGCACCGGATCGAGCGGCACCCACATGCTCACGGACTGCTCCGCGCTCACGCAATAGTACGGTTCGTCGTGATGCCAGGGCGTGATCTTGTCCGCACCCGCTTCCTTCACTAAAACGTGCTCGTGAAAGATGCGCGCATGCCGTGACGCCATCAATTCCCGGGCAATGGCGCCAGCCGGACTTTCCTCGACGAAGCGGCGAAACGGCTCGATGCGCTGCCAGTTGCAATAGTCGCCGAAGAATCGCCCCGACGACGTGCCCTTCGTGTAGTCGCGAAAATCGGGGCCGGGGTGCTTTTCATTGAAGTCGACGCCATCGCGCAGCAGGTCGATCCAGTCCGTGAATACGCCGCGTAAGACGGTGACTCCATCGCGTGCAAACGCTTCTCGCTCGGCGCTCAGCATACTTCCTCCTGTCGTTTCGTTGAGCTGGAACGAGAATGACACGAGGCACAGCTTCAGGAAACTAAGAAAAATCTATAACTGAACTAGCGAATTCCTAACGCCGATCGGCACGAGGCCGATACCCCGCATGCGGGGCCGCTTGCTTACAGAACGCTCAAGCAGAGCGTAGCAGGGACATCGTCTACAGCTGAGTCGGTTTCGAGGCGCGTCTCGTCGGCAGTTGCCGACGAGACGGCTCACTTCCCCCGATCATCCGGTTGCCGTGGACCTCTGGTTGGTTCGAGTTTTGACATAGTGTTCACTCCCCGCAGCCGTGGGTTCGCCGACTCGAATGGTGACATCCACGCCCTCCTCTATCAGGTCGACGTAGCGTTCGCTCAGGCGCAACTCGACCATCCCTTTCGGATGCTGTCGGCAAAACGCCTCAATGCGAGCGCGAGGATGTTCACGCCGACGGGCAACGGCGCGGTCACCTTGAGCGTTCCGGCCGGCTCCGCGCGGCGCGGCGTGGCGGCGACGCCTTGCTCGATACCTTCCGCCTCGCGTAATAACCGCTGCGTGCGCTCCAGAAGGTTCCGCCCTCCGGCGTCAGCATCAGCGACCGCGTAGTCCGGCTGAACAGCCTGAGTCCGAAGTGCTGCTCCAGCCGCTGGATGCTCTACTGCATGGAGCGCGCGGCGATTCCCTTCGCTTCGTTGCTGCTCGAATCGATCGACAGCGCAGTGTTGGCATTTTGCCAAGCACACATGGCATGCTCCCGCACGACGCAACTGCGTGCCGCCTGCAAGGCCGCATTGCGAGCCCTCTCCCGCGACAGCAAATCCTGCTTGAGCCGGAGGGCCTCGGGACTGTCCGGCTGCAACGAAAGCGCCCAAGAAATGCCGGACCGAGCCAGTTGCAGGTTGTTTTTTTGGAGACCGTCGTGCGCTCTCGCGAGGGCAAGCGGCATCAACTTCTGATTTTTGTCAGCGGATGCCTTGTCACTCGGCAGCGGCGCTTCCGAGCTTGGGGCAATCGTCGGAACCTGCCGCATGGTCGGAGCCTGCGCGGGCTGATTCAAGCTGTTCGACGTCACAATGCCTCGCGCGCCGATCGATCTCGTCGGCTCTTCCTGCGTGTCCTGATTCTGAATCGAATACAAGAGCCCCGATCCGCCGATGAGCACGAAGGCCACCGCAAGCGTCAGCACTGCCCCCTTTTTCATGCCCCGACGACCGGTATCGCGGCGCGGTGGCGGATGGACCTCGTCGTCGGGATAAACGGCGTCGTTCGATGCGAACGAGGATGCATTTTCCCGTGGCCACGGCGGCGGGTTAGGCGGACGATCAACGCGCCCGTTCGGTGCGCTGTGCGCTGCCGCTCCGGGCTTCCTCGCGGCGGGTGCACGATCGCCGAACACAAACCGCGCAGGCGCACCGCAATGAGGACAGGACGAAATCGGCCACGGCACCTTACCTCCGCAGCGTGCGCATGTTCCCGTGACAATCGGGGCGCGAACGCCTTGTTCGTCCATCTAAACTCTCCTCCTCGTGAAGTGCGAACGAAACGTCAGCCCTGAGAAGTGCTTGATGCGACGGGCACGGGTGGCCGCTCGTTCGATATGGAAGGGCTCTCTTTCCTCGCAGTGACGAGGCCAGACTAGGGCTGTTAGTCTAACATCTGGCCGCTTGCGCGGCGTCACGCCATCGACATGGAACGTTAGCGATAAGGCGACTGCGCGCCTTAATGTCGGTATCCCTATTATTTACCGAGGGGCCGAGGAAGGTCCTTGGTTGGCAGCCAAACCGAGCGCATCGAAGTAGAGGTCGAATGAACGCAGGACCGATTCGGCGATCAGCCGAGCGATGCCCGCGTGGTTGTTGCTCACGCAAGCGTTGTCCAGCGAATCGCAATAGGCTGCGCGATCCTCATTGCGGATAACAGCCGGGGATAGCTCAATTTCATCAATTCGATATTCAGAAGCAGGCGACCTGTTCTGCCGTTTCCGTCCACGAACGGATGGATCCTGACCAACCGCGTATGAAGTTCCGCTGCGCTCGACGGGATGCATGTTCCCTGCTCTTGCATGCCACACGAGGAGCGCCGCCAGTTCAGCCGGAAGATCCAGGAAGTCGGGCGACGTGGTTCGCGCGTCGGCGATCGCCACATTCACATGACGGTAGCGACACGCCCCCTCACCGACGCTGTGCTACAGCACGGCCGTTGTGGATGTTGCGGATCTGCCAGGTCGAGATTGGCTCGTTGTTTGCGATGACCTCCTCGATGTAGCGCATCGCGCTGGGACGGCCCATGGTCCCGCTGTGCTGACGTAGCGACTTGTCGCCAACCTTCAAATTGTCGATACGACCTGAGCTTCGCGCACTGAGAGCCTGTGGTGTGAGGTTGCCCCGCTTCAGCGGACAGATTTGCAGTTGGGTTCAATACGGTATTGATCCTCCGTTAAGCGTTGAGTCGCGGGTTGTCCACGGCCGGGTAGCGGGTCGCCTGTCTCGACCAT
>Ga0160464_100706_pt1 | contig 19508 bp, 21 predicted proteins | sample HID1971I_E11MG_FD_108275 | JGI IMG/M metagenome (GOLD analysis project Ga0160464, IMG submission 108275) | Enriched millipede-associated microbial communities from UW Madison campus, WI, USA - HID1971I_E11 MG | ecosystem: Host-associated > Arthropoda: Insects > Digestive system > Unclassified ... | reverse complement strand
ATTTGCGGTTGCGGTATTCCGTGAATCGCTCATCCTCGGAGGCGGGACTGTCCCGGACGAAGCTCTCGATCGAAGGGTTCAGGATGATCGACTGGGATACCCGGTTCACCTCCTGGATCGTCAGCTCCAGTCGGGCGAGCGCCTGCTCGTTGGCGATGCCAAACTGGGCGCTGATCTCATCCTCCATCCATTCGACGTTCACCTGATAGACCCACCAGCCGGCCAGCGCAAAAGCCAACGTAACCATACAGGAGAGCATCACAATCAACTTGAGCTTGAAGCTGCCTTTGACCGCTTCGACTACTGCCCTCGGCCAGCGTGCGGGATTCAATTCGGGTGACCTCCTTGGGCAACATGGTGTAGTCCGATTGTACCTTTTCTGGCCGTCATTTTGAAACAAGCCTGGTCCGGCGTATGCCGGACCAGGCGAACCCCGCGTAAAGCGCGGGGCGGGAGCCCCTCGCTATTGCAGCTGCGAACGGACGACCTCCAGCGCATCCTCGCCGAGGAAGGCGGTTTCCTTGTTTTCCTTGTACCATTCTTCCATGAACGCTTCGATCTGCTTGCCGCCGCTTTTCTCCCAGGCGGCACGGGCGTCTTCGATCGCTTGCTCGGCCGAATATTTGGCGCCGCCGATAATGCCTTTGACGAGAATATCGCTTACTTCCTTGCTGACGTTGGTGTTGATGACGACCAACTCGCTAGGGAGCACAGGCATATGCTCGTAGTGGGCGAGCGCAGGATATTTGGCCTCGGGATTGAGCAGGTAGCTGTCGGCCTCGCGCATCATCGCAAGACCCGCTTTTTGGTCGGGATCGGAGAGATCGTAGGCCGCCTCGAAGAGTAGGTGCGGATTAAGCGGCAACGAGTAGAACATCGTGTAATCCATCGCCCAATCGACCTCCTTCATGTTTTTGTCAAGGTCGATCACCTTCAGCTTGCCGTCCTCATCCTTGGTCCAGTGCTCGTTTTCCACGCCTTTTTTCAGCGTCAGCGCCGTATCGGACTGCAGTATAAAGTTGATATATTCCATCGCGGCTTGCGGATTTTTGGCGGCGGCATTGATCACCGTCGTCATCTGGATCGGGTTGGTCACATGATGCACGAATTGGCCCATCGGCGATTTCGGCTGCATCATCGGCGCGATTTCCGCCTCGGGCACCGTCTTGCGGATCGTTTTGATGTCGGTCACCGTATTCTCGAACCAGTTCGTAATCGCAGGCGGCAGATAGACGCCCATCTTGCCGTTCAGATAGTCCTGCTTCGCCTTGGCGCCGTTCTGATCGGCGAGGTAATCCCGGTCGACGAGCCCCTCCTCGAACAGCCGCTTCTTGAACTTGAGCGCTTCCAGCGAATTGTCCCAGCTGCGGACGACCTGGTCGTCCTCGGAGATTTTCCAGCCGCCCGAGCCGAACATCGAGTCGACCATCCCGCCCGACGTATAGCTCATGTTGATGCCGTACGTATCCTTTTTGCCGTTGCCGTCGGGGTCCTGCTCGACGAATGCCTTGAGCACCTCGTACAGCTCCTCGGTCGTCTTGGGCACCTCGAGATTCAGCTTTTTGAGCCAATCCATCCGGATGAAGGCGACGCTTTGCAGATGGGGCTCGTTGATTTTGCCGATCTCGTACAGCTTGCCGTCCGGCTTGGTGCCGACCTTGCGCAGCTGCGGATACTCCTCCAGCAGCTTTTCGTATTCAGGCGCGTATTGCAGGTAATCATCCAGCGGCAGCAGCTGCTTTTGCTTGTACAGCGAGTCGCGGAAGCCGGTGTCGTAGTCATTGACGATGTCCGGGGCGGTGCCGGAGGCGAACATCACATTCAGCTTGTTGACCGCCTCCGAGCGGAGTACAGGCACGTATTGGGCTTCCACCGGGGAGCGTTCGTTGATCCATCGCGTCCAGCGATTGTCCTCCAGCGTGCCTTCCGAGGCCGGGATATTGCCGCGATCGTAGACGGAGACGGTAATTTTCGGTTTTTTGGCTTCGCCCTCGGACGCGCCTTCATTGGGCTGGCTGCAGCCTGCGACGGCGGTCGCGGCGAGCACGACCGAGGCGAGCGAGAGCGACAGCTTCTGATACCGTTTGCGGATTGGGCTTTGCATAGGGAATAGACTCCTCTCTTTTTTAACCTTTGATCGAGCCGAGCATGATGCCTTTGACAAAATATTTTTGCAGGAACGGATAGACGACCAGCATCGGCACCACCATTACCATGACGCCTACCGCCTTGAGCTTCTCGGAGATCAGCTCCTGCTGCTGGACCATGTCCATGGCATTCATATTGGCCATGCTCTGCATCTGCAGCATGCTTTGCACGATGACGGGCAGATTTTGCAGGTCGGTGCGGTTGATGTACAGGATGACGTTCATAAACATGTTCCAGTAACCGACCCCGTAGAATAGCGTCAAGGTGGCCAGCATCGGCATCGATAGCGGCAGCACGATGCGCCCGAGCAGCCGCACCTCGCCGCAGCCGTCCATCTGCGCCGACTCGATGACTTCGCTAGGGATGTTCTCAAAGTAGCTCTTCATAATGAGCATGTTGTAGGTGCTGACGAGTCCGACGAACCACAGCGACCAGAACGTGTTGGTCAGCTGCAGGTTGTTCATGACGAGATAGGTGGGGATCATGCCGCCGCTGAACAGCATCGTGAACAACGCAGCCAGCGTGATCGGCTTGCGCGCATACAGATAGCGCTTGGACAGCGGGTAGGCGGTCAGCACGGTGACCAGCATGCTCAGCGCAGTGCCGACGAGAGTGATGACGACGCTGTTGTTGAAGGCGCGCAGCGCCGGCGTATTCTCAAAAAAGTAACGGTAAGCGGTAAAGTCGAGTCCAACCGGCCATAGCCAGACCCGTCCGAGATCGACCGCTTGCCCTTCGCTGACGGATAAGGCAATCAAGTGCAGGAAGGGAAGGATGCAGGTGAGCGCAATCAGGATCAGGCCTGCGTGGATCAAGTAGCTGAACAATCGTTCTCCGCGTGATTCTCTCATATCCGGGGCGTCCTCCTTCCTGGGGTGTGTCTGCACACCCTAGAATAATCCCTGATCAAACTTGCGCGCCAGCGCATTGGCTGACAGGACGAGGATCAGACCGACGAGCGATTCGAACAGTCCCATGGCCGTGGTCAGACTAAACTGAGCTTGCTGCAGTCCGACCTTGTATACATAGGTGCTAATAACCTCGGCCTTCTCCAGCACGGTCGGGTTCTGCAAGTTGTAGACCTGGTCGAAGCCAACCTCCATCAGCCGTCCCATGCCGAGGATCAGGAGCAGGATGATCGTCGGGCGCAAGCCGGGCAGCGTGATATGCCAGATCTGGCGGAGCTTGCCTGCGCCGTCGAGTCCTGCGGACTCATACAGGCTAGGGTCGATGGCAGAGAGGGCGGCCAGGTAGATGATCGCGCCAAACCCCATCTCCTTCCACAATCCGGAGCCGACGAAGATAGCGATCCAGGAGTCGGAGCGATACAGGAAGGGGATCGGCTCCATGTCCCACTGCGCGAGCAGCTTGTTGATCGTGCCGCCGTCGATCGAGAACAAGGTCAAGACCAGCCCAGCGATGATAACCCACGAAAGGAAGTGGGGCAGGTAGATGATCGTCTGAATCCACCGCTTGAGCCAGCTTTTCCTCACCTCATTGAGGGCGATCGCGATCAGGATCGGCGCCGGGAAGCCGAAGACCAGGCTCAGCACGCTAAGCTGAAGCGTATTCCAGATGATCTGCAGCGTCGCCTTGGACTGGAAGAGGATCTCGAAATATTTGAGTCCGGCCCACGGACTCGACAAAATGCCGTCGTAGAAATTGTAATCCTTAAACGCAATGACAAGCCCGCCCATTGGCAAGTAACGGAACAGGGCATAGAACAAAATGCCTGGCACCAGCATCAGGAACAACGGAACATTTTGTCGAAACCGTTTTTTTTCGTAGAAGGCCCGTTTCGTGCGGGTCGCTCTGTCCGTATCGGCGACGGCAGGAGTAGGCGTCATCGTCTCCCCTTCTTTCTCTGGCGTAGTATTGTCGGGATGGCATCAATGTACCATAGCGGCGCGAGCGCGATCCTTAACTATATCTAGGTCTTTCTAGAGATTTTTTGGGCGCGACAAAAAAACGACCTTGCGGTCGCAAGGTCGTAAGGCAATTCCGTTGTTCCACTTATTTGTCCAGCTTGATCGAGGGGCGCAGCGCATCGCGCTCGGAGACTGCGGCTGGCCGTGTCTGTTCCGCCTCGGGCAGCGTTTGCTCTGCCGACGGCTGGGATTCGGCAATGACGGCTTCCTGTGCCGCCTGCTTTTTTTTGTCGTTAATCCGCTTGCGCACATAGATGAACAGGAGGATAAAGGGAATCGCGCCGAGAAAAATATACAGCGACACATTGTCGACCATCGAGCTGGCTGCGCGTCCATACAGGTAGAACAATGTTCCCACAGCGTAGAACTTGATAGCGCGGCCGATCGCGGCGTAGGCGATCAGACGCCATAGCGGGAAGTTCAGGCAGCCCGAGAGGATCGTGAACACTTTAAAGGGGATGGGAGTGAAGGAGCCGACCAATATCGCGGTTTCGCCGCTTTTCTGAAACATGGCGGTTGCCTTGTCGATCCATTCTTTCTTCAGAAACTTGTACAGGAGCTTGTGGCCCAGCGCTTTGCCGATCCAATATCCGAACGGAGTGCCCAGTAGACACCCGATATAGCCGACCGTAGCGAGCCAGAGGGCGTTGCTTGGGTTAAAGGCGCTAAGGGAGACTTGTAGAAAAAAGGCGGGAATCGGGAAGATAACCGCATCGATAAAGGCATGGATAAATAGTCCCCATGCGCCAAAATTCTCCAAAAAATCTAGCAGCTGTTGAAGCATTGCGAGCTCCTCTCGTCTATTCCTTATGCGGCGGACTCCGATGAAGGCGACTTTCCTTATATCCTATAATATAGGGTATCATTTTATGTGGGGGATTGCCATTGTTCGCGAGTCCAGATTTCAACCTGGACCGGGGTCGGGGCTGTCCGCCGCATGGCGCCCTGCGGTATGGCCGGTCGCAAACGCGGCTGTAATGTTGTAGCCGCCCGTGTAGCCGTGGATATCCAGGATTTCGCCGCAAAAATAGAGCCCTCGCATCCGCTTGGACTGCATCGTCCGGGGATCGATCTCCTTCAGATGAACGCCGCCGCCGGTGACGAACGCTTCCTCGATCGACAACGTATCATGGGCATAGACGGGGAACTGCTTCAATAGTCGCGCCAGCTCCTGGATGCCCGCCTTCGGCAGATTGTCGTAGGTTGTCGTCTCCGATAGCTGAGCCATCGCAAGCAGGACGGGCACGAGCCGCTCTTGCAGGAGCGAGCGGAGCAAGGTCTTGAGCGCCTTGCGCGGGTCCTGCTCGGCGAGTCGCCACATCTGGGCGTACAGCTCCTCGGCGCTTGCGTCAGGGAACAGATCGATCGTCAGCCGCACGGTGTCGGATTTCTTCAGCTCCTTGACGACGAACTGGCTGCACCGGAGCGCGATCGGACCGGACAGCCCGAAGTGGGTGAAGAGCAGATCGCCGCGATGGGCGATGACAGGCTTGCCCTTGGCATTCCAGACGGAGAGCGTCACATCCCTTAGCGACAAGCCTTGCAGCTCGCGGCTGGCGATGAAGCGGTCGCTCGAGCGCAGCGGCACCTCGGTCGGGAACAGCTCGGTAATCGTATGGCCCGCGGCCCGAGCCCAGGCGTAGCCGTCGCCGGTGGAGCCGGTATGCGGCACGGAGCAGCCGCCGGTGGCGATGATGACGCGCGTGGCCTGGATGCGCTCGCCGGATTGCAGGCGCACGCCGCTGACGGCGCCGTCAGCGTACAGCACCTCGGCCACCGGCTGATCGACGCGGATCTCCACGCCTTGACGACGCACCTGCCCGACGAGGGCGTCGACGACGGTCTTGGCCTTGTCGCTAACCGGGAACATGCGGCCGTTGTCCTCCTCCTTGAGCGCGATGCCAAGTCCCTCGAAGAAGTCTATAATGTTGCGATTGCTGTAGGCGCTGAATGCGCTGTGCAGGAACCGTCCGTTGCCGGGGATATGCCGGATCAGCTCGTCCAGCTCTTTGTTGTTGGTCACATTGCAGCGTCCGCCGCCGGAGATGCCCAGCTTGCGGCCGAGACGGCTGCCTTTGTCGAGCAGCAGCACGCGGGCGTCGCCGCAGCTCGCGGCGATCGCAGCCATCAGGCCGGCCGAGCCGCCGCCGATGATGATGATATCGTAGGTCATAGCAGATGATTTCCTCTTTCTCAGTCCTTTCCTCCTATTCTACCAGAGATCGGGCAATAATAGTCATCCGTGATGCGTTTGGAAGGGAACTTGGGTGGTAAATGAATAAATACGAGATAGGGAATAAGGAGGATACGGAGCATGGAGCACGACACAATGGCACTGTCTACGGCAGATGGACTCGAGCTGTTCGCACAGGAGTGGAGAGACGAAGCGGCGCCTGTCCGGGCAGTGATCTGTCTCGTCCACGGGATGGGCGAGCATAGCGGGCGTTATCGCGAGGTGGCGGAGGAGCTGACTGCAGCGGGGTATGCGCTGCTGACGTATGACCAGCGCGGTCATGGCCGCTCGCCGGGCAAGCGGGGCCATGCTGCATCGGTGGAGCGGCTAGCCGGGGATGCGGAGCAGGCGCTGGCGCTCGCGAGATGCCGCTACCCAGGGCTGCCGGTGTTCTTGTACGGGCACAGTATGGGCGGCAATGTCGCGCTCTCCTGCGCGCTGCGGCGGCAGCCGGAGCTCAGCGGGCTGATCCTCACCAGTCCGTGGCTACGCCTAGCCTTCGAGCCGCCGCGCGCCAAGCAGTGGATCGGCCGGCGTCTGGCCAGCGTCTGGCCGTCCTTCTCGCTCGCGACCGGCCTCGACCCCGGCCAACTGTATCATGCCGAGGAGGAGCCGCCTCCGGTCGTCCGGGATCTGCTGGCGCATAACCGGATCTCGGCGGCGATGTACTTCGGCTTGCAGGCCGAGGGCGAGTGGTCGCTCGCCCATGCCGTCGAGCGGCTGCAGGCGCCATTGCTGCTGCTGCATGGCACGGCTGACCGGATCACGTCGCATGCCGCCAGCGCGCAACTGGCGGCTGATCTGGCGGACAGCTGCGTATTCCACAGCTGGCAGGACGGACTGCACGAGCTGCACAATGATCGTGAGCGGCTGCAGGTGCTGCGCTGCATCGTCGACTGGATCGAGGGCCGTCTGGCCAGATAAGCCGCGCAGCAGGCCCCCGGCGGAAGATAATAGCCGTCAAGCAAGCTGCGCTGCGAGTCTGTTGCTAGCCCTGCGACGCTAGCTCTGCGATGGCTTGCGGATCGGCAGCCAATCCAGCACCTTCTGGATATGGGTGTCCCAGTACCCCCACTCATGGCTGCCCGGCCCCTCGTGGTACTCCAGCTCGTAGTCGGTCTGCCGGCAGGCGTCGCGGAAGGCGAGGTTGGCATCGTACAGGAAGTCCTCGGTGCCGCAGCATTGATAGAGCGCAGGCTTCGGACCCGGGCGGCTGCCCTGCTGCTGGAGCAGCCAGAGCAGATCGTTGTCCGTGCCGACGATCGGCTCGTCGCCATAGATGAGATGGAACAGGTCGCCGGTGCGCTCCTGGTGGACCGGATCTCCGGCGAAGCTGGCGATATCGAGCGCGCCGGAGAGCGAGGCGGCTGCGGCGAACTGCTCGGGCTTGCGGAGCGCCCACTTGAACGCGCCGTAGCCGCCCATGGACAAGCCGGCCACGAAGTTGTCCTCGCGAGCGTCCGACAAAGGGAAAAAGGAGCGTGCCAGCGCCGGCAGTTCCTCGGAGAGGAACGTCCAGTAACGGCCGCCGTGCTTCATGTCGGTGTAGAAGCTCTGATGCACCTGAGGCATGACGACTGCTATGCCGTAAGCGGCGGCATAACGCTCGATGCTCGTGCGGCGCAGCCAGATCGAATCGTCGTCGGACAGTCCGTGGAGCAGGTACAGCGTCTGATGGCGGCCATTGCCGGCCTGACCGTCCATGCCGATCTGCGCTGTCGTCCGCTGCGGCAGGATGACGGTCATGGAGGTGCTGAGCTTGAGCGTTTCCGCAAAAAATCTACATTCGATTAAAGCCATAGGTTGTTGATCTCCTCTCAAATCAAAAAATCAATTTCTCCCTTAACTTTAGCAAAGGCCAAGACAGGATGCCAACTGCCGATCGGCGAGTCCGATTATCGACGGCATTCGACGAAGGAAAACTGCGAAAATTGTCAATTTGTTCATTAGCGATGAACATGTAGAAAAATGGGGTATAATTAAAAATTTTTCTTTTATTTGTCACTTATTGCGTGGTATAGTAGGTTCATAGAATCAAAAAAGAGAAGAGCTACGCGAGTTCAGGGGGAAGTCAATGACCATTTTCCTGATGGATTTTGCGGTTAATGTATTCGAGACCATTGCCGGCTTTATGCTGATGTTGTCCATTTATCTGTTTCCTGTCCGAAGCTACACGCCGCAGATCGTCTTTACCTCTATTGTCATGGCCCAGACCTCCTATCTGCTGAGGGAAGTTTTCTTGCTGGACTGGCTGACGCCGTTTTTTATGCTGCTGTGGATGATCCTGCTGCTTTGGCTGCTCTTCCGGATCCATATCTTCTATGCCTTGCTGATGGCTGTGTCCGGTTACCTGGTCTATATCGTCGTACAGATGATGATCGTGCTGCTCATGCAGGGCGTCTCGTCGCTCGCGGAGATTCAGGAGACCTTCCTATACCTTAAGGTTGTCCAGCTATTGTCATCGTTGGTGGCGCTCGCGATCTCGCGGGTGCTGATCAAGAAGCGTCTGGGGTTCTCTTTTGTCCCGGACCGGATCACCGAGCATGTGCGCTTCCGAGGCACTAACCGCAAGCTGCTGGTTACGCTCATTGTCGCCAGCGTCTGGATTTCTGTCATGCTGAGTTTTCTCTCTAATGGACTGGCAGGTTTTTTGGGCGTCCTCATCTCGATCTCTCTCATCGCCGCCATGATTATCTATCTTATGGTAATAAAGGAGCGAAGCATATGATCGGAAGAATATCCGAGCAATTCGGCGGATACATCTATCGGCACAATGACCGCAAGCAGGTCAGCCAGGATGTGCTCGTGTTCGCCATCAAGTCGCTGCTGACCAATCTGTTGACCATCGCCTTCTCACTGACGGCGGGCTTTGCGCTCGGCGCCTTTCAGGAGACGCTGATCGTCCTGGTCGCGATGGCGCTGCTTCGCAATTTAACCGGCGGTTACCATTTCAAGTCCCCGACGGCTTGCATCCTGATCTCGAGCTCGGTTGTAGCCGTTATTCCGCATATTCCGTTTACGGATGCTCTGCTGATCCCGAGTGCCCTAGTCACCATGCTGCTTATCCTGCTCTACGCACCGGCCGATCTCAAAGGCGTGACAACGCTCTCCTCGCGGAGGCTGCTCGTCATGAAGCTGGTAGCCCTTGCATTTGTCGCTTCGAATTTATTTCTCGAGTGGCATTTGCTTGCTCTTTCTTTTCTGGCTCAAGTCTTAACCATTCTACCATTTAAAGGGAGGCAATCAAAATGATGAGAAGCAAGATTGCGCGTCTGTTGGCCACGTCGTTGGGAGTGTCAGCCGTTGTATTCGTATCAACGGCATGCTGGTGGTTCGGTCATCGTCCGGAGGTTCCGACAGAATTGCTGAAGAAGTAGTCTAGGCGAAGGCGGCCGGCAATCGGCCGCCGTTTCGTTCAAGTGGGGGATCAGTTTTGGAGTGTAGTCTATGAAAATACCAGTGACACGTGACAAACAGAATGATACGGAAGTTGTCATGTTGGACGTGGCCGATATTCTCTACATCCAGACTGAAGAAGGCGCGCTCGTCTTTCATTCGGAGAGCGACTGCTTCTACCCGCTCGTCCCGTCGTTGTCGGCCTACCACAGGCATCTGGAGCCGCTTGGCTTCCGCAAGCTGGATCGTATCAACCTCGTCAATTCGAATAAAGTATTGGCGTATGACCATGATTTGGGCAAAGTGTTTTTTGATATGCAAGACCGTTCGCTGTCGAAGTCGACGACCATTGCCTTTATGCATAAGGGCAAGCTCAGGCAGGAGATCGAGAGCTGGATTGCCCGCAATATCGCCGACCGCACCGGGACTTTATAATAGGCGCCATCGAACCTTCATTTTCCTGCGCATCGTGCGCAGGCATGAAGGTTCTGTATGTTTTTATGGCGTATGGGGGGCAGAGCGCTTCGTCTTGCCGGACAAGTACAGCTTACGCGACCCTCCGACACGCAATCTCCTCGATATGAGACTGTTGGCCTAATTCAACATTGTAAATTAATTTTACATGTGTTTTAATCGGTTTAACAGGAAATGACATGCCAGACTATGAGGAGACCGGTTTTACGTGTGGAAAGAAGCCTTGTTACAGGTCTTGATCGCATTGCTCCCCGTGTTTGCGCTACAACTGTGGTATAACCGTCCTGATCGTTTCAAGGGGACGCCGATATTCATAGGCCTATCCAGTATGATTTCGATGTTCCTATGCATCATTATGGCGCTCGGCACCGAATTTGTCGTCGAGTTGGACTTTAGCATGGTGTCTTTTATCGTAGGTTCGCTCTATGGCGGCAAGGCGCTGGCCGTCGTGATGACGATCGTCTATGGCATGCTCAAGCTGTCGCTGGCGGAGCGTCCCTGGGAGCCGGCTGGATTTACGGCTTTCCTGATTTATATTTTTCCTATGCTGATGATCTATATTCCACGTTTTCAACAGGCTTCCACCAGGATCAAAAAACGGATCGCAGCGACGCTTGGGCTGATTGGCATCCCCGTATATTGGCTAGGCTGCATGACATACTTTCTGCTTAGCGATGACGCTTGGAACGGTTATATTTTCAGGGAAAGCTTGGCGACAGGCATCGCGCATTTGGGTAGCAGTCTATTTTTGATCTTCCTTATTGAAAGCGTTAAAGAAAAACAGCGGCTCCATCAAAAGCTGCAGCAGATGTCGATGAACTATCGCAACGAGGTGCAAAAGCTGCAGCAATTCATCGACAATACCCCGCTCGGCGTCATCATCGTCGATACGAAGGGCGAGATCACGCACATCAATGAAATCGCCGTCGCTCAAATCCCGGGGAAGCAGTCCCCGCGAGGCCCGACGGATATGATCGGTCGCTCATTGACCGGATTACAAGAGGAGTTGAATAATGAATTGCACGCAGGCCTGCTGGTGAGCGTGCTGCAAGGCGAAGAGACCTTGACTGAGATTGTGCAGCAGGACAATAAAATGTATATCAAAACGAGCTTCAGCGTCAGGGATGCAAAAAATCACGCCATCATCGGCGCTGCGTTGATCGCGCACGACATTACGGAGCTGAGCCAACTGAGGGATGAGATCGGCCGGATGGAGCGTCTTAGTCTGGTTGGTCAGATGGCGGCGAGCATTACGCATGAGATTCGCAACCCGATGGCGGTCATCCGAGGTTTTGTGCAGTTGATGAAGGAACGCAGCGACGATAATCAAAAGGAGTACTTTCGCATCATCATCGAGGAGCTCGACCGCGCCAACGGCATCATCAACGACTTCCTGTCGCTCGCCCAGAATCGGATTGTCGAGAAGGAGAGCGGCTCGCTGAACCAGATTATCGGAGACTTGATGCCGCTCCTGTGGGCGGACGCCAATCTGCGCGGTCAGAGCATCCAGCTCGAGTTGGACGAGAGGGTGCCTAATCTCGAGCTGAACATCAAGGAAATGAAGCAGCTTATCCTCAATCTGACGCGAAACGGCATGGAGGCGATGAGCGAAAAGGGCGTCCTGAGCATATCGACCCATTATCTCGACGGTAAGGTAGAGATGAAGGTGGAGGATACCGGCTGCGGGATCTCGCAGGACAAGGTAGAGCGGCTGTTCGAGCCGTTTTACACGACGAAGTCGCGCGGCACCGGTCTGGGGCTGCCGTTATGCCTCAGTATCGTCGAGCGTCATCGCGGCAAGATTGAGGTGGAGTCTGCGGAAGGACAAGGGACGGCTATTCGGGTGATCCTGCACCATGAGACGGGCGGCGGATAGGCGTGGGTTGTTCGACGCATCCTATGCTTCAAAAGGAGGCGTTACCCATGAAGAACAACAAGCGATCCAATTCGAACCGCGCCCAGGACTCTCTGGAGCAGCAGCAGTCGTCCCGGACGGAGGACGCCGTCAAGCGAGGGCAAGAGCCCGAAGCGCCCGGCTATGACAAAAAGCTGGACGGGCCTGACCGTCCCTCCGTCTGAATCTTTCCTCCCATGTGACCTTTGCTTTAGAAGGGGCGGGAGGGTATAATAGGAGCAAATGAAGATAGTCAAGGAGTGATTCCATTGTCAATGTCATTCGAACGTTACATGGTAGACATGGTGCAGCCGATGCGCGATGATCTGACGCGTGTAGGGATACAGGAACTGAGAACGGCCGAGGAAGTCGAGGCGCAGCTGCCTACAGCATCCGGAACGACGCTGCTCGTCATCAACTCGGTGTGCGGCTGTGCGGCTGGTCAATGCCGTCCTGGCGTAGCCGAGGCGCTCAAGCACGAAACGACGCCGGATCAACTGTTTACTGTATTTGCTGGACAAGACAAGGAAGCTACTGCTAAGGCCCGCGAGTATCTGGCCCCGTACCCGCCGTCTTCGCCTTCGATCGCGCTGATGAAGGATGGCGAGCTGGTGCATTTTATTGAGCGCCACCAAATTGAGAATCGTTCGGCAGCCGAGATCGCCGCAGATCTGACCGCTGCGTTCGATCGTTACTGCAACTAACGGGCAGGCCTGATATGAGTCTGCAGCAGGAGATCATCCAGCGGTTAGGCGTGAAACCGCATATCGACGTGCAGGAGGAGATCCGCAAGCGGGTAGACTTCCTCAAGGATTATGTCAAAAAAGCCGGCGCCTCGGGCTTGCTCATCGCGATCAGCGGCGGCATCGACAGCGCCGTCGCTGCCGGTCTCTGCAAGCGGGCGACCGATGAGCTGGCAGCGGAGACCGGGCAGCCGTATATGACGCTGGGCGTCTTCCAGCCGTATGGCCAGCAGGAGGATATCCATGACAGCTACGCCGTCGCCCAAGCCTTCGAGCTGAAGCATACGGTGGAGACGAATATCGAGGATACGGTCAACGAGATCGCGCTCGAGGTGGAGCAAGGCTTCAAGGCGCTGAGCATTCATCGGCATATGAGCCGGGGCGGCAAGGGCAACGTCAAGGCGCGCTCGCGGATGGTCATGCAATACGCGCTAGCCTTTGATCTGAACCTGATCGTCGTCGGCACCGATCATGCCTCCGAGGCGGTTACCGGCTTCTATACGAAGTGGGGCGACGGCGCAGTCGACATCACGCCGCTCGCTTCGCTTAACAAGCGCCAGGTTCGCCAACTGGCAGCCGAGCTCGGCGTGCCGGACAGCGTCCTGCACAAGGCGCCGACGGCGGGCCTGTGGGAGGGTCAGACGGACGAAGATGAGCTTGGCATCTCCTACGAGCACAACAGCGACTTTCTCGAGGGCAAGGAAGTGCCTGACGAGGTGCGGGAGAAGCTGGAGCAGCACTATCTGAAAACTGAGCATAAACGCTCGCCGATACCTGGGATATGATCCGCCCCCCTGCGAAAGCGGGGGGTTTTTGGTTTCTGGGCGAGGGGGGGAGAGGGCGCTTTTGATCATTGGAATTGGTCATGATTTGGTCGAAATCGAGCGGCTGCACCGCATTTTGCAAGGACCGACCGCAGAGCGCTTCGAGGCGCGGGTACTGACAGCGGCCGAGCGGACGCGTGCAGATGCCAGGGGCGGCAGGAGAGAAGAATACATAGCTGGACGATTCGCGGCCAAGGAGGCGATCGTCAAGGCGCTGGGATGCGGGATTGGCCGGACGGTTGGCTTCCTGGACATCGAGGTGCTGCCGGATGGTGCCGGCAAGCCGGTCTGTCGTCTCACGGATGGCGCCTGGCAGCGCCTTGGGCTGTCGCCCGAGGAGACGGTGCTGCACTTGAGCATTACGCATGAACGCTCGCTCGCATCGGCTTATGCCATTGTCGAAATGGACAGATCCTACCATGTCAATTTGACGAGGAAATGAGTATAATTGAAACTTGGCGCTGGATTTTTCAGTAAGCCGACAATCCATTACCAACAGGAGTTCCAATGAATATAGCCTTCAAGCATATCATCCAGAGTTGTCTTCAACATATTCAAGCGGAAGTTTCCATGACAGGTTATTACGAGATTGAAGAAGGTTGGACCGATGAGCAGGTGCCGGACGGCTATCGCTTTGCCTTGGTGCTCTCCGGCCGTTCCGCGGTCGAGATGGACGGCGAACGCCATGAAAATGAACCAGGCGACCTGGTGCTGTTCCCTGCCGGCAAGCTCGTCCGTCTGTCTCACATCAGCGGGCGCGTCGCTACGATATGGTGCGAGTTCCGCGCCAATCTGGCCGAGACCAAGCTGTTCGAGCTGCTGCAGCCGCCGATCGTCGTGCGTCTGACCGAGCCGGAGCAGGCGGAGCAGCTGCTGCGACGGATGCTGACTGCCGAGCAGGAGGAGACGCTGACGAGCCGTCTCAAGGTAAAGGCTGGGCTGCTGGAGCTGTTATCGCTCTACCTGGATCACTGCGACCTCGACAAGGCGCCGCTCAGGCGACTGGAGCCCTTCGCCAAGCTGGAGCCGGTGCTCGATTATATCGACAGCCACCTAGACAAGCCGATCGCGGTGGAGGAGCTGGCGGCGTTGACCTTCATGCATCCCAATTATTTTATCGAGCTGTTCAAAAGCTTGATCGGCGTCTCGCCGATCCACTATGTGAATCGCCGCAAGCTCGAATACGCTAAAAAGCAGCTGGAGCAGACCAATACTTCGGTCGCGCAGATCGCCTCTCAGATCGGCATGCAAAATCACTATCTCTCCCGGATGTTCAAGCAATATAGCGGGCTGGCCCCTAGCCAGTATCGCAAAAAATACGACGCATCGAGCAAGCTGCCGCAAGCGCAGCGCGAAAGCGATGCAGTGACAGAAGAGGAAGCGGGGAACCCGACATGACAGAACAGGCGAAAGCTTACTTCAGCCGCGAGCTGCTGGTCTGGTACAGGGCCAATCGACGCGACCTGCCATGGCGGCGCAACAAAGATCCTTATCGGATCTGGGTATCGGAAATTATGCTGCAGCAGACGCGAGTCGATACGGTCATCCCGTACTACAATCGCTTCATGGAGCGATTCCCTACGGTCCAGGCGTTGGCCGAGGCGCCCGAGGAAGAGGTGCTCAAGTGCTGGGAAGGGCTGGGCTATTACTCTAGGGCCCGTAATCTGCAAGCGGGGGCCAAAGAGGTGATGAGGCTTCATGGCGGCAGCATCCCGGATGATGTGACGGCTGTCGCAGCGCTCAAGGGCGTCGGCCCCTATACGCGCGGAGCAATCATGAGCATCGCCTTCAACCGGTCGGAGCCTGCCGTCGACGGCAATGTGATGCGGGTGCTCTCGAGGTACATGTGTCTGGATGACGACATTGCCAAGAGCAGCACGCGCGTCCGGATGGAGCTGCTGGCGCAATCGCTTATCCCGGAGGGGGCGGCGGGCGACTTCAACCAAGGGCTGATGGAGCTCGGGGCGCTCATCTGTACGCCGAAGTCGCCAGGCTGTCTGATCTGCCCGGTGATGGCGCACTGCGCCGGTCGGCTGGCTGGACGGGAGAAGGAGCTGCCGATCAAGACCAAGGCCAAGCCGCCGCGTCCGGAGTTGCGACTGGCGGCTCTGGTCGAGGGCAACGGCGAGCATGCCGGGCGTATCCTTGTCCGTCAGCGTCCGGATAGCGGCTTGTTGGCCAAGATGTGGGAGCTGCCGCATATCTTGAGCGCATCGGTTGAGGCGCCGCCGGCGCGCAAGCGCGGCCGACCGGCCGCCGGAGCGGCGACAGCGGCGGCGGCCGCTGCGGCCTGGGAGGCCGGAGCGGGCTGGGCCTGGACGGCAGCCGAGGCTGGGGCCGAGGCGGCAGCGAGTCTCGATCAAGGCAAAGTCGCCGGAGCAGTGGCAACGGCACAGCCGAGACCGGAGCAAGCGGCGCAGATGGAGCAGTTGACCCGCCAGCTCGCAGACGAGACCCGGGTGCTCATCCGGCCGCGCGGCTGGTGGATGGCGGCGGACCATATCTTTAGCCATATTGTCTGGGATGTGCAGGTCTACCTGGCCGATTACGGGTTTGTCTTGACCGAGCAGGAGCAGCGTTCGGACGGCCTGGTGGCCGAGACTCGCGGCGCCTATGAGGCGACAGGAAAGCTGCCTGAAGGCTACCGATGGATCGGACCGGAAGAGATGGCGGAGTTGGCCTTTCCTAACGTATTCTTGCGCATCCTGCGGGCCTACTGGACACAGCGCGGCATCGGACAATAGCCACCAACCACCAATCTACCAACCAACATCCAACAACCAACGACGTAAAAAACCGCCCGCAGACATCTGCGGGCGGTTCGTTATGCTTATATCAAGCTTCAACTTACAGCGCAGCTTCGTAACGCTTGCCGACAGCATCCCAGTTAACGACATTCCAGAAAGCGCCGATGTAGTCCGGGCGTTTGTTTTGGTATTTGAGGTAGTAAGCATGCTCCCAGACGTCCAGACCAAGCAGAGGCGTGTCGCCTTCCATGATCGGGCTGTCTTGGTTAGGCAGGCTGTATACTTTCAGCTTGCCGTCCTTGGAGAGCGCCAGCCAAGCCCAACCGCTGCCGAAGCGAGTAGTGGCCGCTTTGGCGAAGTCTTCCTTGAACTTGTCCAGGCCACCCAGCTCGCTGTCGATCGCTTCAGCCAGCTTGCCGGATGGCGCGCCGCCAGCGTTCGGGCCGATCGTCTCCCAGAACAGGCTGTGGTTGGCATGGCCGCCGCCGTTGTTGCGGACAGCGGTGCGGATGCTCTCAGGCACGCTGTTCAGGTCGGCGATCAGATCTTCAACGGACTTGCCTTGCAGCTCGGGAGCGGACTCCAGCGCGGCATTGAGGTTGGTCACGTACGTGTTGTGGTGACGATCGTGATGGATCATCATCGTCGTCTCGTCGATATGAGGTTCCAGTGCGTTGTTGGCATAAGGCAGTGCTGGCAGTTCATGAGCCATAATCGTATTACCTCCCAAAATAATAGATATGTAGTCGTCCAATCTCCTTTATTATCCCTCATTCATCGGAATAAATCAACATGTATGTTGGTAAAGTAGCTGGCGTAAAGAAGGCACGACTGCAAGTTATTACCCTTTATAAGATCTGGCAAAACAGTGGAAAATATACGTTCGCTGTCATTTCCTTGATTTGCTTGCGGTATTTTAAGATTTTTTTAAGGTGAAAGGAGGAATTTCGTAGAGATTTGTCGTATTATTAACAAGATACAAACAGAAGCTGCCGCCCACGGGTACCGGCCGCGATGAAGAGGGAGAATCTCATACATGCATGTTCGTTCTTTTCAATTGTCTGATTACCGTCCGTTAACCCGTCTTCTGGAGCTCTCATTGACAGAAGCGTGTTACGAACAGACTATGGAAGCTTTTGCGCGTCAGCTTTCCTGGGATAGCGAATTGGTCCTGGTCGCCAGCAAGGATAACGACATCGTAGGCATGATTATTGGCACGATTGACAATAATAAGGGATATTACTATCGTATAGCGGTCAACCCGGACTACCAACGTCAAGGGATCGGCAAATCGTTGATTCAAGGCTTGCGCCAACGTTTCGAGCAACGCGGCGTGTCAAAGATTATGATTACAGCGGACGAGTACAACGAACCGATTTTGTCTCTTTACGAATCGATGGGATTCGCGGCCAAGGATTTTATGAGGTCTTTCCAGAAGCTAAGCATCGTCGCCGGTTAGCTGGCGAATGGCATAGTTACGTCGGACAAGCATGTTCTGTCGCCATCTGCACTCGGCGGCGGGATGTGCTTTTCTTGAATTGCCCGTGCAGCATCAAGTCGAACTCAGGGAGCGCTGGATGGAAACCTTTCGCCGATGCATTATCAAAAGTTTCAAGCACGACGGTCGGCTGCACCGCATGTGGATGAACAACCTGCGCCTGCCAGCCTCGCTCCTGCATCCCGAGCACGCTGCTGAAGGGATGCTGGTATTGATCAATGAGCATACGCCGATTCAGGAGGCGAGCGGCAAAATCTGGACGAGCCGCGTCCCGGCGGTGTCCTTTTTTGTACCGGGAGAGTGGTATAACGTCGTGGCGCTGCTGGAGGAGAGCGGTGTCCGCTATTACTGCAATGTCGCCTCGCCGCCATATCTGGCGCAGGACGTGCTCACCTATATCGACTATGATCTGGATGTGATAAAGCTGGCCGACGGCTCGGTCTACGAGGTCGACAGGGATGAATACGAGCAGCACAAGACGGCCTATCGTTACAGCCGGCAGGTGATCCGCAAGGTGGACGAAGGTCTGCTCAGGCTCAAGGAGCGGATCGCGTGCGCCGGTGCGCCCTTCAATGATACAATAGTCTATGCGTATTACCATGCATGGAAACAGACTTATAACGAAAACTAACGAGGTGTGGGATGGACGGATCACAGATGTCGCCTGAAGGACCTGCCCAGCAGGCTGGCGGTCGCCGGGAGAAGCGGAGACAACCGGCTTCGCGCTTGTTGCGGGAGCTGCTGGAGTGGGGCAAGACGATTGCGGTGGCGCTTATCATCGTGCTGCTGCTGCATTTTTTCGTCTTCAATCTCTCGACTGTCGAGGGACAGTCGATGGAGCCGACGCTGGTGGAGAAGGAATGGCTGTTCGTCAATAAGCTGGTCTATTTGACCGGCAGTCCCTCGCATGAGGACGTCGTCATCCTGGAGGACCCGGATTCTCCGCCCCGCGCCACCGATTATCTGGTGAAGCGGGTCATCGGTCTGCCGGGCGACACGATCGAGATCCGCGATCATCAGCTCTATCGCAATGGCGAGCTGATCGTCGAGCGATATACCGATGTCGAGATTGACGGACCGGATATGGCCCCTGTAGTGGTGGAGGCAGGACAGTACTTCATCATGGGGGACAATCGTCACGCACGAGCAAGCCGCGACAGCCGCTCCTTTGGCACCGTACCCGAGCGGGCGATCAAGGGCCGAGCGGATCTGATCCTGTGGCCGATTACCCGCATCCACAAGCTATGACGGCTCGCGTCCCGGACGCGAGCGAGGCAGAAAGGCGTGGTGCAGTCATGGAAGCAACGGAGCGCGACTACGCCGCGCTAAAAAACGAATTGCTGGCAGCTCTGCCTGAGCTGGGCATCGATAGACTGGGTGTCGCCTCGTCCGAGCCGTTCACGGCGCTGAAGGACGTGCTGCTGCGGCATCGAGAGCTGGGTCGGGAGTCGGGCTTCGAGCATCCTGATCTGGATGAGCGGACCGATCCGTCGCTGCTATTCGATACGCCGCGATCGATCCTCTCGATCGCGATCGCCTATCCGTCCAAGCTCGTCGATCCGCCCAAGTCCGAGCCTGGGGCGCGTCGCGGCATCCTCTCCCGATCGGCCTGGGGGACAGATT
>Ga0160464_100704_pt1 | contig 19537 bp, 16 predicted proteins | sample HID1971I_E11MG_FD_108275 | JGI IMG/M metagenome (GOLD analysis project Ga0160464, IMG submission 108275) | Enriched millipede-associated microbial communities from UW Madison campus, WI, USA - HID1971I_E11 MG | ecosystem: Host-associated > Arthropoda: Insects > Digestive system > Unclassified ... | reverse complement strand
GGAGAAAACCGATCTGCCGCGCACGCCGAGCTTCCAGGTGAACCGGCCCGGCGAGTCGAGCGGCATCGTCTTTGCCGGCACGCCGCTCGGTCATGAGTTCACATCGCTGGTGCTGGCACTGCTGCAAGTGAGCGGCCGCGCGCCCAAGGTGGACCAGAGCGTCATCGACCAGATCAAGGCGATCCGCGGCGAATACCGTTTCGAGACGTATGTCAGCCTGAGCTGTCATAACTGTCCCGATGTGGTGCAGGCGCTTAACGTAATGAGCGTGCTCAATCCCGGCATCTCGCACACGATGATCGACGGCGCGGTATTCAAGGAAGAGGTCGAGAGCAAGGAAGTGATGGCTGTACCGTCGGTATACTTGAACGGCGAGTTTTTCGGTGGCGGACGCATGAGCATCGAGGAGATCGTCGCCAAGATCGGCGGCGGCCCTGACGCCTCCGAGTTCGAGGACAAGGAACCCTACGACGTCCTCGTCGTCGGCGGCGGCCCGGCCGGCGCGAGCGCGGCTGTCTATGCGGCGCGCAAAGGCATCCGCACCGGCATCGTCGCCGAGCGCTTCGGCGGCCAGGTGATGGATACGCTGGGCATCGAGAACTTCATCAGCGTCAAGTACACCGAAGGTCCGAAGCTGGCCGCGAGCCTGGAGGAGCATGTCAAGGAGTACAAGGTTGACATCATGAAGCTGCAGCGAGCTAAGCGACTGGAGAAAAAAGACCTCATCGAGGTCGAGCTGGAGAACGGCGCGGTGCTGAAAAGCAAGACCGTCATCCTCTCTACCGGCGCACGCTGGCGCAACGTCGGCGTCCCGGGAGAGGCCGAGTTCAAAAACAAAGGCGTCGCCTATTGTCCGCACTGTGACGGTCCGCTCTTCGAGGGCAAGCATGTCGCGGTCATCGGCGGCGGCAACTCCGGCATCGAGGCAGCGATCGATCTGGCCGGCATCGCCAGCCATGTGACGGTACTGGAGTTTGCGCCGGAGCTGAAGGCCGACTCGGTGTTGCAGGAGCGGCTGGGTAGCTTGCCGAACACGACCGTCCACAAAAACGTCCAGACCAAGGAGATTACCGGTACCGACAAAGTGAACGGCATCACCTATGTCGATCGCGAGAGCGGCGAGGAGCATCATGTCGAGCTGGAGGGCGTATTCGTCCAGATCGGACTGGTGCCGAACACCGACTGGCTCGGCGATACGCTCGAGCGCAACCGGATGGGGGAGATCGTCATCGACAAGCACGGCGCGACCAGCCTGCCCGGCGTATTCGCTGCCGGCGACTGCGCCGACAATCCGTACAAACAGATCATTATCTCAATGGGCTCCGGCGCCAACGCTGCCCTCGGCGCATTCGATTACCTGATCCGCAACTAACTAGGTACCTTTTATGATACTATCTCACATGATTGTGCCTACTTACATTAAAAAGGTTTATAACTCATAATAAGAAAGTGGCCTCGTGCCCGGGAGAATGGCTCGCAAGAAACTCAGCATGAATCGACGACAACAGGAGAAACTAAACGACGAATGAAGCGCTGCTGTCTTGGTACGCGCGCTGTCGGGAGGAAGACTCCGCGAGCCAGCACCTGCCCTATAGACGAGCTGCAACCTTATAGATGGAATAGGAGTGAATGTAGTGAGCAACAAGTTTCTGGATCTGGTGAAACAAAGACGCAGCTACTATGCAATTAGCCCTGAAGCGGTAATCAGCGACAACAAGCTGGAGCAATTGATTGCCGATGCAATCAACTATACGCCATCCTCGTTTAACTCCCAAAGCTCCCGTGTGGTCGTCCTGCTGGGCGAAAACCACAACAAGCTGTGGGACGGCATTACAAAAGAAACGCTGCGCGCGATCGTACCTGCCGACAGCTTTGCGGCAACTGAAGAGCGTCTGGCTGGCTTTAACAACGGCTATGGCACGGTCCTGTTCTTCGAGGATCAAGATGTCATCAGCCATCTGCAAGAGCAGTTCGCGCTCTACAGCGACAACTTCCCGATCTGGTCCAACCAGTCGAGCGGCATGCTGCAGTTCGTCGTCTGGACTGCGCTGACAGAGGAAGGCTACGGCGCTTCGCTGCAGCACTACAACCCGCTGATCGACGAGCAGGTTAAGGCGGAGTGGAACATCCCTGCGAGCTGGAAGCTGATCGCTCAGATGCCATTCGGCAAGCAAGCGGCACAGCCAGGCGAGAAGGAATTCGCGCCGATCGAAACTCGTCTGAAAGTCGTAAAGTAAACACAAAGGCTTGCATTATGCGAGCCATAAAGCAACGACCGCCGTCCACTTGCGTGGATAGCGGTCGTTTTTATTAGGGTGTGTCTATACTCCGTCAGACACGCCTTAGGCGTCAGCGCGGAACGTTACTCGCTCACATGCTCCGTTGTCAGTTGCTTGTTGCGCTGCTCCATATGCTCGAGATGGTTGGCGCCCCATTCATGCATGCTATCGAGCAAGGGGATAATGGTGCGACCATACTCGGTCAGGGAGTATTCCACCTTGGGCGGCACCTGTGGATAGATGACCCGCTTCACCAGATCCTGCTCCTCGAGCTCGCGCAGCTGAAGCGTCAGCATCCGCTGCGTAATATCCGGCATGAGCCGGCGCAGTTCATTAAACCGCTTGGTGCCTCCGAATACGAGCTGCATGAGGATGATCGGCTTCCACTTGCCGACGATTGTATCAAGCGCGACGACGATTTTGCAATGCTCTGCTTTCTTTTCCATGCGATTGCCCTCCATCGTGAGAGTTATGCTGCTGGCACAGGTTTTACAGTCGCTATCGCTTATAGCGACTCTTTACAGTATCATTATCGTTACTATAACACATTTGGGTACTACTGTGCATAGGTACGGAGCAGCATTGCGAGAGGGAGGCTGTTTTGTTTGGGAAGGGATGGGTAAAATACTCTAATGACTGTATTACTAGGCAGAGGAGATGACCGGATGAAACTGACCAAGGAACAGCGCATCACACTGCATGGGTTCAATAATCTCACCAAATCGCTCAGCTTCAACATGTACGATATCTGCTACACCCGCACAGCGAGCGAACGCAAGGCCTATCTCGCCTATATCGACGAGCAGTACAACGCTGATCGGCTGACGAATATCCTCAAGGCGGTCGCCGATATCATCGGCGCTCACGTCCTTAATATCGCCAAGCAGGACTATGACCCGCAAGGCGCCAGCGTTACGCTGCTCGTCTCGGAGGGGCCGGTCGCGGGCGCGCCCAATGAATCGTTTGACGAATCGCCGGGTCCGCTGCCGGAGACCGTGCTGGCTCATCTGGATAAAAGTCATATCACCGTCCATACGTACCCCGAATACCATCCCGATGAGGGTATCAGCACCTTCCGCGCCGACATCGATGTCTCGACCTGCGGCGAGATCTCGCCGCTCAAGGCGCTTAACTATATGATCCATTCCTTCGACACGGACATCATGACGATGGATTACCGGGTGCGCGGCTTCACGCGCGACATCAACGGCCACAAGCTGTTCATCGACCATGAGATCAGCTCGATCCAGAGCTATATCCCGGACCATGTCATCGGGCAGTACGATATGATCGACGTCAATGTGTATCAGGAGAATATCTTCCATACCAAGTGCAAGCTCAAAAAATTCGAGCTGAACGACTATCTGTTCGGCTATACGAAGGACACGCTGAGCGAGCGCGAGCAGGCAGAGATCACGGCGTCGCTGAAGGCGGAGATGGACGAGATCTTCTACGGCAAGAACATGTATGATTGACTGGATCGCCCTCAAAACGGAGCCTGCGGTCACGGGATCGATGTGATATGATAGAGATCGCAGAGCGAAACGACATAAGGGGCGATACATCCGATCATGGCACAAGAAATCGAACGCAAATGGCTGCTGAAGACAGACGAGCTGTCCCTGCCCGACGAACTAAAGGTAATCCGCGAGCAGCGGATCGAGCAGACGTATCTGGCGATTCATGAGGCAGAGGAGCTGCGGGTGAGGGCGATCACCGACCATGAGTCAGGCGAGGTCGTACATACCCATACGTTCAAGCGAGGGCATGGCATCGTCCGAGAGGAGGTCGAGTACACGATCTCCGAAGGCCTCTACGATCAGATGATACGGCTCTCCGGGACGACGCCGCTCCTCAAGGTGCGGACGACAGCCGTGCTCGACGGACTGCATCTGGAGATCGATCGCTACGAGCAGCTTGACATGACCGTCGTCGAGGTCGAGTTCGGCAGCATGGCCGAGGCCGAGGGCTTCGAGCCGCCGGCCTGGTTTGGCCTCGATATCAGCACGGACCGCCGCTACAGCAACAAAAAAGTATGGCAGGATCTGAATCCCGGACGTTAAACAACGAGCAAAAAATGGCCTTGGTCTTGCGGGACCAAGGCTTTTTTCTATGGCCCAACGGTAAACCTTCCTTGCCGTGGAAACTTTTATCGTTCATACTATGGAGATAGGAATCAGTTATGAGAGCAGATATAGGGGATGGGATGGAGTTGCGAGATTCGGCACAGACGGTCCATACGAGGCGGTGGCTAACCATCGTCAAATACGGGGGCGTTTTTTTGTTGTTCCTCGGCGCGCTCGCTGGCGTGCGCTGGGCATGGACGTTAGCCTTCGAGACAGTGGAGGGACCGCCAGCCGTGGGCGGCGTGTTGGATTTAAGAGGACAGGGCATAGAGTCGGCTCCGATCTTCCTCGATGGTGAGTGGAGCTTTTACCCCGGCAAGCTGCTAAGCGGCGCAGGGACGCGACCAGAGCCGGCATCGGTGAGGGAGATCCAGGTGCCGGGCAACTGGATCGAGGCGGTGGCAGACGACGACGGCGCTCCGGCTTATGGCTATGGCACATATCGGCTGCTGATCCGGACAGACCCGCTTGAGCGGCCGATTGCCTTGTGGCTCAATGGCATCGAAGCCTCGTCGGAGGTCGAGATCAACGGCGTCCCGGCAGGCAGGAGCGGACATCCGGCTGTAGAGGCGGGCAGGTATACGCCGCTCAAAAAGTCGTATGTTGCCTCGTATTACGCAGCAGGCGAGACGGAGCTGGAGGTGCTGATCCGCGTCGCCAACTTTGACAAGCCGCACCAGGGTGGATTGCTGCAATCGATCCGTTATGGTCCGCAAGATGTGATCGAGCGGATGAGAGGACTGTCGATGCAGTTTCAGGTCGGCATCTTCTTTATCCTGCTGCTGCATGGGCTGTACGCCTGCATCCTGTTACTGATCCATCAGGATCGGACGCTTCTCTATATGGCGATGCTGGTTGCGGCGGTCGGCCTTCTTATCGTGAGCGGTTATGATCAGGTTTTGCTCGATTGGCTGCCCTTGAACTATACCTTGATCGCCAAGCTAAGGCTGATCCTGTTTTTGTGGCAAAATACGCTGCTCCTGCTCATTTTTCGTCGCTTGCTCCAGTCGCCTCCCCAGCGTGTCGTGCTGTGGGCGTTGATGCTCGGAGTGGCGACGATGACCGTCTGCCTCCTGCTCGGTCCCGAGTTCGTAGTATTGTCTTCGGGCATGAGGCTGGTCGTAATCGTGCTCGGGCTCGTCCCGATTGTGTGGTTGCTGCCAGTACTGCTGCGGCTGATCGGCAAGCTGCGCAATGACCGCGACTTGTGGTTCCTGCTGCTGACTGCTTCCGGTTTCCTGGCAAATCTGGGGTGGCGGGCCTTGCAAAGCGGAGAAACCTACTCCGGTCTGTATTATCCGGTGGATGTGCTTGTGACGATCATCGGATTTTCTACCTATTGGTTCAGCAAGTACTTCCGCAATGCCCGCGAAAATGCCAAGCTCAACGAAAAGCTGAAGCGCGAGGATGCGCTGAAGGACCAGTTCCTGGCCAACACCTCGCATGAGCTGCGCACGCCGCTGCACGGGATTAGGAATATCGTCCAGGCGGTGGCCGATCGTCAGCAGCCGGACCGCGAGAGCAAGGAGGATCTGGAGCGTGTCATTCAGATCAGTCGACGCATGTCGCATATGCTCGATAATCTGCTGGATATGGCGCGACTGAAGGAGGAGCGAATCCAGCTGCATCGCGAGCGTCTCTCGATCCAGGCGATCCTCCCCGGCGTGCTGGGGATGCTGCGGCTGATGCTGGAGGGCAAGCCGATCGAGCTGAGGATGGCGGTCCCGGCGTCGCTGCCGCCTGTGCTCGGGGATGAGGAGAGACTCGTCCAGGTGTTGTACAACCTGGTGCACAATGCGATCAAATATACCGCGCAAGGCAGCATCACGGTATCAGCAGCCGAGCGGGACGGCAAGGTCCGCATCGAAGTGGCGGATACGGGGATAGGCATGGACGAAGCGACAATGCAGCGCATCTTCCTGCCCTATGAGCAAGCCGAGATCGGCAGGCGGGACGGGCGCGGACTGGGGCTCGGCCTCAGTATCTGCCAGCAGCTCGTCGAGCGGCATGGCGGCGAGCTGACGGTACGCTCGAAGCTGGGAGAAGGCTCGACCTTTGCCTTCGAGCTGCCTGTAGCCGAGGCGAGCGGGCTCGCAGCGGAGGCGGCCGCCGGGATGGCGGACGAGCGGTTGCGGGCATCAGGCGACGAGCGATTGCGCGCGTCAGGCGACGAGCTCCCGGCGCATCAGGCGGCGTCTGGCGATATGGATGATCCGGCTGGGGCGACAGGCGATCTGTATCGCTGGCCGGAGGAGGAGCCGAGTGGCGGACGCCTCCATATCCTGACGGTGGACGATGATCCGGTCAATCTCGGCGTCCTCTCGCGCATGCTCGGCGATCGTCTCTATGAGGTCAAGGGCGTGACCTCCGGGGAGGAGGCGTTGTTGCTCCTGGAGGGAGGGGGCTGGGATATACTCATCACCGACGTGATGATGCCGGGCATGTCGGGCTATGAGCTGACCGAGCGCGTCCGCGAGCGGCATAGCGAGTTGGATCTGCCGGTGCTACTGCTCACTGCGCGCGGGCAGCCAGCCGACATCTATACGGGATTCCGCGCGGGGGCCAACGATTATCTGACCAAGCCGGTCGATCCGGTCGAGCTGCGGTTTCGGGTACGCGCGATCGCGTCGATCAAGCACGCGATGCAGGAGCGACTCCGACTGGAAGCCGCCTATCTGCAAGCGCAGATCCAGCCTCACTTCCTGTTCAATACGCTCAACAGCATCGCCTCGCTGGTCCACATCGATACCGAGCGGATGGCGTTGATGATCGACGCCTTCGCTTCCTATCTGCGGATCAGCTTCGACTATCTCAATACGGGCGAGCTGGCGGTGCTCTCGCGCGAGCTGGAGTTAGTGGAATCTTATCTGTACATCGAGAAGGAGCGGTTCGGCGATCGTCTGACCATCGTCTGGGAGGTCGACGCCTCCATCGGCGTCCTGCTGCCGCCGCTCTCGATCCAGCCTCTCGTGGAGAATGCCGTGCGGCACGGCCTGCTCCGCAAGGCTGCTGGAGGGACGCTGCGGATACGGGTCAGCCGCGAGGCCGACGGGGTGCTCGTCGAGGTCGAGGATGACGGCGTGGGCATAGAGGAGCAGGAGGTCCATCGATTGCTGGGGCCGACCCGAAGAGAGCGCGCAGGCATCGGCGTTGCCAATACGCATCGTCGCTTAATCCAGCTCTACGGGAAGGGGCTGACAATCGTCAGTTCGCTCGGCAACGGGACGAAGGTTTCTTTTGTCATCCCGGGCGGTCAGATCGTGGGGCGGCTACAGCAGTCGTAACTGCAGGAAGCAGATCTGACGGAGGCATCAGGACTGCCGGCTCGAATCGAACAAGAGAGGAGAGTGGATGGATGCAAGCTCGAGCAGTTGTACTCGATCTGGACGGCACGTTGCTTGATTCGCGCAAGCAGGTGAGCCGCCGCGCGGAGGCGGCGATCCTCGCCTGCGCCCGCAGCGGCATGCGGATCGTATTCGCGACGGCGCGGCCGCCGCGTACGGTGGCTCGTCTGTTGCCGGCGTCGCTGCGGGAGCTGGGAGCCTTCGTCTATTACAACGGCGCCCAGATTCATTGTCCGCAGACAGACTTCGCGCATCACGAGGCGATCGATCCGGAGCTTGTCGCAGCGCTGATCGATCACTGTCTAGCCGCCGATCCGGACGCGGATCTCGGACTGGAGGTGCAGGATGTGTGGTATGCGCTCCGGGAGGTAGAGGAGCATGTGCGGATGAATGTGACCGGCGCGCCGATCGTCCAGAGCCTGCAGGAGCTGAAGCGGCACGCGGCGACCAAGGTGCTGGTATCGGGGTTCGCGGCGGTCGAGGCGCTGCTCGCGGCATTCGGGGAGCGACTGAGCATCGTCGTCACCGATCAGGGGACGCTCGTACAGATCGCCTCGCCTCAGGTGACCAAGGAAGCGGGCGTCCGCATACTATGCGAGCGCTACGGCATCGCGATGGCGGATACGCTCGTGTTCGGCGACGATTACAATGATCTGGGGCTGTTCCGCGCCTGCGGCTGGCCGATAGCGATGGGCAATGCGGTACCAGAGCTGAAGCAGGCAGCGCGCGAGGTGACGGCGACTAATGACGAGGACGGCGTCGCGCTCGTCCTGGAACGATGGATCGGAGGAGAGGTACAGTGAGAGAAGAAGAGGAATTGGCGCTGGTGCTGCGAGAGGACGAGCAGCTGCGCACGGGCGAAGGCTGGTCGCGGATCGCCAAGGGCTACTCCGGCGACCGGCTCTATGTCGGCAGCTGCGACGGCAGGCGATGTCTGCTGCGGATCTATGACGGGGAGCGGCAGGCGGCCAAGCAAGCTGAGTACGACCATCTGCGGCACTTTGCGTCGCGCGGCGTCCGATGTCCCGAGCCGCTCAAGCTGGCGATGACGGCAGATCGCCGGATCGGTTATATGCTGGCCACGTACATTCCCGGCGAGGATGGTGAGACGGCGCTGCCGCAGCTGTCGCCGGAAGCGCAGTACGCTGCAGGTCTGGCTGCCGGCAGCGAGCTGCGGCTGCTCCATGAGCTGGCGGCGCCGCCCGAGTGGCCCGACTGGTATGAAGCCAAGGCTGCCAAGCATCGCAGATATGTGGAGCAATATCGCAGCTGCGGCGTCCGGCTGCCGGGCGGTGATGCGGTGCTCGCTTATATCGAGCGTCACTTGGACGCGATGAGAGGCCGGCCCAATCTGTTCCAGCATGACGACTACCACCCCGGCAATCTTGTTTTTCGGGATGGCGCGTTTGCCGGCGTCGTCGATTTCGGCCGCTGGGACTGGGGCGATCCAGTGCATGAGTTTTTGAAGGTCGGCATGTTCACGGTGGAGACGAGCATCCCGTTTGCGATTGGCCAGATTCGGGGCTATCATGACGGGCGGGAGCCGGACGAGGCGTTCTGGCGGCTCTATGCGCTCTACATGGCGATGGCGGTCGTCTCCTCCGTCGCTTGGGTCGTGCGCTTTCACCCACAGGAGACGGACGAGATGCTGGTGCGTCTGGGCCGTGTGCTGGACGATCACCAGGGCTTCGAGCTGGAGCGGCCATCGTGGGCAGACATTGTCGGCTGAAGAGCTGACGGCCGCAGGCATATTGAAATAACGCGCAGGTTGCGCGACTTATCGCAGTACAGGACTTTCCGGCTAGGCTGGAGGGCTCCTGTACTATTTTTGGCGTGGTGTTGACAGCATGAAATTAAATATGTCATAATGACAATATCAAAAACAGAAAGCGAGGCGCACGTCGTACCTATGATCGAGAATGAAACGAACTACTCGACAGCCAACTATCGCACGCCGGACGGCGCGCCGTCGGACATCGTCATCTTCACGATCCTCTCCGAGGAACGCGCCGGGGCCAAAAAAACGTTGCCGCTCCGCGAGCTGTATGTGCTGCTGATCCGTCGCAACATCTGGCCCTTCGAAGGCTGCTGGGCGCTGCCGGGCGGATTCACCCGAGAGGGCGAGACGGTACATGCTTGCGCAAGGCGCGAGCTGGAGGAGGAGACGGGTGTCGCCGATGTCCACCTGTCCTATATGAACGTCTACAGCGAGCCGGGTCGCGACCCGAGAGGGTGGATGATCTCGCATGCCTTCCTGGCGCTGGTCCGGGAGGAGAGGCTGCGCGAGCGGCGGGCAGCCGCTGACGCCTCGCAGGTGCAGCTCTTCAAGGTGGAGGAGGCGCTGGCGATGGAGCTGGCCTTCGATCATGGTCGCATCCTCCGGGACGCGCTGGCGGCGGTGCGCCGTCAGATGCTGACGACGACGATCGCCCGCGAGTTCCTTCCCGAGGAGTTCACGATCAGCGAGCTGTACCAGGTCATCCAGACCGTCGTGCCGGAGTTCGCCGAGCGCAACTTCATCCGCAAGATCACCTCGACCCGCAGCCGCGAGGGGCTGATCGAGGAGGTCCGGGACAGTCGGGGCGAGCTGAAGCAGACCAATAAATATTCGCAACGCGCAGCGCAGCTTTACCGTTTCACCGGGATGGAGCCGGGGTTATCCATTTATAGCTGACCAATAGGAAAGGGAGTGAGCACGATGTTGAAGCTGAACGGGCAAGTCATCGACATGCGCACCTTCCCCAACGGGGAGACGCTGCTGGGCGGCGAACAGGTGCTGGCGGCGGCAACGGAAGACAATGTCATCGTCTGGAAATACGAGGACGACAGCGATCTGATCCAACTGATGTTCCTCAAGCGCTATCTCGACGAACGCGGATATCGGACGTCGCTGACGATCGCCTATATGCCCTATAGCCGGATGGACCGGGTGGAGGGCGCCTCTGCCTTTACGCTCAAGTATACCGCAGAGTTCATCAATCGTCTGCAATTCGCCAGCGTCCAGGTGATCGAGCCGCACTCGGATGTAACGACAGCGCTGCTCGACCGCTGCACCGCCACCTACCCGACGCTGTCGCTGCTCGAGGATGTGATGGCAAGCGTCGGCTTCGACGGCGAGCGCGATGCGCTGTTTTTCCCGGATGCGGGCGCGCAGAAGCGATACAGCAAGCTGCGCGGCTACCGCGAGCTGGTCGGCTTTAAGGTGCGGGACTTCCAGAGCGGGCAGATCCAGCGGCTCGATGTGATCGGCGAGCCGGCGGGGCCGGACTTCAAGGCGATCATCGTCGACGATCTCTGCTCCTACGGCGGCACGTTCCTGCTGAGCGCGGAGAAGCTGAAGGCGCTCGGCGCCTCCGAGATCTACCTGCTGGTCGCCCACTGCGAGCGTTCGATCCACGAAGGCAAGCTGCTCGCCAGCGGCCTCGTCGACCGCGTATTCACGACCGACACGATCCTGAGCGAGCCGGGACATGAGCGGATTCACATCTACCCTATTATTTAATAATGCCGAAGAGCGCAAGCCATCGGCCCCCACCACAACTGAGGAGGAATCAATCATGAGCGAAAGATATATCTATCCTGCGACACTGCTGTGCGACTTCTATAAGGTGAGCCATAAAAATCAATATCCGCAAGGCACGGAGCTGGTCTACTCGACCTGGACGGCTCGCACGAGCCGCCTTGAGGGCGTCGACGAGGTCGTAGCCTTCGGCTTCCAGGCATTCGTTAAGGAGTATCTGATCGATTACTTCAACGACAACTTCTTCGCCAGAACGCGCGAGGACGTCGCCGCCGAATACAAGCGGGTGCTGAAGCATGCGCTCGGCATCGCCGACCCGGATGCCTCGCATATCGAGGCGCTGCACGACCTTGGCTATCTGCCGGTCAAGGTGAAGGCGATCAAGGAAGGGACGCGCGTGCCGATCAAGGTGCCGATGCTGACGATCGAGAACACGAAGCCGGAGTTTTTCTGGGTGACCAACTATCTCGAGACGCTCATGTCGTGCGAGCTGTGGATGCCGGCGACCAGCGCGACGATCGCTTACGAGTACCGCAAAATATTGGAGAGCTATGCGCTGCGCACCAACGGCGACACCTCGGGCGTGCCGTTCCAAGGCCATGACTTCTCGATGCGCGGCATGGCGTCGCTGGATGCCTCGAAGGCGTCGGGCGCAGGCCATCTGATCTCGTTCACCGGCACCGACTCGATCCCGTCGATCCTCTACGTCGAGGAGTTCTACAACGGCAACATGGAGCAGGAGCTGATCGGCAGCTCGATCCCGGCGACCGAGCACAGCGTTATGTGCGCCCACGGCACCGACGAGATGACCTCGTACCGGTATCTGATCAATGAGGTGTATCCGAACGGCTTCGTCTCGATCGTCTCGGATACGTGGGATCTGTGGAAGGTCATCGACGAGGTAGTGCGCGGACTGAAGGACGATATTATGCGCCGCGACGGTCGCGTCGTCATCCGGCCCGACAGCGGCGACCCGGTGAAAATTATCTGCGGCGATCCCGATGCGACCGATGAGCGGGTGCGCAAGGGCGTCATCGAGCTGCTGTGGGATATCTTCGGCGGCACAGTAACGGAGAAGGGCTACAAGCAGCTCGACAGCCATATCGGCGCAATCTACGGCGAGGCGATCACGCTGCAGCGCTGCCGGGAGATCTGCGAGCGTCTGGAGGCCAAGGGCTTCGCTTCGACCAACATGGTGTACGGCATCGGCTCGTTCACGTACCAATACAATACGCGAGATACATTCGGCTACGCGCTCAAGTCGACATTCACGATCATCGACGGCGAGGAGCGTAAGATCTACAAGGATCCAAAGACCGACAGCAACAACTTCAAGAAGTCGCAGACTGGCCTCGTCCATGTATACGAGGAGGATGGCGTCATCCGCGCCGAGGACAATCTGGGCATGGCGGCATACGAGGCTCGCGCCGACAAGGATCTGCTGGAGGCCATCTTCGAGGACGGCAAGCTGCTGCGCGACGAGCGGTTCGCTGACATCCGGACGCGGCTGCTGGCCGGACTGCAAGGTTAAGGAAAGGGGCGAGCGAGCATGAACCATCTGCAAGCGATCCGCGGCGGGCTGCTCGGCCTCGCCGTCGGCGACGCGCTAGGCGTGCCGGTCGAGTTCCGCTCGCGCGCCGAGCTGCGGGAGCAGCCGGTGCGGGAGATGCGCGGCTACGGCACGCATCGCCAGCCGCCGGGCACCTGGTCCGACGACGCGGCGCTGACGTTCTGTCTCGCGGACAGTCTGTGCGGCGGCTTCGACATCGAGCGGATCGCTGCCGCCTCGCTCCGCTGGTACGAGGAGGGCTGGTGGTCGCCGCATGGCGAGGTGTTCGACATCGGCATCGCGACGCGGCAGGCGCTGACGCGGTTGCGCGCCGAGCAAGGGTTGTCCGCCGAGCAAGCTGGGCTGACGGCGGAGTCCAGCAACGGCAACGGCTCGCTCATGCGAATCCTGCCGCTGGCCTACCTGCTGCAGGGGCAGCCGCTCCGGGACAAGGCGCCATATGTCCGTGCCGTCTCCTCGATTACGCATCGCCATCCCCGCTCGATCCTCGGCTGCCTCATCTATGTCGAGCTGGCCGATCATCTGCTGCAAGGCCGCTCGTCGCTGGAGAGCTATCGGCGGATGCAAACGTCCGTGACGGAGCTGTGCAGGGACGAGCCGGAGCTCGCGACGTATCGCCGCGTGCTCGTAGAGGATATCCAAGAGCGCAGCGAAGCGGAGATCGCCTCATCGGGTTATGTCGTACACACGTTGGAAGCGGCGATCTGGTGCCTGCTGACGAGCGAGAGCTACGAAGAGACGGTGCTGAAGGCTGTTAATCTAGGCGAGGATACGGACACGACCGGCGCCGTCGCCGGCGGCCTGGCCGGACTGTGGTACGGCGCAGACGCGATCCCGCAGTCTTGGTTGGCGGCGCTCGTCCGACACGCCGATATTGAGGAGCTGGCCGAGCGGCTATCGGAGCAGCTTGGCAGTTCAGTACAGTAAGGAGGAAGGAGAGGAGATGAGCCAACGTTTGCATGGTGCTCCTATAGTTGAATATCCGGATCGGAAGCGAATGTTTCTATTCGCGTTCGGTTCGCTTGTTTTTGTGCTGATTGGCGGATGGATGATCGTCTTGGGCGTCCGGGGGGAAGAGCCGCTGCTGATTGCGGTTATTGGTCTGGCGGCTGTACTCTTGTTTGGCCTGGCGCTGCTCTTCTACCTCTACCATCTGGTGAAGCGTCAGCCTACGCTGAGGGTCGATGAAGAAGGGCTGCTCGATACGTCGAGCCTGATCGCAGCAGGGCGTATATCGTGGGGGGAGATTAGCGAGGTACGGTTGTATACTTATCACGGCGAGCGATTCATCGGCATCAACCTGCACGATCCCGAGGGTTATCTGGTCAGACAAGGCTGGCTCATCCGGCTGTTTATGCGATGGAACAAAAGGCTGGTGGAGGCGCATGTCAATATCGCCCAGCCCGGCATCGCTACGCCGCTCCACGTCCTCTACGAGGAAGTGAAGCGGCGATGGCTGCAAGCGCATGCGCCGATAAGCGAAGCGTCAGACTAGGCCTCCCCTAGAATGTCATCTAGAATGCCCAGTTGCCCTGACGGAATACCGGCTCGCGGGTGCCGTCGGCAAGGATGCCGTCGATGTCCATATCCGCCGAGCCGATCATGAAGTCGACATGCGTCAGGCTATCGTTGAGCCCTTGCGCCTCCAGCTCCTCCTGGCTCATCGTCTTGCCGCCCTCGAGACAGAAGGCGTAGCCTTTGCCGATCGCCAGATGGTTGGATGCATTCTCGTCGAACAGCGTGTTGAAGAAGACGAGCCCGCTCTGCGAGATCGGCGAGCTATGCGGCACGAGCGCGACCTCGCCGAGATACTGCGAGCCCTCGTCGGTCTCTACGAGTCCCTTGAGCGTGTCAGCGCCGCGATCGGCGTCATAGGAGACGATCTTGCCGTCCTGGAAGGTGATCCGGATATTCTCGATCAGGTTGCCGCCATAGCTGAGCGGCTTGGTGCTCGTCACGGTGCCGTTGACGCCGGTCTTGAGCGGCGCGGTGAACACCTCCTCGGTCGGCATGTTGGCGATGAACAGGCTGCCCTGGGCGTTGTGACTGCCGGCGCTCACCCACAGATGGGCGGGCGGCAGCTCGATCGTCAGATCGGTGCCAGGCGCGGTATAGTGCAGCGCCTTGTACTTGCGTTCATTGAGCCGGGCGGCCTTGCTGTCGAGCAGGTCGGTATGGTCCCGCCATGCCTGTACCGGATCGTCGAGATCGATGCGGGTGGCGCGGAAGATCGCGTCCCAGAGCCGATCGACCCGCTCCGCCTCGGGCGCGTCGGGGAATACCTTGTCCGCCCATACTTGCGAGGGGACGGCGACGATCGACCAGCTCACCTTGTCGGACATCGTATAGGTGCGGAACGGCTGCATCGCCTTGCCGGCGGCGATATTGGCCGACTTGATCCGCTTCGGGTCGATGCCCTGGAGCAGGTCCGGATTGGCGGCGATGACCGAGAGGAAGGCGGCGTTGTCGGCAGCCATCGCTTCCCAGCCGTCGGCCCGCCACTGCGGGAAGTAATCGAATGAGTCGTCTGGCGCCAGCTCATAGCGGGTGCGTGTCACCTCGTCGTCATTCCACTCGACATGGACGTAGCTGGCTCCGGCCTCGTACGCCCGCTTCACGACGAGCCGCACATAAGGGGCCGCGACGAGCGAGGCGCTGACGACCAGCTTTTGCCCCGGCTGTACATTGACGCCGACCTCTACGGCCAGCGCCGCATACTTCGCTAATTTCTCCTGGAAACTCATCGTATCCCTCCATCGATTGGCGCATGCGCCATAGGTTCGTGTGTAGATCCTGTTGCTACGCCTATTATATCGCAGTATCCCGGCAGAGCCAAAGCGTGCTATAATCGTACGTATGAGAAAACTGAAGAAATGCTATATCGAAATTACGAGCGTCTGCAATCTGGCCTGTACGTTCTGTCCGCCGACCCAGCGGCAAAAAACGTTCCTGTCTGTGGACGACTTCCGCATGCGTCTGGAGCAGATCCAGGGCTACGCCGATTCGATCTACCTGCATGTCAAGGGCGAGCCGCTGCTCCATCCGAAGCTCGATCAACTGCTGGACATCAGCCACGAATACGGGATCAAGGTCAATATTACGACCAACGGCACGCTGATCGCCAAAAACCGCCACAAGCTGCTCGGCAAGCCGGCGCTGCGCCAGATCAACTTCTCGCTGCACAGCTTCGACGGCCATCCCGGCTCGCAGGACAAGGCGGGCTATCTCGCCGACATCCTCGACTTTACGCGAGAGGCTGTGGCGACGAGCAAGCTGTATATCTCGTACCGGCTATGGAATCTGACGACGGATAACCAGACCAATCTGGAGCGCGAGCGCAACCGGGAGCTGCTGGCGATGATCGAGGCGGCCTTTGCGCTGCCGTATCGGATCGAGGAGCGGTTCGAGCGCGGCCAAGGGCTCAAGATCGCCAAGCAGGTGTATCTCAATCAGGATCATGAGTTCGAATGGCCGTCGATGGACGCCCCCGAGGACGACGGACGGGGCTTCTGCTATGGCTTGCGCACGCAGGCGGCAATCCTCGCCAACGGCACCGTCGTGCCTTGTTGTCTCGATGGGGAGGGCGTGATCGACCTGGGACGTCTGGGCGAGCAATCGTTTGGCGAGATCCTGTCGGGTGAGCGGGCGACCCGGATCGTCGAGGGCTTCTCCAGGCGGGAGGCGGTGGAGGAGCTGTGTCGCCGCTGCGGCTATCGTCGCCGCTTCGGCATGGAGCAGGACATATCCTAGAGGCGGAGAGGTGGATTGCCCCCGCACGCACAAAAGCTGCAGTATCGGATAACCGATGCTGCAGCTTTTTGTACTTTCATCTATATGATGCCTGTATAGATAGCGTGCGGGCATCTCGTTCGTATGACGCGGCTATTAAGGCGTCGTCGAACTGTCTTCAGTTGCCGGAGCGTCCTCAGGATCTGTCAGCGTGCTGTCATCAGCATCCGTGTCGGCATCGGCATCCGTGTCAGTCGCGTCGTCAGACGGGAGCGGATCGCTCGTCACCGGATCGTTAGTGGCCGGATCGTTGGTGGCGGGATCATTGGTAGCCGGATCGTTGGCTGGCGTGTTCACATCGACATTCGTATCGGCTGGCGGCGTATTGACCGGATCGTTATTCGCGTTGTTGCTGCAGCCTGCGCCGACGAGCATGATGGACAGGGCAAGGATAAAAAGACCAGTTTTTGTTTTAGACATGTACAAGACCTCCGTTTTGTTTGTAGTTTTCTTATGGTTTCTGTCGATTCTAGGCTGATTTTTCGTAAAATAATGCACTCTTACTTTTGTTTCCCCTCCTTTCGCTTGCCCTTAATCTAACCTTGTAATCTGAAAATAAACTTAAAATGAAATTAAAAACCCATTAAATGAGAGTATTCTAAGACCCGTTTTCCATACTAAGTTTTTTCTCATTTTGTGATTTTTAAGCCAGACGGCAGCGGAAGCGTCGCAAACCCCGGTTAACGCCGGGATTCGATCGGCCGCTGACATGCCATGCAGCTTAAGGGGCGTTCCTGCACGGAAGCGCGCAATTGCGACCGAATGCTGGGCGGTCCGTCGGTCGCCCCGCTGCAGCGGGGTCCGATATAATAGACAGATATGGATACGTTCCAGGGAAGGATAGGTGTAGCCGGAATTGGAACCATGGAAACGAACGCTTTGGATTCTCTGGGGCGGCGTACTGCTCTGCAGTGCGAGCTACACGATGGCTGTGCCGTTTCTGCCGTTATTTCTATTCGATCTTGGGGTGAAGGAGGACGCGGTCAATCTGTGGGCCGGGGCGGTGCATTCCTCGGCTTTTTTGGTCGGAGCTGTGATGGCGCCGTTATGGGGATCGCTGGCTGACAAGTACGGCAAGCGCAAAATGGTGATCCGGGCGGGCCTGTCGCTAGCGGTCATCTACGCGCTGATCGGTCTTGTGCAGACACCGTGGCAGTTGATCGTCGTCCGCATGCTGCATGGGCTGGTCGGCGGCTTCGTCCCCGCCTCGATGGCGATCGTTGCCTCCGCCGCTCCCGGCGCCAAGCTCGGCTGGAGCCTTGGGATGATGCAGGCCGGGACGATGACGGGTGGCATCCTAGGACCGCTGATGGGCGGACTGCTGTCGCTCTGGTTCGGTCAGCGACTGTCCTTTGTCGTCGCAGCAGGGCTCATCCTGCTGGCCACGCTCGCGGTCATCGTCTGGGTGCGGGAGGGGACTGCGCCGTCTGCTAAGGCCAAGGAGAGCAAGTTATGGCGTGATGTGAAGGAGGCGCTGCAGGACGGCCTGCTGACCCGGATGCTGTTGCTGCTGCTCGTCTTCCAGCTCTCGCTGAACATGATCCAGCCGCTGCTGACGCTGCATATCGCCGAGCTGCAGGGCGAGCTGAGCGGCGCTGTGCTGACGTCGGGACTTGTATTCGCACTGATCGGCGTCGCGGGCATCCTCGCCTCGCCGTTCTGGGGACGGATGGGCGAGCAGCGCGGCTATGGCCGGGTGCTGACATTTTGCTTGCTTGTCTCGGGAGTCGTGATTTCGACACAGTATTTCGTCCACGAGCTATGGGTATTTACAGCGGTGCAGTTTGTGTTCGGACTGTTCATGGCCGGCATCGTGCCGAATATCAACACGCTCGTCGTCCAGCATACGAGCGAATCATTCCGCGGCCGCTCCTTTGGCTTGACGACCAGCGCCAACCAGTTCGGCGCGATGATCGGACCGCTGATCGGCGGCGGGCTGGGGTTTTTCCTCGATATCCGCTGGATCTTCGTCACAACCGGGCTGATCATGGCGGCTGCGGCCTTGTCGATGCTCTCGCGACGCCGCAGCGGCGCGGAGGATAGCGGCGAGCCCGGTCGGCGGCAGGAGCAAGGACAGGGAGCATAGAGCATAGAGCTAAGGAAGGGCGCATAGAGCAAGGGAAGACATCCGTCAGAGCGCAAGCGATAGCTCGCTAAGAGCAGTCAAAAAGCCTTCCACGCCGATATCGGTGCGGAAGGCTTTTTTGATCGATTATCGTCGAACTTTTATCCCAGGCAATATCTTCGGCGAGCCGTCCAGAGTGTAACGCTCGCCGGAGCGCCCGTCGGGCGTCCGCGCTTCAGCGCTCGTCGATTCCAGGATCTCCGGCGGTCTGGGCCAGACGGACCGGCAGGTTTAGCGTAAAGGTGGAGCCGACATGCTCGGTGCTCTCGACGGTGATCGTACCGCCCATCAGCTCGACGATTTTTTTGCAGATCGCCAGACCTAGCCCGGTCCCGCCGTATAGCCGATTGATTGCGGGATGGAGCTGGGAGAAGGAGATGAACAACTGGTCTAGCTTCTCCTCCGGGATGCCGATCCCGGCGTCCTGGACGGTCAGCGTCAGGATCGCATGTCGCTCCTCGGCAAACGGCTCAATATCTGCGAATACGGATACGACGCCTTGCTCCGAAAACTTGACGGCATTGCCGACCAGATTGACCAGCAGCTGCCGGAGCCTGGCGCTGTCGCTGAGGATGAGGCTTGGTATCGTCGAAGGAATCGAGGTCGTCATCGTCAGCCCCTTCTCCCGGGCCCGCGCCTCGAAGAGCTGCATAGAGCTGCGGATGATCTCGCGGATATCGACGGGCTCCTCCTCGAGCTTCAGCTTGCCGGCTTCCATCTTGCTAAAGTCCAGTATCTCGTTGAGGATGCGGAGCAGCGCCTCGCTGCTCTCGTAGATGACCCG
>Ga0160464_100702_pt1 | contig 19583 bp, 30 predicted proteins | sample HID1971I_E11MG_FD_108275 | JGI IMG/M metagenome (GOLD analysis project Ga0160464, IMG submission 108275) | Enriched millipede-associated microbial communities from UW Madison campus, WI, USA - HID1971I_E11 MG | ecosystem: Host-associated > Arthropoda: Insects > Digestive system > Unclassified ... | reverse complement strand
GGACATATCGACGACCTCTATCTGGAGCTGTGCGACCGTCTGACAGGCAGCGACAAGATGCTCGTCATCGACGAGGCGCAGCACCTGAAGCTGCAAACACTCGAAAATCTGCGTGGCATACAGGAGACGGCCGGTATCGCCGTCGTCCTGATCGGTAACGAGGTCGTGCATACGAAGATGATTGGACGGCACAGTGCGGAGTTTGCGCAGCTCTTCAGCCGTCTTGGGTGGAAGCGACATGTACTGACGGATCACTTTACGGGGGATGACATGCATCGGGTGTTTGGCCGCAACCTCGCTCCAGAGGTCACCTCCCTGCTGCTAGACATCTGTCATAGCAAGTACGGCCTGCGCGGCGCGGCCAACGTCTATATCAACGCCAGCAATAACGAGGATACGAGCGTCCGGGGCATTAAAGCGATTGCCCGTGAAATGGGGGTGTTGGCGTGAAGCGCATAACGCATCCTGCTGGACATCTCGATCTAAACTCCACCATTTTTCTCTCGCCCTCGATCCGTATCACGGGTAACGACGTCAGCAGGCTGTTCGCCAATCACGGCATCAAGGACACGGTCGCCAATCGGCGGGCGCTCAAGCGCTTGGCGCGGCGCATGACACTGAACGCCGGGCCGGAGGTTATTGCCCCGCTCCTGCAGGACAGTCTGACGCTGCTGATGCTTGGATTCACGTTCGTGAGCAAGGAGGCGATCGCACATGACCAAGCCGATTGACGCGACCGAGGTTGTAGAGGTTTATCAGGTGATCTGCCCCGTGTGCCAGCAGAAGTATTGGGAGCCTCACGAAGGGCGTGCCTTGTGCCCGCTGTGCGGAGGCGATACGAGCGGCGCAGCCTACGTCTCGGACGAGGCCAGGCTGATCTATCCTGTCCTGGTCGATCCGCTCACAGGCACCGCCGTACTCGGCCCACCGGTACGCTATCCAGCCGAGGAGGTGTGTACCGATGTCTAACTGGAACAAGGTAAGAACCAAGCGAACGCCGGTTAGGGACATGGCACGCGAGAGGGCATGCCGGCAGCAGCCGGGGCCGTGCATCGTCAGAGGCGCGACACCCGAAGAACGTGCTCGCTATGGCATCACAGCACAGCCACCCACTCTGGCCCCCGCTTTGGTCCCTACATCGACCCAGCCCATTTGCATAGAGCGAGAGCCGAGAACTCACACGCATATCACAAAATCGTTTTTGGAGTCAGAGATCAGGCGCGGCAAGGACCTGAAGCACATCGAGCGCGAGCATGGTTTGAGAGTCGGCACACTCGCCCCGCGCATGCGGAAATGGGGCCTCAAGGCAAAAGACCTGAAGAAAGAAAGCCCGGTGCGCTTAGCGGAGCGGGAACGAGAAAAGATGCAGATGCTGAAGGAGTTGGCCACTGGCAAGTCACTGGCTCAAATTGAGCGCGAGAATGGGATGACGCCCAACACACTCGGTACCAAGCTGCGCAAATGGGGCATCGATCGCAAGGAGGTGCAACGGCGATGAGCAGCGGGATAATAATGGACGAGGATGACCTGATTCCCACGTCACATAAATTTGCCTGGCGTGACCGCCTGGCTTGCGTCGAAGCGTTGGCGCTCTCCTGCGACGACAACGGCGGCAAGTTTGACCAGGCGCTGCGACAGGTGCGCCTCACCAACTACGCCTATAACGCCCGACACATGCTGGTCAAGCAGCGCAACCAGTTGCGGCGCGATGTACTCAAGCGGCTAAAGGACATCCAGCATATGCGGGACAGCGCGGACGTTGGCGACATCGTCCGCGTCCCCCGCATGGTCGCCACCCTCCTACCAGGTGGAGGCAAACGGGATGGGCGCAAGCTGGTCGAGGCTGAGATTATCCGTCGCACGATCATCTCCTCCGCCCCACGCTACACTGTGCGCCGACTGGACGATGGTGGGGAGCAGACGGGCAATGGCCACATGATCAAGTCTATCGTGCGGCGTGCAGCCCGCCCAGAAATCGAAGGAGGCGAACCGTGAGCTATCATGAACAGTTGCAGGCAGCCAGAGTTAAGCTCCAGGCTGCCTGGTCTTACTTTAATCACGCGACGGAGCTGGGCCACATCGACCAGGCCATTCAGCAGGTTGCGGAAGCGGAACGCGAAATGAGTGCCGTGATTGCGGGAGGGATGTCATGTCGACGCACGAGTTGAAGGATGATCAGCAGCTCTCCTCAGTGGAGCCTGTTTTCAATCGCAAGAAGTTTTACCCTGGCCGCGCCATCGTCTTGACTGGCGAGTGCGGCGATGGCGATAAGGTCGACGGCGTCTTTTTAATCCGGGCTATCAAGATGGACAAATTGTATGTCGTGGACTCGGATGGGCGGGAAAAGGACTTTGATATTACGGCCTTCCTCACGGAGGTTGAGGGCGACGAAGTCTATCCGCCGTGCATGGCCGTTGAATTCTACGGAAAGGACCGGCCCTAATGGAAACCAATTGGACAATGCCGGAGTGGATGATCCCCTACGCCGAGCGCTTTATCGGACGCGACCAGCAGGATTGCGAGTATTTGGTCAATGTGAAATCCAATGTATTAGTTAATGCCCCACTGTCCCTAGAGTCCGTGGCCGTGAGCTCAAAGGTCCGCTTACTCGAAGCGCTGCACCGTGGAGGAAGCCTAAAAGAACTGGAGGTACTACCATGAAACAAACGAAACGCATCAGCAAAGGCGGGGGCATCACGCTCCCCGCATCCCTCCGTCGCGATTATGGAATCGCACCGGGAGAACGGGTTGAGATCGCACCGCAGCCGAATGGCGACATCCTGATCCGCCGTACCGAAGGGGCGTGCATGTTTACCGGCGAGGAGCGTGACCTCATCAACTACAAAGGAAGGCTGATCAGCGCGGGAGCCGTCTCGGACATGCTGGCCGAATTTGACGACGAGCTGCGCAATCAGATCCTCCGAGGGGCGGGTGATCCGACATGAATGATGCTGTGCATGTCATGAGAGTCCTGGTCGACGAGGCCATCGAGATCGAGCGGCGGATGAAGGCGGACAAGCTGCAACTCGACAGCTTGAAGGCTCGCATCCAGACACACGCATTTGCGGCCATGCAGGACAAAAACCTTAAATACCGGCGCGTCTATGGCAGCGGCGGTTATGCGACCGTCACCTATAAGACCAAGTTTGACTTGCTCAATTATGTGCGCCTGCAGCGTGCCGTGGGAGATATCGCAAAAGACCACGTTAAGCGTGCCGAGGAAGTCAAATATGACGCTAAAGCCGCTTTTAAATCCGCTTTAATCGCCGTTTATGAGGGCGACTACGGCAAGGAAATCACCATCGAAGACATCCTGCGTGGGTTGGGTCTGAACGACAAGCAGATCAAGACGGCGAAGCGTCGCCTGAAGGGGGACTACAACAAGGACAAAGCTCTCCTCCAGTCCTTTGGTGCACAAGGCGAGCTGGAGGAAGAGCTGGACGCCATCCGGCGTTACCGCACAGCGGAGCTGGTAGAATCCTACTTCGGCGACTTGACCCCGCTCCAAATCGACGAAATCAGGCGAGCTGTCAACGTCGAACAGGAGCTGACGATCGGACTGGAGTATGAAACATGAGTGCACCTGCCCCCCGCCAGGCTGATCCGAAAAAGCAGATATGGAGCATTGGTAGGAAGCTCGGCATGGACGAAGCGGACATCCGCGCCGTGCTCTCTCGTGAAACAGGCAAGGACAGCATGCGGGCCTGCACCGATCAGGAACTGCAGCGCGTCGTCATCGCGATGCGTCAGCTCCAGGGCGAGTCTAGCGGCGACCGGGCGAGCTTTAAGCAGGTGGGGCTGATTCGCCGACTGGAGGCGTCGCTCGGGTGGTCGGAGCAGCCGGAGCGGTTGCGGGCATACTTGCGCAAATACTATAGAGTGGACAAACCCGAATGGCTTACCAAAGCCCAGGCTTGGCGGGCGACAGAGAGCCTTAAAAAGGTCCTGTCCCGCCTATAACGGAGGTGAGGATCGGTGCGCGACCAAAATGTCGAACGGCGCGCCGTCAAGCAGGTATTCGAGATTTTTCGTCGCAATCTGCAGCTCATGGCAGCCAAGCCGACTGTTGACGAGGCGCAGCTTGCGCTGGAATGGACGGCAACTGGCGACTGGCTCGCCCTCGACGATCTGAGCGTCCAACAGGCGGAGGCCCAGCGTTACAACAAGCGGGTCAAGGAATGCGTCGCCTACTTCCTCTCAGCACAGGAGGCGAAGATTATCAAGCAGTCGTACATGTCAGTTTCGTACTCGCTGCCTTGGCAAATCTACGAGCCCATGCACATCGAGCGAACTACTTATTACGCCCTAAAGGCGAAGGCGATCGGGAAGCTCTATATCGCCTTTAGGTTGCAGCGATTGCTCCAAAAAAGTGCGGACTAATTGCGGTTTGAAACGAGATAAGATGGAGACCAGACAGAGCGCTGGTCTCCATTTTTTTGCGCTTTGCGGGCTGGCCCCTGTATCGGCCATAGCGATGCGCGATCGAATCATGCGGATGGCATCAAGCGGCTGGCCGGGCTTATAGCGGGCGGGCAGGCTGCTGGTGACCGGAGTGTATGCACGAGTTGCGGCGGGGTGCATGGCGACGTTTGACAGGTAAGTATGTATCTGCTGAACGCTCATCCTGCCTGCGCCCGCTGGGATGATATGCGGGCGGCATTTAACGTAACGAGGGGGCGCTGAGGGTGCCGGAATGGATTGTACAAGCTGGGCTTACCCTGCTGCTCGGAGCAATTGCATGGTATTTGAAACGGCATGTTGCGCAGCAGGACAAGAGCAATGAACAGCAGCAGGAGCGGATCGATGTATTGGCTCGTGACCTGCAGCAATACAAACTGGACGTGGCAGAGCGCTACGTACATAAAGATGAATTTATCCGCGCAATGTCGAACACGGACCGAAAGCTGGATAATATCCATGCTGAAATATTGAAGCTCACCGCCTCAATTAACGGTGGCAACGGAGGGAAATGATGGAGCAAGCTGAGATTTTGAAAAATCGTCAATTCCGCGGGCAAATCATGCGAATTGTGGCCATGTTCTACCCCGACCCGGTGACGGTCAAGCAACTGAAGCTATCGCTGCGCGAGTATGGCCTGGCTTACTCGGCTGATCTAGACAAACATATCTACTACTTGGCAGATGACAGCGACACCTCTTCCCCGCCATACATTCGGCGGGCCGACGGTTTTATTCGCGAGCTCGCTGACGATGATAAGATTTACATCACCAAGGCGGGCGTCAAGCTCATGGAGGGCGACGTCACCGATCCCGGCGTGATGGTCTGATGTCCGGCCCGTCCTACAAGCGTTACCGGCGGCACAATAAGGTCTATGAGCTGCCGAAGGAGCTGCGCGACGGTCTGGACGAGCGCCTGGCGGACACAAGCATTACCTATGTTGAAATATCCGCCTGGCTCGCCGAGGCTGGCTATGAGATCAGCAAGTCGACCATTGGACGGTACGCGCTTGAATCGCGGCAGCTCGCCGGAAGGTTGCTGGAGACGCAAGCCAAAGTGCGCGAGCTCGTCAAGGTAGCCAAGGGTCAGGACGACGAGGCGCTAACGGAAGGTGCGCTGCAGATTGCTGTCGGCAAGCTGACAGAGCGGATTGCATTAGTGGAAGAAGAGCTCGATGAGCTACCGCCAGAAAAGGCCATTGACCTTATGATTAAGCTTGCGCGAGCCAAGGCGTACAAAGACAAAGTGTATGCTGATCTGCGCGGCGAGTATGATCGGGCTTATGCAGCCTTTAAAGAGGCTGTGTATGCCGAGCTCAATGATTCCCATCCAGAGATTGTGCATGTGCTGATCGGACTGGCCAGCGGTACGCTAGGCCGCATTGGACAGGATTAGAGGTGCCGCCGTGAGTATCATTAAGGATTTTCGACAGAACGCTCTCGTGCATAAACGGAAACAGACCATTGAAGTTGGACGAAAAAACTTCCGCCATTATTGCAACCTCATTAATCCGGAGTTTTACAAGGCGGAATACGCTTATCAAGACGTTTTGTGCAACACGATACAATCCGCTTACGAAAAACGTCTAGTGAATCCGGGCACTGGTAAGCCGTACGACATTCTGATCATTAACTTGCCGCCAGGCTTCGGGAAGTCGTACACCGGCGTGTTGTTCTCGACTTGGGCTTACGGCCAGAAAGCCAAAAATCAGATTGTCGAGGTATCGTATAACTCCACGCTTGCCGAAGGGTTTTCCAAGTCTGTGCGAGAAGCCATCCGGGACGAAGAGATTCCAGACGATCCGAAGCATTATGTCGTCAACAGCTTTTTTCCACGCCTCAAGATTAAACACGGCGATGGTGCGGTTACACGCTGGGCGCTCGAAGGCTCCTACATGTCGTACCTCGCGACCGGCTTTGATGGATCGCTGACAGGGATGCGCGGGCATATCGGCATCATCGACGATCCGATCAAAAATGACAAAGAGGCCGTCAATGAGAACGTGAAAGAAGCGCACTTCAGCTTTTACAAGAACACCTTTACGTCTCGTATGCTCGACGGCGCGCTGCAGATCATCATCCAAACGCGCTGGGCAACGGACGATCTGGCAGGTCGTCTGCTTGCCGAGTACCCCGATCGCTGCTACGAGCTGCGTATGCCGGCGCTGACGGCCGAGGGCAAGAGCTTGTGCGAAGGGTTGTACTCGACCGAAGACCTCTTGCAGAAGAAAGCCACGCTGGACAGCCATATCTGGTTGGCGAATTATATGCAAGAACCGATTGATATCACGGGCGGCCTGTACGCGAGCGGCTTTAAAACCTTCGATGCCGTCGACCCCGATCAGTTTGAGCGAGTGCTTGCCTACACCGACACGGCTGACCAGGGAGCGGATAACCTCTGCCAGATCAGCGCCGGTATTATCGACAAGTATGCTTATGTGCTGGATGTCTATTTTACATCGGATGCTATGGAGACAACCGAACCGGAAGCTGCGAGGCGACTGCATCAGCATGGCATCCGTGAGGCAGCCATTGAAAGCAATAACGGCGGGCGTGGGTTTGCGCGAAACGTAGAGCGCGAGCTGCGGCAGCTGAAGAACCATAAATGTCAGGTGACGTGGTTTACGCAAACGAAGAACAAGCGCACGCGCATCCTGGTCAACGCCTCCAATGCGCTGGAGCAGATTATCTTCCCGGAGGACTGGAAGAAGCGCTGGCCGGAATTTGCTGAGGCGCTCGCACGTTACCAGCGCAAGGGCAAGAATGCACATGATGATGCGCCGGATGCACTGACGGGGCTTGTGGAGCTCATTAACGGAGATGTCAAACTGAAGCGTAAAGCGCGTGTCGGCAGCCGTCGCCGACTTGGATTGTGAGGTGAACGGCATTTGATAAAAGTTCGGCCAGATACGGAGGTCACGCCAGAGCTCGTCACGGCCATTGTTGCGCGCTGGCGCAAAGATGACCTTCCTAGACTGCAGAAGCTGCGAAAGTATTTCCGGGTCAAAAACGATATCCTGTCTCGAAGCGTGAACGACGATAAGCCAAACAACAAGCTGGCGCACGGATTGGCGAAATACATCGCCAAGATGGCGACCGGCTTTTTTATGGGCGAGGGCATTCGCACGGCGACGGAAGATAACGAGTACAAAGAGTGGCTCGACCTCTATCTCCAGGACGGCGCTACTGGCGACCCAAGCTTTGAGCTCGCAAAGGAAATGGCCATCACCGGCGAGGCGTTCGAGGTCTTGTACATTAATGAGGCATCGGAGCTCCGCAGCGTGCGATTTACATCCGAGGAGATGATCCCTGTTTACTCTTTATCAGTCGGCGAATTTCTGGCATTTGCCGTGCGGGTATATGACGAAGAGGATCTGATCACAGGTAAAAAAGTCGGTTACGCTGAAGTGTACACCAAGCATGAAATCATTGAATACCGCGAACAAAATGGGAAATATGTCGCGTTGGAGAATGGCCGCCGCCCGCATTTTCTGGGCGACGTGCCGGTGCTGGTGTATTGGAACAATGAGGAGCGCACGGGTGACTTCGAGGACGTTCTCTCTCTGATTGACGCCTACGATAAAAGTCAATCCGACACGCTCAATGACTTCGAATATTTCACCGATGCTTACTTGGTTATCGTTGGAGCGTCTGGTGGGATAGCGGGTGCCGGGAACGGCGACTTCGAGGAAGAAGAAAAAGCGATTCGGACACTGAAGCGGGAACGAATCCTGTATCTTGACGAGAAAGGTCAAGCCGAATGGCTGATTAAACAAATCAACGACACGGCGGTCGAGAATTTCAAGAATCGCATCCGAAACGACATTTTTTTCTTGTCGCAGGTCCCCGCTTTGTCTGATGAAAGCTTTGCCGGCAATCTCTCCGGGGTTGCTCTGCGCTATAAGCTGTTTGGACTGGAGCAATTGGCTGCCGAAAAAGAGAAACGTTTCCTTCCCGCCTATCGCAAGAAGCTGCGGCTGCTGACAGATTATATCAACACCCGCTACAACACCAATTTTAAAGCAAGCGAAATCGGTGTGAAGTTTGACCGCAACACGATCGACAATTTGCTCGATCTGGCTAACGTGGTCGCATTGCTTGACGGCAAGGTCAGCAAAGAGACACTACTTGAGCTGCTGCCCTTCGTTAAGGACTCCCGCTCCGAAATCACACAGCTTCTGAAGGAGATCGCCGAGGCCGATGACATCCCGATGGCTGATAGCGAAGCGGCGCTCCGAATGGCGGGTGTAGGCCGTGACGGAATCAACTGAAGTCTACTGGCTACGTCGGCAGGTCGCCAACGAGGCCAAGGCGGTCAATTACGCCGAAGCCAAGCTGCGCGAGCTCGGGCGGCACTATCGCAAGGCGACCAAAAGCATTGACGATGAGATAGCCACCTTCTACCGCAAGTATTCCGGCGCCGATGGCAAAATCGATATGGCCAAGGTGAGCATGCATGTCCGATCAAACTTGACTCGCCTTGATGAGCTCAAGCAGCGCGTCCAGCGACAGCTCGGCGAGGTCACAGCCAGAGAGACGCAGATCGCCAAGCGTACGCTGTCCGAGGTGTACACAGATGCGCGCTATCGCAGCCAGTACGAGCTACAGCGGTTCCGCGCAAACTATCGGGACGTCGAGCGCCTCTCTCCTGCCCATGTCGATCGTGCGATTAGCACAGCCTGGAGCGGGCGCAGTTACTCGACACGGATATGGGGCCGCCACCAGCGCCTGACGCATGCGGTCGATGAGATCATCACGCAGGGTGTTGTGCTGGGCCATTCCAACGAGCGGATGGCGCGGCAGCTCGCCGAACGCATGCAGGGCAGCTACAGTAATGCAAAGCGACTCGTCCGCACAGAGACTAATTTTGTTTACAACCAAGGCACCTTGGAGGGCTACCGGGCCAGCGGCATCGAGGAGTACGAGTTTGTCTCCACACTGGACATGCGAACATCGGACGTATGCCAACGACTGGACGGCAAGCGTTACAAGTTGTCCGAAGCGCAACCTGGCCGCAATTACCCGCCCATGCACCCCAATTGCAGATCAACGACTGTCCCTGCCTTTGCAGACGATGAGGACAAGGATGTTGGCGAGCGCTTTGCGCGGGATGCGGATGGCAAAGGCGTGCTCGTCCGGGGCGATATGACTTACCCCGAGTGGCAAAAGCAATATATCTCGCCGGAAACACCGGGGCATGATACAATAGAATCAAATTTTCTATCCGTCATTACAGATACCCCATCCAAGCCACCGGGCTTTGACCGAGTGCTTGCTGATCGCTATGCTGCAGCACCGGCAGCCGCCAGAGCAGCACTGGATAAATATGTGCGTCCCAACCCAGTCAAAGACGCGACGCATACAGATGGGGCATATTACCATGCGCTGGACAAAGCGATTACGATGGATATCAGAGCCGAAATGGCGAATCCTCGGGGGCAAGGAGCGACGTTTTACCACGAATTGGGTCACTACATCGATCATGCGGCGGCCATGCACCGCATTGGAGAGGATACGTTGCATTTCGCCTCGCATGTTGATCTGGGAACTGTTAAAGCGGGGGCATTCCGTAAGGCAATCTTGCAGGATGTCGATGATTATCTACGGCGATATGCATCAGATAACGGGTTGACGCCTGCGCAAGCAAGGGTAGCGATTAAAACAGCGTTCAGCGGCTCGAATTCCGCTTTGTATTCCGCCGTCTCAGATTTATATGGCGGCGCTAGCGGCAACGCGTTGCGTGGTCATTATGGTCATGCTGCAGCATACTGGCGACGGCCAGCAGCTCTGGAGAAAGAGGCGTTCGCCCATATGTTCGAAGCGAGCTTTGACGCTGTTGGAGATCGCCGCAAACTCATGGAGACGTATTTCCCCACTGCATTCAAGTTGTTCCATACCATTCTGGAGGTGATCTAGTGTATGTTTGCCCATAAGCTAACCCCTGGGCTGATCGAGCTCATGGGCCGATACGAATCACGGTTCGGTGACGGCGTCCCACTGGAGCAGGTGGGAGGAACGATAGAAGACTTGTCTGCTAATATTCAGCGATGCCTGGAAGCGGATGAGGACTTGTTACCTGAAATCTACGGATGGAACTACGAAGAACACTTATATTAGACACTCACGCTAATTGCGAGGGTGTTTTTTTATTGCCATCTAGGCGCTCCAGATCGCCGTTTAAGCGTTAGTAGAATTCAGGCACCAATCCCCGCTCCGATAATTATTAAAACAAATTGAAGCCGTTTAAAGGGAGTTTGAACGACATCGAAAGGGGTGAGGGTCATGTAGGTGTCGTCCCCCCTCTTATCCCCGTCTCTGAATGACAAATTACAAGGAGGCATAGACCATGCATGTTTTATTCGGTCGCAGATTTTTTACCCCTTTTCTTTCCGCCGATGGTGGTGCTCCCGAGGGCGGAGCCGCAGCAGCAGATAACAAAGATGACAAAGGCGCAGCTTCGACAACCGAAGACGTTGCAGCCCAGATCGAGGCAGCCAAAGAAGCGGGCCGAGCGGAGGCGCGAGTGGCATACGAGGCAGAGCTTGCGCAGAAGCTGGAAGAAGGCAAAACGGAAGCGGCCAAGTTGGCCCAGATGAACGCTGACGAAAAGGCGGAATACGAGCGCAAGCAGCGCGAAGAAGCACTGGCCAAACGCGAAGCGGATATCGCCTCGCGCGAGCTGCGGGCCGAGACGATCAAGACGCTTGCCGACAAAGGCTTGCCGGCGGATGTGCTGGACCTGGTCATCGGTGCAGATGCCGCCGATACGGCCAAGCGCATCGACAACTTCAAAGGACAATTCGACAAAGCTGTCCAGGCTGGCGTCGAAGCTCGCCTCAAAGGCAAGACGCCGACAACCGGCAGCGGTGCAGCCCAGTCTCCCGATGACCAAGCGCGCGCAGCCTTTTCAACTGCGCTTAAAGGAGGATTTTAATCAATGGCCAATACACTCGCGTACTCGACGATTTTCCAACAAGAACTGGACAAGCAGCTCGTGCACGAAGCGACGTCCGGTTGGATGGAGCCCAATGCCGAGCAACTGATTTATAATGGCGGCGCAGAGGTTAAGGTGCCGTCAATCACCATGCAAGGCCTGGGTGATTACGACCGTAACGAAGGGTTTGTTGGCGGCGCGGTGACACTCACCTACCAAACATTAACGATGACTCAAGATCGCGGCCGCACCTTCTCGTTGGACGCAATGGATGTCGACGAAACAAACTTCGTTGCATCTGCTGGCAATGTCATGGGTGAATTTCAACGCGCTCACATCGCCCCGGAGCTGGATGCCTATCGGTACAGCAAGATCGCGACGCTGGCCATTGATGGCAGCCGCGCTTCGGGCGGCTATACGCCCGCTAACGCTTCCGTCTTGTCTACGTTGCTCGGCGATATCGCCGCAGTGCAGGAAGTGGTTGGTGAATCTGTTCAACTGGTCATCTCGGTCTCCTATGCAGTTGCTACTATCTTGAGTCTGAACAGCGAAGTGCAAAAAAAGCTGGATGTTGTCGACTTTGTGCAGGGAGGCATCACAACCAAGGTAAAGGCGTTGGATGGCAATCCGATTCGCAGAGTTCCTGCTGCTAGACTGAAAACAGCTTACCAGTTCCGTGACGGCGAAAGCAGCGGTCAAGAAGCAGGCGGTTTTGTGGCCGCAGCCGGAGCAAAGGACATTAACTGGCTAATCACCGCCCGTAATGCTCCAATCGCGGTCAGCAAGACCGATGTCGTACGGGTGTTTGATCCAACGGCAAACCAGAAGGCCAATGCATGGAAGATCGATTTTAGGAAATATCATGACCTTTGGATTGCAACAAATAAAATGCCTGCGATCTTCGCCAATATCAGACAGGCACTTTAAGGGGGCTTAACATGTCTGCGAAACAATACACATTGCAGAAAGACAACGCTGTGAAGATCGTAGAGTCGGAGGTCAAGCGGGCGCACTGGTTGTCGCTTGGGTTTGTCGACGTCACGGAAGAAGCGCAGGAAAAGAAGAGTGGCAAAGGTAATAAGGGCGGCAGTGACGAACCGCCTACGCAATGAGCCTCGAACGCCTGAAGGAGCGTCTTTCCATCTCGCCGGACGACGCAACCCAAGATAGTCGGCTCACGATCCTGCTCCAGGACGCCGCCGACTTTTTTTGTGGGTACTGCCGGCGCAATGCGGTGCCGGCGCGTGCGGAGGGGCTGATCGAGCGGCTGGTCGTCTATCAGAGCAGCCGCTCGATCGGTGTGTCAGCTGAGTCGATCGGCGACACCAGCATAACCTATGATGCGTCAGACCTGCCGCTAGAGCTGCGCCGCGAGCTCAATCGGTATCGGCGCATTGGAGCGGGGTGATCGCCATGCCTAACCGGCGCGTGTCGCGGCGGCATTATGTGGATCGGGCGAGCGTCCGCCGGCATGTCTCGGTCAAGGTCGGCAAGGAGACGCTCCTGCAGCTGCAGACGCTGCACGTCGGCCTGCCCTGCCGTATCTCGCAGACGGGACTTGCCCGCGAGGGACAGACGGAGTTGCGACACCCGATCCGCTATGACGCCAAGCTGTTTTGTGATCCCGGCATCGATATCCGCCAGGGCGACCTCATCGAGGTGTCGCGCGGCGGCAGTGCTCGCCAGTATGTGGCGGGCGAGCCGTTCGGCTACCCCGGACACCAAGAGATTAACCTCACACGCAAGGGGGATGCCTGATGGCTCGTACTGGCGTAATGTTCGACTTCCGTGACTTGGAGGAGTTCCGGCAGCAGTTGCAGGCGGCGGGAAACGGAGCAACACAAAAGTTCATTCGCGACTTCATGTCGGAGATGGCCTGGCGGGCGCTGGCTGCCATCAAGAAGCTAACCCCCGTCAATACAGGCCTGCTTCGCAACAGCTTCCAGATTGGAGACCTCGTACAACGTGGCGATGTTTACGAGGTAGAGGTCTACACTGACACCGAGTACGCTCTACATGTTGAGTATGGCACCAAAGGTCATTGGACGCCGGGGCGCTGGCAGGGCAAGTCGTTTGTGTATGACCCGTCAGCAGACACGGGCATTTACTTCAAAGCACAGCCGGGCCGGTTCATGATGAAGTTGGGCGTTGAACAAGTAGATCGCGCGATGAAGAGTCACTTTGAACGCCATATGCGCAAATGGCTGAAGCAGCATTTTGGAGGTTGATGCGTATGGCTGCTACTTCAATAGTCGATGTGCTGGACGGGGTGATCGAGCAGCTCTCTGTCGCTTGGCCGGAGGCGACGTTATATGCGGAGGAGATTCGGCAGGGCTTTGCGCCGCCCTGCTTTTTCGTCCGCCTCTACCCCGTCGCCCAGCGGCGCTTGATGGATCGCCGCTCCCGCCGGACGCATAACGTCCTGGTGCAATACTACCCGCTGCCGGACGGGGATCAGCCGTTGCGCATTAACCGGGAGCTGCACATCATCGCCGAGCAGCTCTACGATGAGCTGCTCACCATCCCGCTCGGCAGCAGCTCGGCGGCCGGTACGGCGATGTCGCATGAGATTGCAGATGGCACGCTGCAATTTTTTGTGACGTATTCCTTTGATGTGCTGCAGGCCAAGGAAACCGGCGTCCCAATGGCAGAGATTAAACAGGAGGTGCATGTCCGATATGAGCAAGGATAAGTCGGAATCAACCGAAACAGTCAAGCAAGGCTTCACCCGGGCGCAGCTGCTGCGCTCCCGACAATTTACACTGGTAAGCAAAGATGTGCTGGCCGTCGTCTTGGAGGATGGCCAACGTTACACAATACCCGAGGTCAAGCGTCTATCCGACGCCTGGCTCAAAAAGGAGGCTAAATAGTGGCTGGAGGCACATGGACAACGCAAAACAAGGTCAGGCCCGGCGTGTATATCAACTTCGCTAGCGAGCCGCAGCCGCTCGGTGCGGCCGGCGAGCGCGGCGTGACCTCGCTTGCTCTTGCGCTCCCCTGGGGCGCTCACAAGACGATGCTGACCATCGAAGCTGGAGAAGACACGCAGCCCAAGCTGGGCTATCCGATCACCGCGCCGGAGTTGTTGCTGGTGCGGGAGGCGCTGAAGCGGGCGCGAACCCTCCTGCTCTACCGGCTTAATACTGGCACGGCTGCAACGGCTACAATCGGCAACCTGACGGTCACCGCGCTTTACGGTGGTGTTCGGGGGAATGATCTGTCAGTCATCGTGCAGGAAAATGTGGATGACGACCAGCTCTATGATGTCATCACCCTACTCGCGGGCGTCGAGGTCGACACGCAAGTCGTCGCCGCTATCTCGGGTCTGGTCAGTAACAGCTACGTCAAATTCGCCGGCACTGGCTCGCTCACCGTGACGGCAGGCGTGCCACTGGTCAACGGAGCTAACGGATCGGCAGCTAATCAGGACTACGCCGATTATCTGTCCGCCTTGGAGCTGCACGACTTCAACACCGCCGCCTATGCAGGGACGGATGCCACTTTAAAGGCGCTTTATTCGGCCTTTGTTAAGCGTTTAAGAGAGGACGAAGGAAAGAAAGTCCAGGTCGTACTTGAAAGCTACCCAATCGCCGACTATGAAGGTGTCGTCAGCGTCCGCAACGGCGTCACGCTCTCGGACGGTACGGTGCTGAGCGCTGCCCAGGCGACGGCGTGGGTGGCGGCGGCCATGGCAGGCGCTGCCGTTAACGAGTCGCTCACCTACCAAGCGTATGACGATGCGGTCGATGTCACGCCGCGCCTGGCGAACAGTCAGATTGTCACCGCGCTGCAGGCCGGAGAGTTCGTTTTTGTCCCAAGCCAGGGGCGCGCGGTTGTGGAGCAGGATATTAATACGCTGACCAGCTTCTCCCCGGACAAGGGGCGGCCATTCGGTAAAAATCGCGTCATTCGTGTGCTGGACGGCTTTGCGAATGACATCAAGTCAATTTATGAGAAGTACTACATTGGCAAAGTGGACAATAACCCGGACGGTCGCGGGCTGCTCAAGTCGGAGATCATCGCGTATCTGACTGCACAGCAGTCGATCGGCGCTATCCAAAACTTCGATGCACAGACGGATGTAGTCGTCCAGCAAGGGCAAGCGGCAGATAGCGTGCTGATCGACCTCTACGTCCAGCCGGTCGATTCCGTCGAAAAAATCTACCTCGCCGTTCAGGTGAGATAAGGAGGAACCTATGGCGTATTTAAAAGCAGGCGATACCATCTCCGGCCAAGAGGGCCGTGCGTACGCAAATATTGCCGGTGTGCAGGAGGAAATGTTTTACTTGAAGACGCTCGAAGCTACCGCAGAAAAGGAAAAAGCGGAGGTGAAAACGTTGGGCCGGCGCGGAACGCAGCACAAGGCCGTTGGCTGGAGCGGGTCCGGCAGCCTGACGATTTTCTATGTGACGTCGCGCTTCCGCCAGCTGATGCTGGAATACATCAAGTTCGGCCGCGACACCTACTTTGATATCGAGGTCATCAACGAAGACCCTCACAGCACAATTGGTCGGCAGTCCGTTGTGCTGCGCAATGTCAACCTCAACAGTGTCATCATGGCGAGCTTGGACACCGAAGCGGAGACGCTCGAGGAAGAAGTCGAGTTTACATTTGACGATGTAGACATCACCGAGGCGTTCATCGCGCCGGCTAACTGATCAGAGGAGGAATTTATCAATGACGAATCGGGATATGAGTTTCTTTATGAAAGGCAAGGCAGCCCAACTGCCAGAAGAAGAGGTGATCGTCTCGCGTCGCTTCGTCGATGACAAGGGGAAGCCTGTGCCCTTTACGCTGCGCGCATTGCCGGTCGAGCGGGTTGAGCAGCTGCAGGACGAGTGCATGCGGCCAGTCAAAAGCAAGCAACGCCGTGGCGAGCGCGAGCTTGACGCCAAACGTTTTGCGGCGCGGCTGGGGATCGAATCGACCATCTACCCGGCCTTCCGTGCGCCGGAGCTGCTACAGTCGTATGGCGTAACCGACCCCGTTGACGTCGTTAAGCAGGTGCTCTCGCTGCCGGGGGAATATGCCGAATGGATCAACGCCGTTCAGCGGATTAATGGCTTCGACGAGGATTTTGAGGAGCTTGTCGATGACGCAAAAAACTAATCCGCTCCGGTGATCGCGATGCCGTCTTTGCCCACTGGCTCCTGCACGAGCGCAATATCTTGCCGCAAGACCTTTGGGCAATGGACGATTATCACCGGGCCTTTCTCTATGCCAGTGTGGAGCAGTTTATCAAGGACGAAAAAGCTGCTGCCAAGGCGGCCAAGAATAAGTAAGGGATTGTGGGATTGTGCAATATTGGAAAATTCGCTAATCTATTATTGGGAGGGAAGCGAAATGATGAAACCAATGATTGTACTGCTCATCTTGGTTGTGACGGCATGCGGAAACGGGAGTGCGGCCAATGTGACACAGGTACTCCCCGAGACGACGCCCTTAGTCGAACCGACACCGACAACCGATATCGATCGGCCAGGAGTGACGATAAAGCGGTTTGTGGAGGCTTTAGAGGCGAATGACGTGGATGTTAATTTTTTGTATCCGCCTGTCAGAACATCTGAACTGCAACATTATCAAGGACTCATTAAAAGGGCTACAGGATATGATCAAGTATCGCTTGGACGTAATATTGAATTATATGAATTTGAGACAGTCGACCAGGTCGCAGTAAAGCAAGAAGAAATTGAAGCTGAATATAAAGACTCCGGCTTAATTCAAGCACACTTTACTAATGGCTACTTGCTCATGTTCATTCCAGATGAATCCGAGATCGAAAAATACAAAAGCATATTCTTGACCTTGACCCCTTAAACTAAGGGGTCATTTTTATGCCATCCAGGAGGGATAATGGCGATGGCTAAGCTAAAAACAATCTTCGAATTTCACGATCGCATAACCCGTCGTCTCCTCCGCCCCACCAAGGCCGTTACTAAGATGAAAGAAGCCACGGAGAAGGCGGACCGAGCTGCTCGTAAGCTGGCTAAGGCAAAAGCGGCCCCGAAGATCACTGTCTCAGACAGAGCTACGCCCGAACTGGAACGAATACGTCGCAAGACGGAAAAGCTTGGCGGAACGACTGCCGCCCCGACAGTCAAGGTGGATGATAAGGCATCTGCATCCATTGATAACATCAACGGCAAGCTAGATCGTATGAAGGGCGTCGTGTTAGGGATTGCGGCCGCAGCCGGCATCACAGGTGGCGGCCTTATGTTTGCTGGGCAATCCGCCTTTGAGATGGATGCCAGAGCCGCAGCCGTCACTAACATGGAGCCTGCTTATATCACTCCAGCGGTACAAAGTATTTACTATGATAATTACGCCGGGACTTCTCGTGAAGGTGTCCTGGAGTCTCTCCTGAAGATCGGCCAGCAAACGGACCTTCAGGGGAATGATTTAACGGCCGCAGCATTGACTTCCAGTCAAATCAATTCGTTGATTCCTACAACTGATCCTCGTGAAATTACTCGCGCTCAATCTGCGATGTACAATGCGATGGGTGCGAGTTTTGAGCGCACGGCAGACAATATGATGTACATCTATAGGAACGCTGGCGACCAATATGAAGATTTGTTTGACACATTCAACGAATACGCAACGACGTTTGACAAACTCCAGATTTCCCCGGAACAACTCGCAAGCGGGCTAGTTGCAGGGCAGCAGGCTGGAGGGTTTAACTACGATGTACTCGCAGACTCTTTGCGCGAGTGGGGTATCAAATCATTAAATGAAATGAATGACGATGTCCTTGGCGCGTATGAAAAATTGTTTGGTAGAACTAAAACTTGGAATATGTATGAATCACTGAAATCTGGTGATTTATCAGGAGCGGATTTTTTAGCCCAAGTAATGAAAGAGTATTCCAAGCTAAACCCGATGGTTCAGAACAAAATTGGTGCGAATATCTTTGGAACAAAATTCGAAGACAACCACCAAGCAATTATAGATTTCGCTAACGGCCTCTCCACCGCTGCCGAAACAACGGGCGAGCTCAACCGGCAATTCGAGCAGCTGCGCGCCAGCCCAATCACGCCGATCAATGACACGCTCCGCAACATGCGCGGGCTGCTGGAGGATACAGGGCAGTCGATTCTCGTAGGCGTCGCTCCGGCCTTCGACCGGCTAAACCAGTGGATGCTCTCGCCCGAGGGGCAGAAGTCAGTCGCCAACTTCGCCGATGCTGTTACCAAGCTGGCCGTTGCACTCGGGGAGGGTTTGGCTCAGGGCATACAATGGACCATTGAAAATATTGACTGGCTTATCCCGACGGTCGGCGCGCTGCTTGCGACGTTCGCAGGGCTTTTTGCCTTTGTCAAAGGTGCCAAGCTATTCAAGGCTCTCCAGCCTTTGTTTAAGGGCATCGCCGGGCTTGCGCGCGGAAAAGCAGGCTCTGGTGGCGGCCTGGCTGGCCTCTTGCAAAAAATAATCAAAGTTCCGTGGCTCACCAAAATCGGACAATTTATCGATGTTGGCTGGACATTTGCGACGCGCGTCCTCGGCTTTCTTGGGACAGCATTGCGATGGGTGGGTCGGGCATTTGGCTGGGTGCTGAAATTCCTCCAGCCGCTGCTACCGTGGCTTGGTCGGATTATCGGCTGGGGCCTTCGATTCCTGCCGGTTATCGGATGGGTCATTTCAGCAGTTTTGGCGGTTTGGTCGGCATGGAAAAATTGGGACAAAATCAAAGCCTTCCTTCAGCCGTTTTTCGACTGGGTCGGCGATCGCTTCACAGGGGTAAAGCAGTGGCTCAGCGATGTCGGTGATTGGCTTGGCAATGTGTATGACGACTGGCTCACCTGGGACGGCATCAAGGAGCAACTGTCTGGACTATTCACTTGGTTTGGTGAAAAGTTTGATTGGCTAGCAGACAAATTGGCTTTTGTCGGCGACAAGATCAAAAAATTCAAAGATGACTTCAACCAGATCAAGTCGGGGAACTTTGAAATTGGCATGCCCAAATGGATGGGAGGCAAAGGGATTATACAGATCGGTGGTGCGGACGGTGTTCATGAACGTGGTATTTCCGACATTCCATTTGACGGCTATCGTGCCATCCTGCACAAGGGTGAGACGGTCCTCCCTGCAGCCGAGGCGTCACTGTTGCGCCAGATGGCCGCAAGCCAGGGCGACCAGGGCGACGGGAATGGCAAAGGGCTTGCCGTTGAGATTGGCGTGCCGAAATGGCTGGG
>Ga0160464_100700_pt1 | contig 19661 bp, 19 predicted proteins | sample HID1971I_E11MG_FD_108275 | JGI IMG/M metagenome (GOLD analysis project Ga0160464, IMG submission 108275) | Enriched millipede-associated microbial communities from UW Madison campus, WI, USA - HID1971I_E11 MG | ecosystem: Host-associated > Arthropoda: Insects > Digestive system > Unclassified ... | reverse complement strand
GCTGCGGCCGGAGCTGCGGGCCGGCACGCTGACGCCGGACAAGCTGCGTAGCGCCGCTTACACGCCGCCCAGCTGTCCGGGGCTATCGATCCTGTTCGGCAACCTGATGCGGGACCAGGCGGAGTTTTTCACCCCAGACGATATGGAGCATCTGCTGACAGTGGCCCGCCAGACGTATCGTCTCACCGTGGCCGACGTCAGCGCCTACTGGGACAATGCGGCGACGATAACGGCGATGCGGGCCGCGGATAGCCGACTGGTCGCGATGAGCACGGCGCTGTCGAGCTTCCAGGAGGATGGCCAGCGCTGGATCGGTCAGGTCGCGCCGTTGTTCGGAGTCAAGCCTGCGGAGCTGCAGGGCATCGTCATACACCCACCTTGGAAGAATGGAGGATTTCCTGTGAAAGATATTCGAAGAGAAACGGGACTTACCGTCGTCGAGGAATTAAAAGTGACCGAATCGCTGCTCACCCAGCTCGACAGCGGCCGACTGGACAACTGGGTGGCTGCCGAGCAGCAGGGCAAGCAAGCGATGCGCCGTACGGCTGAGCATCTGATGGCCAGACATGTCATCGCGGGGATGCCGGGACGGAGCAGCCAGCCGTGGTATCGCAAGCTGATGGGTCATCGCAACGGAGTCACCTCGTGAACCGCCGGGAGGAGGGGAGGTTCTCGCCGTCGGCCTATGCGACGCGGCTGCGGATGGAGCCGGCAGTCGGCGCCCCGGAGCGCCGCGAGTCGCATGCGGGAGAGCAGGAGTTTCAGGCGATCGCCGAGGATATCCGCAACTATTTGGCGACGCCGCGCGGTTCGACCGAAGAGGAGCGGCGCTCGTACAGCGAGCGATTGAACCGCGCCGTCCTCGGCTTCCCAGAGGAGCGGGCAGAGCTGCTGGCTGTCATCGACGATCGATTGATCCGCCAGCGTATCCATCAGCTGCCGGGGTATAGCCACCCCTACGAGTCGCTGGCGGAAGCGTTGTTCGCCGAAGTGATCGGGCTGCATGTGCTGGAGCTGGTGCTGCAGCACAAGGAGGGACTGGAGGAGATCCAGGTCGTCGGCACCCGGATCTACGAGGTGCGGGACGGGCGGGCGGTGCTCTCGCCGTATGCCTTTGATTCGGTCGCCGAGGTGGAGCGCATCCAGCAGAACCTCGTGCTGTACAACAATGACCGGATTAATCCGCGCAAGCGGTGGGCGGAGGTTATGCTGACCGACGGCTCGCGCGTGACGATGACGGGCTTTGGCTTCACGTCGGAGCCGACGCTGACGCTGCGCTTCTACACGGTCAGGCACTTCGATCTGCCGCTGCTGTGCGAGCCGGACAAGGCGACGATGAACGAGCGGATCATGCATATGCTGCTGGCGCTCCTCGAAGCCCGCTTCAACCTCGTCGTGATCGGTCCGACGAACAGCGGCAAGACGCATCTGATCAAGGCGCTGATCGCCGCGCTGCCGGACGAGGAGCGGATCATCACGATCGAGACGCGTCTGGAGATGATGCTGCGGCGGGACTTCCCGCTCAAGAACATCGTCGAGTACGAGGCCGACGAGGAGGACGGACTGCATCGGGCGGCCCAGGCGTTCAAGCTGGCGCTCCGCCAGTCTCCGCAACGGATCGTCCATGCCGAGATCCGCGACGAGGACGCCAATATCTATGTGCGCGCCTGCACGCGCGGCCACTCCGGCAGTATGACAACGGTCCATGCCAGCGAGCTGGAGGATGTGCCCGAGGCGATTACGGACATGTGTATGCTCGATGGCCGGGTGATGAACCCGGATCGGCTCGGCAAGCGGATCACTCGCTATGTCACGCAGATCGGCATCGAGATGCGTCAGAGCGGCGGCAAGCGCCGGGTGTGCCGGATCGGCGAGCTGCTCTGGGAGGACGACAGGGTCACGGTGCGGGACTGGGTGCGCTATGACGAAGCGAGCCGGACCTGGCACTACCCGGAGCTGCCTTCGCAGCAAGCACTGCGCCGATTGCAGTCCTCGCCGAGCTGGCGGCGCGCAGCCGAGGCCGCGGGATGACCGTCTGGCTATGGCTGTCTGCTGTCGTCCTGTTCGTCCTGCTGCTGATCATGCTCCAGCGGGCGATGCTGCTGATGGCGGAGCAGGAGCAGCGCTCCGACCGGCTGCTTTACCGGCAGCGCGCCAGATGGAGTACGCGGATCATGGAGCTGCTCACGTCCAATCGCCGCTTGGCCGGACATCTCGATGACATGCTGGAGGCGATGCGATGGCCGCTCCAGGCGGGCAGCTTCCTGCTGATCTCCGCCATGCTGACGCTCGGCGGCATGGCCGGCGGCGGACTGCTGTTCCAGAGCGCCAAGGGGTTGCTCTTGAGCGGAGCGCTCGCCGGGATCGCGCCGTATCTGGCGCTGCGGATGCTGCTGACCCAGCGACAGCTGCGGACGCGGATGGATTTTTTGCCGGCGGTGGAGCTGTTCTATCAGTGCTATCTGATCACCGGCGGCAGGCAAGTGAAGGTGGCGTTGCAGCGCGCGGTGGACGAGCGCCGGATGATGGGTGCGATGCAGCAGGTGTTCGAGCAGTTGCAGCGCAACCTGTCGATCCGAGGCGACGACGAGGCGTCGCTGCGGATTTTTGCCGGAGCGGTCGGGCATGTGTGGGGCGATTACTTCGTCCAGATCCTCCGCGTGGCGCTCGCCGAGGGACATCCGGTCGCGGACAATCTCAAGGAGCTGATCACCGATATGCGCAAGGCAAGGCGGGCCAATCAGCAGGAGCGTAACCGGCTGCTAGAGATCCGGATCGCCAACTTCTCGCCGCTCGTCTTCCTGGCGCTGTTCGTCGGCATCAACTTCCGGTACAACCCCGAGAGCGCGTATTACTACTATGTCCTCGACCCACACGGCCGGGATCTGCTGCTCAATGCCGGGGTGCTGATCTTCGTTTCGTTTGGGATGGGCCTGTGGCTCTCCCGCAAAAAAATGTAAAGGAGCGGAAGCGATGCATGTAGAGATCAGCCGATTCGTCTACTGGGGCGCGCTCGTCGGCCAGTACATCACCGGCTTCGTCTGCCTGGCGGCGCTGCTGCAGGCGCTCACCGAACGGCCGCCGCGCTGGCTGCACGCGGTGCAGCGCGGCTGGGGGCGGCGCGAGCTGCCTGCCGTCTGGCTGCGACTGACCGGCATCTCGCGGGAGAGCGCATCCTACCATAGCTACGAGGCGTTGCTAAGCGGACTGAACATCCAGCTCGACCCCGCGCTCTACCTGGCGATCCGCCGACTCACGCTGCTGGGCCTCCCTGCGCTGATGGCGGGGATCGCGCTCGTGCCTCCGGCTGGTACGATCTCGCAGGGGACATTATATCTGGTCTGGTCGGTCTGCGTCTGCCTGTGGGGCGCAGCGCTCTGGGACAAGCCATGGCTGGAGTCGCTCCAGCGCATGCGGGCGCAGCGGATCACGCGGGAGATCTACGTCATCAGCACTCAGCTGCTGTATCTGTCGGGCTCCTCGCTGCACATCCATACGAAGCTGATGCGCTGCCTCCCTTACGCCCGGGCGATCCGCGCCGATCTCGAGCGGCTGCTCGCGGAGTGGTACCAGGACGCGGACAGCGCGCTGCGGCGGTTCAAGCAGCGGCTCGGCACCGACGAAGGGATGACCTTTGCCGAGACGATCGGCTCGCTGCGGCTGCATGAGAGCGAGGCTTATTACCGCCTGCTGCGCGAGCACATCCAGGACTACAAGGAGAAGATCGAGTTGGCCCGCGAGAGTCGCAAGGAGTCGGCCTCCTACGTCCTGTTCTTGCTAGCCGGGGTGCCGATCCTGTATATGTTCCAGATCTTCATCCACCCTTGGGTGCAGGAGGGACAGAAGCTATTCCAGAGCTTGAATTAGGCGTACAGAACAACGTTTACATTAAAGGAGGTGAGAGCAGATGCGCAACATTCTGATGACCGTAATGATGCTGGTCGTCGTAATCCTGCTGTTCAACGGCATCGTCACACGCGACAACACCGGCACCCAGGCACAGATCCAAACCCAAGGCAATGCGGCCAATACACGAATCGGCAATATGCTCCCTTAATAGCCGGATCGCCGAGCTCAAGGAGGCGTTATGAGATCCATTCTACTATCTGTACTGATGCTGGTGCTGGTCATCCTTATCTATGAATCGTTCGGCAGCGAGCAAGGCGCGCAGCAGGACGTGCGCGCTCTGGGCGGCCGCCACGGCAAGGCGATCCGGGAGATTGATCCATGAGGACGCTGCTGGTGTTCGTGCTGCTCGCCTCCACGCTCTGCTGGTTCATGTTCGCGCCGATCTACAAGCATGTCTTCCTCGTGCGGCAGGCCGTCCTTCAAAAGGAAGTCGACTATCTGCTCGAAGTCGGGGCGGCGGGAGGCTACGGCTATATCGACCAGGCGATGATCGCGGAGTCTCGTCAGCGTCTGGCGGCCTACGGCATGAATGCCGGCGAGGCGAGCTACGAGATCGCCTCCACGACCGGCCTGTCGGCGACCAATCCGGCCGCTCCGCTGGCGCGGGGCACCGGTCTCATCCTGACGATACGCTATCCGTACGAGCGGTTGTTCGAGATCGATCGTCTGATCGGACTGACGCCGCCCGATCCCGATACCCGGATGAGGGCTACCGGGATGAAGATGAGCGAATACGTCCCGTGATCGCGCGCATCTCGGCCTTGTACTGGAGCGAGAGGAGGTAGAGCTAGATGTACAAGCTGCTGCTGTTCATCCTGTTCATGGTCGTCTGGACGCTGCTGCAGGCGGTGCAGACGGATGGCGAGATGGCGATGCAGACGTTGTTCCATGGCAAGCATGCGGTGAACCGGGCCGCGCATGCGGCGGCGCAGCAGCTCGATCAGGACGAGCTGGCTGCCGGACGTCTGGTCATCGACGAGCAAGCCGCCGCCGTCGCTGCCCGCGACTACTTGTATTACAATCTGCAATTGGGGACGGACGGTGCGCCGCTCCCCGGATCTTATCTGCGCGAGCAGCCGCGTATCGTGGCGCTGGAGGTCATCAACAGCGATCGCCACTTCCCCTACACCTACCGCAATCCCCAGTACAATTACGAGGTGACGCTGCAGCGACCGGGTGTCGTGCTCATCGCCTATGTGCCGTATACGCGTGCTTTCCGGGTTATCGATCCGATCGAGTGGCATATCAAGGGCACCGCCGAGCTGGTCGCCGGTTGACGCGACGGGCGCATAACTGGTGTAATGAGAGCATAACCATGCTAGGAGGAGATGCTCACGTGTACACCAAGCTACCCGCAGAGGAGAGCGAGCGACGCATCGGACGGCTGCAGGAGATGCTGCGCCAGCAGGCGCTTGATGGCTTCCTCGTCACCCAAAATGTCGCGCTCTATTATCTGACCGGCTCGATGCAGACTGGATATTTGTACGTCCCCGCAGACGGCGAAGCGACCTATTATGTGCGCCGCAGCCTGCAGCGGGCCGCAGAGGAGTCGGCTGTGGCGACAGCGCCGCTCGGCTCCTTTCACGCCTTCGGCGCGACGCTGGCGCAGCGCTATCCGGCCAGCCTGGGCGGCGGACGGCAGGCGCGCATCGCGACCGAGCTCGATGTGCTGCCGGCGCAGACCTACCTGAGGCTGCAGGCAGTGCTCGGCAAGGCCGCGGACGGCGGCTCCTTGAGCGGCGTCTCCTCGAACGGGAGGAACGTCGAGCTCGTCGACGGCTCGGCGTTGCTGCGCAGTCTGCGCATCGTCAAGTCAGCCTACGAGATCGCCCGGATCGAGGCGGCTGCCGAGGTCGTCGCCGAGTCGCTGGAGGCGGCGCTCGTCCATCTGCGTCCAGGCGTCACCGAGCTTGCCTGGATGGCCGCGCTTGAGTATGAACTGCGCCAGCGCGGCCATATCGGTCTGATGCGGATGCGCGGCTACAATCAGGAGATTATGACCGGGATGGTCGGAGCGGGCGCTGCGGCGGCAGAGCCGAGCTATTTTGACGGACCGGCCGGCGGTCGCGGTCTCGGGCCTGCTGCGCCGCAGAGTGTCAGCCGCAGGCCGATCCGCGCAGGCGAGCCGGTCCTGATCGACATCGGCTGCTGCATCGACGGTTATGTGATCGATCAGACGCGCACCGCGGTCATCGGCGAGCTGCCGGACGATCTGGCGCAGGCCTACCAGACCGCCGAAGCGATCATCCGGCGCACGGCCGAGCAGCTTCGTCCCGGCACGCGCCCTTCGGCGCTGTATGCCGAGTCGCTGGAGCTGGCGCAGGCTGCGGGATTGGCGGAACATTTCATGGGGTATGGCGCCGATCAGGTGCGTTTCCTCGGACACGGGATCGGCCTGGAGATCGACGAGTGGCCGGTGCTCGCCGCCGGCTTCGACAAGCCGATGGAGGCGGGAACGATCGTCGCCGTTGAGCCCAAGTTCACCTTCCCCGGACGCGGCGTCGTCGGCATCGAGAATTGTTACCTCGTCTCCGAGGAGGGGGCGCGTCCGCTCACCCGATCGCCGGAGCGACTCATTCGGATCGCGCCTTGAGGCAGGCCCCCTGATTTTCGAGCGGTTTCGATTGGACACGTCTAACTTTTTTTAGTAGGATAGTGTTATAGTTTCTGAGCTGCTAGAGTTAGGGGGCAATCATGCGATGTGGAAGCTAGGGCAACGCGTCATAGTCATATCGGATCAGTTCGAACAGCATCTCCCGGTCGGGGAGTATGGGTATATAATCGCGTATGACCGCAATCAGGACAATGCCTTCGACTACGTCGTCCGCATCCCGAAGGCGAACAAGAACTTCTTCGTGCCCGCTTCGGATCTCGAGCTGGAGGAAGTGCTGCTGCAGCTGGAGGCGGATCGGATCGAGCGCGAGGCGCTGATCGACTATGCGCTGGCGACGCGCAACGAGGAACTGTTCAACTGGATCATGAACGGCGACAACGAAGCGGAGGAAGAGGACCAGGAGACGCCTCAGGAGGGCCGATCCCGCGAAGACTTCATCCGACAGATCAATCTGAAGGCGTGGATCTAGCACCTGCCGCCGTCACGAGGAGCTTCCCCGCGAGGACAATCTTATTGCCCTCACGGGGAAGCCTTTTTGAAATTGTAAGTGTAGAGAGCAGTCTGGAATCGGATGTGGAGGAGAAACTATGGATTGGGAAGCTCTCGCCAACAGCTGGAGTAGCGGAGCGATCAGGCTCGCACATATAGACAGGTACCAGCACGGCGAGTTGCTGCCGCTGCAGAGCAAGTCGGACGGCGGGTTTTTCGTCCTGACGACCGGCGGGGAGTCGGAGCTGGCGATCTCGGACACCGTACACCCTACACGAGGCGTCTATCTGCTGCACGGAGGGCCGGGGGCGTTGATGTCGGTACGGTCTGCGAGCAGCGACTTTGCCTGCACTGTGCTTAGCTACCGGGCCGTTTGCCCCTCGCCAACGCATCTGGAGCGCTTGACGCAGACATATAGCTACGAGCCGCATGCCGCGTTGCCGCTGCAGGACAAGTCACGCACGGTGGAGAGCTTATGGCAAAGCGGCGATGTACTTGGCAGACTGGAGGCGCAGGCTGCCTTTTTGTCCTTTGTCGGGGAGGCGCTGCGTCAGGGACAGGCTGTCGCGGAGCGTCATCGTCGCCCCGACCCGCTCACAGCGGCGGTGCGCTATATCCAGCGGCACTATGCCGAGCCGATCACGGTTGAGACGCTGACAGGCGTCTGCGGCTGCAGTGCCAGCTATCTGTCGCGTCTGTTCAGACAGCAGCTGGGACTTGGCCCGATCGACTATCTGATCGTTCAGCGTATCCACAAGGCCAAGCAGCAGCTGTTGTACTCGGAGGCGCGGCTCCATGAGATCGCCGCCAGCGTCGGTTATGCCGATGCTTATTACTTTAGCCGCCTGTTCAAAAAGCACACCGGCTGCTCGCCTATGCAATACCGGAGCGAGCAACGCAAGGCAGTTCACAATAATCCATTGCAGCTGTTGGGATTGTCCATTGAATCTGGCCACGTCCTTTCTCATAATGAGAATGAGATTTATTATCAGTGGAAAGAGGAAGGGGAAGCATCAATGTTGGGATGGAATAAACCGCGAATCGCCGCGATGCTGCTGCTCTGCACGACGCTGCTGCTCAGCGCCTGTCAGGGTGGAAGCAACACCGGGGGTGCGGCAAGCGAAGCAGCAAACGGGGGCGTGTCCTCCTCGAAGAACGAATCCGGGAGTGAAGCCGCTGCAACAAGAATGTACAAGCATTTGAAGGGTGAATCCGAGATTCCGGCGAAGCCTGAGCGTGTGGTCAGTCTGTTCCATCTGGGTCAACTGATGGCGCTGGACGTCCGACCGGTCGGGACAACAACCTATATTCTGGACAACCCGCTGCTCGGCGATCTGAGCGATATTATGGACGTTGGGGTTCCGCCATCAGCGGAGAAAATTTTGGCGCTTGACCCCGACTTGATCATCACGACAGTGCCATTCATGGAGATCGTCGAGGGCGGATACGAGGCGCTCAGTCAGATCGCGCCGACCGTCGTCGTGGAGCAGCTCAATGATCCGTTCCTGGATGTGGAGATGTTCGGCGAGTTGCTCGGCAAGCAAGACGAAGCCAAGGCGTGGAAGACGGAGTTCGAAGCGAAGATCGCCGAGTACAAGGAACGACTGGCTCCGCTCGTCGGCCCGGACGAAACGTTCTCGATCCTCAATGTTCGTGCCAAAGAAATCTTCATCTATGGCGATGGCAATATGGGAGGCAATATCATCTATAAACTGCTGGGCTTCAAGCCGCCTCAGAAGGTCAAGGATGAGGTCATCAACGGCGAGACTTGGCAAATCTCCCGCGAAGTGATCCCCGACTTCATCGGTGATCACTTGCTGCTGGCCGTCAATGAAGGGGCGGAGGACGAGATGAAGGAGGTCGAGAAGCTGCTCCAGCATACGCCGGCGTGGAAAAACGGCAAGGTATACGAGATTGATTTTGATACCTTCCTTCCCGGCGATCCGATCGCCATCGAGAAGCAGTTGGATATTATCGCCGATCTGCTGACGGAGAAGAAATAATAGAAGGAATTGGGAAATGAGACCAAGCGCCTCGAATCGAACGATTCGGGCGTTTTTTCTTTATGCGCCCCTTGACCTCGCTTGTTTTGGACGTTGAGTTGCAGCATCCTCTGGGCTATAATAGGAAGAATGAGCAGGTGTCAATCTGGGGAAGGAGGCTGAGAAGATGAGCATTACCCATCAGGATGTCGAGCATGTGGCCAAGCTGGCCCGACTGGAGCTGTCGGCCGAGGAGACGGCGACGTTCACCGAGCAGCTGAGCGCCATTTTGAAATATGCCGAAAAGCTGGGCGAGCTGGATACGACGAACGTCGAGCCGACCACGCATGTGTTGCCGATTACGAATGTGATGCGGGCGGACGAGGTTCGCGAATCGACAGGCACGGAGCTGGCGATGAAAAATGCGCCGGACGAAGAGGACGGTCAATTCCGCGTGCCTGCCGTACTGGAATAGAAGGATAGAGATGAAGGGAGGAGCTTGAGTGGCTTCGATTTTTGATATGCGGCTGCAGGATGTACATAACAAGCTGCGCAGCAAGGAGCTGTCGGTCGCCGAACTGGTGGACGCGGCATATGAGCGGATCGGCGGCACCGAGTCCCAGGTCAAGGCGTTTATCACGCTGGCTGAGGATGCGGCTCGCACCGAAGCGGCCAGACTGGATGGACAGATCGCCGAGGGCGGCGAGCTGGGCCTGCTGTTCGGCCTGCCCGCAGGCATCAAGGACAATATCGTCACGGAGGGGCTGCGCACGACATGCGCCAGCCAGTTTCTGGACAACTTTAACCCGATCTACGACGCGACGGTGACCAAGAAGCTGAAGCAAGCCCAATCGGTCACGATCGGCAAGCTGAATATGGACGAATTCGCCATGGGCGGCTCCAACGAAAACTCCAGCTACCATGCGACTCGCAATCCGTGGAATACCGAGCGTGTGCCGGGCGGCTCCAGCGGCGGCTCCGCAGCTTCCGTAGCGGCCGGGCAAGTATACTTCTCGCTCGGTTCGGATACCGGCGGCTCGATCCGTCAGCCCGCCTCGTACTGCGGCGTCGTCGGCCTGAAGCCGACTTACGGTCTCGTCTCGCGCTTCGGCCTGGTGGCCTTCGCCTCGTCACTGGACCAGATCGGTCCGATCACCAAGAACGTCGAGGACGCAGCCTACGTGCTGCAAGCGATCGCCGGCTACGACCCGATGGACTCGACCTCGGCGGATGTCTCGATCCCGGATTATGTGAGCGCCCTGAGCGGCGATGTCAAAGGTCTGCGGATCGGCGTGCCCAAGGAATATCTCGGCGCAGGCATCGACAGCGGCGTCAAGGAAGCGGTGCTGGCGGCGCTCAAGGTGTATGAGGACCTCGGCGCGACGTGGGAGGAGATCTCGCTGCCGCATACCGAATATGCGGTCGCGACATATTATTTGCTCGCCTCGTCGGAGGCGTCCTCCAACCTGGCCCGCTTCGACGGCGTCCGCTACGGCGTGCGCGCCGACAATCCGGACAACCTGATCGATCTGTACCGCAAGTCGCGCAGCCAGGGCTTCGGTCCCGAGGTGAAGCGGCGGATCATGCTCGGCACGTACGCGCTTAGCTCCGGCTATTACGATGCGTATTATCTGAAGGCGCAGCAGGTGCGTACCTTGATCAAGCGCGACTTCGACCAGGCGTTCGAGCGCTTCGACCTGATCATGGGGCCGACGGCGCCGACGACGGCGTTCCGCATCGGCGAGCAGGTCGGCGACCCGCTGACGATGTACCTCAACGACATCTGCACGATTCCGGTCAGTCTGGCCGGCGTTCCGGCGATCAGCGTTCCGTGCGGCCTCTCGGACGGCCTGCCGGTTGGTCTGCAGATTATCGGCCGCGCCTTTGACGAGGCGACAGTGCTGCGGGCAGCCCATGCCTACGAACAGCACACCGGACACCATGCCTTGCGTCCGCAGCTGTAACGGATCGTAGACACACTGCAGAGCCACGGAATCCATCAAGCAGGAGGAACGAGAATAATGTCTGAGACATCCAAATATGAAACGGTAGTCGGACTTGAGGTGCACGTCGAGCTCCATACGAAGAGCAAAATCTTCTGTGGCTGCTCCACCTCCTTCGGCGCGCCGCCGAATAGCCATACGTGTCCGATCTGCCTCGGCCATCCCGGCGTGCTGCCGGTGCTGAACCGGCAGGCGGTAGAGTATGCGATGAAGGCGGCGATGGCGCTCAATTGCGAGATTGCCTCGGAGAGCAAGTTCGACCGCAAAAACTACTTTTATCCCGATTCGCCCAAGGCGTATCAGATCTCGCAATACGACAAGCCGATCGGCGAGCGTGGCTGGATCGACATCGAGGTGAACGGCGAGACCAAGCGGATCGGCATCACCCGTCTCCACCTCGAGGAGGACGCGGGCAAGCTGACGCATGTCGATGGCGGCTATGCGTCGCTCGTCGACCTGAACCGGGTCGGCACGCCGCTCGTCGAGATCGTCTCCGAGCCGGACATTCGGACGCCGGAGGAGGCCAAGGCCTATCTCGAGAAGCTGAAGGCGATCATGCTGTACTGCGACGTCTCCGACGTCAAGATGGAGGAGGGCTCGCTGCGCTGCGACGCCAACATCAGTCTCCGTCCGTACGGCCAGGAGAAGTTCGGCACGCGCGCCGAGCTGAAAAACATGAACTCCTTCCGCGGCGTCCAACGCGGGCTGGAGTATGAGCAGTGGCGTCAGGCCGAGGTGCTCGACAGCGGCGGCGAGGTCGTCCAGGAGACGCGCCGTTGGGACGAGGCGCAAGGTAAGACGCTGTCGATGCGCGGCAAGGAAGAGGCGCATGACTATCGTTACTTCCCGGACCCGGATCTCGTGCTGATGCGGATCGACGAAGATTGGAAGGCGCGGGTGCGCGCTTCGATCCCCGAGCTGCCGGACGCTCGCAAGGCGAGATATCAGGCCGATTACGGTCTGTCCTCCTATGACGCCGATGTCATCACCGCTTCCAAGAAGCTGGCGGACTTTTTCGAGGAGAGCTTGCAGTACACGAAGGACGCCAAGTCGGTGGCCAACTGGATCATGGGCGACCTGCTCGGCTATCTCAATACGAACAATCTCGATCTCGCGGACGTCAAGATTACCGGTCAAGGTCTGGGCGAGATGATCGGCCTGATGGAGAAGGGGACGATCAGCGGCAAGATCGCCAAGACCGTCTTCAAGTCGATGCTGGAGTCGGGCAAGCTGCCGCAGCAGATCGTCGAGGAGCAGGGGCTGGTGCAGATCAGCGACGAAGGCGCGATTATGGCGATCGTCGACGAGGTCATCGCGGCCAACCCGCAATCGGTCGAGGATTACAAAGCCGGCAAAGAAAAGGCGATCGGCTTCCTCGTCGGCCAGGTAATGAAGGCTTCGCGAGGCAAGGCGAATCCGGGTCTGGCCAACAAGCTGCTCGTGGAGCGCCTGAACGGCTGAGTGTTATCTATTTTCAACCCATGTTCCGGTTACGTCCGGACTACTTGTGGTTAATATTAAACCGTCATGCACGCTTTATGTTGCGCATGGCGGTTTTGTAAATTTCGGCGATTATATATCGATCTATATTATATATATGTGATCTAAGGAGGGAGCCTGATGGGCTTGGCGGTCGACAGTCCGTGGTACATTAGCGAATATGAAATTTTGGTGCGTTTGCTGGTAGCCGTGCTGCTGGGCGGGCTGATCGGCTTGGAGCGGGAGCAGTCCAACCATGCTGCAGGGCTCAGGACCAACATTCTCGTCTGCCTCGGCTCCTGTCTGCTTATGCTGCTGTCCGTTTACGGCTTCTCCGCATTCGTCAATGAAGGCAATGTGCGGCTCGACCCGGCGCGTCTGGCGGCTCAGGTCATCACGGGCATCGGCTTCCTGGGCGCGGGCGTTATCCTGTTCACCGGCAAGACGATCACAGGGCTGACGACAGCGGCGACGCTCTGGGTCGTCTCGGCGATCGGTCTGGCGATCGGGGCCGGCTTTGTCTATGCTGCGGTCTTCTCTACCGTGCTGGTGCTGATCATCCTGTGGGCGCTCAACAAGGTAGAGAAGCGGTTCCTTCAGGGCAAAAAGGAACATCTGCTGGTCATCCGAGCAGCCGAACAGGACGTCATCCTGGAGACGGTGAGCAAGCTGCTGACGGAGAAGAACATCGTCATCCGCAAGGCATCGGTCGTCGATCATGCGGATACAGAGACGATGATGCCCGATTATATGGTGCGTCTGAAGGTGACGCTGCCAGCCGGCCGGTCGCAATGGCAGCTGATGGATGAGATCAAGCGGCTGGAGGGCGTGCGGGCGGTGAGTATGGAGTAATGGAGACGCGGAACCGTGGGCGACGCCGCAAGCCTGTGCGTTGGCTGGCCGGGCTGCTGGGGAGCCTGGCGCCTGGCGCCGGACATCTGTATCTGGGCTATGTGGCCCAAGGCTTGCTCCTGCTCGCAGCTGCCGTAGCAGATGGAGCGGCGATCGTCTATTATGCCAATGCTGGAGGTGGGCGATACTTGCTGTGGATCGTCTATCTCGGTCTGCTCTTGCCTGCGTTGTATGGATATAGCGTCTACGATGTGCTGCAGCTTGCCGACTCCGTAGAGCGGACTGGAGTGCGGCGCGGACGGCTGCTGCGGGTCCGTCAAGCGTGTGCGCTCGTCGTGACCGGCGCGCTCATCCTGCTCCTGCTCCATCCACCGGCCTGGTTCGCCTCGCTGCTGCGCGAGGCAGGGGACTATGCTCCGGCGGCGCTGCTAGCCTTCCTGGCAGCTTGGCTGCTCCGTCTGGCGGCGGGCGGACGCTGGCCCCTCGGCAGAGTGTCGGGGGCGCTAGTGCTGGCGGCTTCGGCAGTCGCGATCGCCCTGGATCAGGCAGTTGGCGACGGCTCGGGCGCTACATATCTCGCCTACTGGCTCGACTGGTGGCCGATCATATTCGTGCTGCTCGGTCTGGAGGCGCTAGCGCTCCGCTGGCGTCGCCCGGTCCGCTATCGGCTGGACGGCCTGGCGCTGTTCGCTGCTGTCGTCGCCTCGGCGGCGGCGGTCGGGGTGGCGCATTATGCTGATCTGCCGGCGCGCTGGCTCGACCAATTCGCCAGCGATCCGCGCGAGATCGCTACGTATACCGGCGATGCCGGGTTCGCCCATACGCTGGATCCGATCCGGCTATCGATGAGCGAGGTCCGCGAGCTGCGAATCGACAATCCGAACGGGGCGGTGACGATCCGCGCGGCCGAGTCGGCAGATGCCGAGCTGCGCATCGAGACGGTCGTCTGGGTCGATCTGCCCGATGAGGACGATGCGCGAGCGATCGCAGAGGCCTCTACAGTCCAGGTTGGCGGAGAGGGCGAGATGTTGACGATACAGGGGCAAGGGGAGCTGTATGGGCCAGAGTCGGCATGGCGGCCGCGGATCAATCTCACCATCACCCTCCCGGCCGAATATAGTTATGCAGCGGATGAAGCGCCCGAGCTGCCGATCGAAGGCTCAGGGGAGGAGCGCGGCGACGCGTCAACCTCGGACGAGGCTGTGGCGGAAGCCCCGCCTTCCTTGACGATCCTGGTGCGGGGCATCTCGGGCAATGTCGATGCTCGGGGGATCGCTGCGACCGAGGGGCTGCGGGTCGAGAGCGCCTATGGCGAGATCGAGGTGGAGCGGCTCCTCGGTCCGCTCAGCATCGATGTGCGCAGCGGCGGCATCATCGCTGCCGATATCGACGGCCGAGCCGAGCTGAAGGCGAGCAATGGCCATATCGCTGCCTCTCGGGTGCGAGGCGAGGCTCATGTCTCGACGATCAATGGCGACCTCGAGCTGACGGACATCTCGGGTCTGATCAACGCCGCGACCAAGCACGGAGCCATCCAGATCGACGAGGCGGCGGATGCGGTGTCGGCGGATACGCTGAATGGTATCATTGAGGTGCGCAGCAGTCGGATCGGCGGCGATTGGCAGCTCGACAGCGCGATCGGCGACATCACCGTCGAGCTGCCCGAGGAGGGCGATTATCGCGTCAGCGGCGCAGTTACTTTCGGCGAGATTCATTCGCAACTGCCGCTTGTCGTCGAGGGCAGCTCGGTGAGCGGCTCGGCAGGGAGAGGGCGATATTTGGTGTCTTTGCAAGGCAATAGCAGCATTTACCTCCGCCCTTATCGGTAGTCGCAGAGGAGCCTTACATTGACAAAGTGTAAAACCTCCACGTAGAATAGTTAGTAACTACAATGAAAGGCGGGAGGACGATGGGAACAAGTGTTCAGCAGGCATTGGAGCAATTGAAATTGACCGGCGTCCGGATGACCCCGCAACGACATGCGATTCTGGCTTATTTGATGGATTCGATGACGCATCCGACTGCCGACGAGATCTACAAGTCGCTCTCGCCGAACTTTCCGAGCATGAGCGTGGCAACGATTTATAATAACTTGCGACTGTTTGTTGAGGCTGGACTGGTGCGGGAGCTCACCTATGGGGACGACTCCAGCCGTTTTGATGCCGATCTGACGGATCATTATCATGCCATCTGCAAGTCGTGCGGGAAGATCGTCGACTTTGACTATCCCCCTTTGCTGGAGGTCGAGCGGACCGCGTCGCGCGAGACCGGGTTTGTCGTGGAGGGTCACCGGATGGAGATCTACGGCTTGTGCGGAGATTGCTGCAAGACCAGCATTCAATGAGTGAACTTAAAAAGACCGTATAGCGAGTGGCAGCCTGACGGGCGCCGCTCGATTGTACGATCTTTTTTACATTTTGCGGGCATTTGGATAGATTTTCATAGCTTGATAGACCGAGGCGTGCAAGATTCGGCGTAATTTTAGGAGGGATGAAGTGGAGACGGTACGACTCCCGCATGGCGTTCGACGGAAGAGCAGAGGCCGCAGAAGCTTTTTGTTCTTATTCATCTTGGCAATACTTCTCGCAGGCGGGTATGCCGGCTGGTATTATCTGATCCCTAACTCGGAGCGTATCGTGCCGGATTATGATCGTGCGCATCCGATCCTATATGGAGGGCAGGAACTCCCCTTCGGGGCTCTCGTAGACGATGGAGCGGTCAAGCTGCCGCTCGGCGCCATCGCCGAGGTGCTTGGTTCGTCAGAGTCCCTGTACTACGAAGAGGCGACGGGCAGCATCGTGCTGACGACGGTCGATAAGGTCGTACATCTGAAGACCGATGCGCTGACGGCGAGTATGAATCAGGAGCCGTTCGAGCTGGCGTTTTCCGCAGAGGTAGCTGAGGGTGAGGTCTATATTCCGATTACCCCGCTGCAAGAGCTCTATGGGGTGCGTGCGCTGGTCCACGAGGAGAGCGGCATCGTCACTCTGTTTGCTCCCGGACAGAGCATCCAGCACGCTGAGACGGTACGCTCGAGCGCGATCCGCAGCGGACCGACGATCCGCGAGCCGGTGCTGGAGCCGCTCGCCGAGGGCGCGGAGGTCCGGATCTGGGAGGAGGAGGCTGGCTGGTACAAGGTCCAGGGCAACAACGGCTATATCGGCTATGTCCCCAAACGCGATGTGCGCCTCACCACGATTGAGACGGTAGCAGAGCCGGAGCGGGCAGAGCGTTTCGTCCCGTGGGAGCACTATGGAGAGCGCATCAATCTGACGTGGGAGGCCGTCTACAGCCGCAATCCCGATACCTCGAAGATCGGCGAGATGCCCGGGGTCAATGTTGTCAGCCCAACCTGGTTTGAGCTGGTGGACGGGAGCGGCAAGATCCGCAGCAAGGCGGATCCGCAATATGTAGCCTGGGCGCATAAGCGCGGGTATCATGTGTGGGCGCTGTTCAGCAACAGCTTTGATCCCGACCTGACGACCGAGGCGCTTGGCTCGTATGAGAGCCGACTCTCGATGATCAAGCAGTTGCTTGCCTATACGCAGATGTATAATTTGCAAGGCATCAACCTTGATTTTGAGAATGTCTACACGAAGGACAAGGAAAATCTGGTTCAGTTTGTACGAGAGCTGACGCCGCTCATGCATGAGCAGGGACAAGTCGTATCCATCGACGTGGTACCCAAATCGAACAGCGAGATGTGGTCGCTTTTCCTGGATCGCGAAGCGCTGGCGCGGACGGTCGATTATATGATGCTGATGGCGTATGACGAGCACTGGGGCTCCAGTCCGGTGGCAGGGTCGGTCGCGTCGCTGCCTTGGGTGGAGCAATCGATCGTCCGGCTGTTGGAGGAGGATCACGTGCCTCCCCACAAGCTGGTGCTTGGTATTCCTCTGTACACCAGAGTATGGACCGAGCAGACGGGCGCCGACGGCAAGGTTGAGGTCAGCTCGCGGGCGATCGGGATGGAGGCGGCGGATCAGATCGTTGCGGAGCGGGGCTTGACGCCGGTGCTCGATGAGGCTGCGGGGCAGCATTACGTCGAGTATGAGGAAGATGGCGCGACTAAACGGATCTGGCTGGAGGACGGCACGTCTGCCAGAGCCCGTGTGCAGTTGGTCCGCAAGTATGACCTGGCAGGCATTGCGTCCTGGCAGCGAGGCTTCCAGAAGCCTCAGATCTGGGCGGCGCTCCAACAAGAATTGCAGGTACGGCCATAATCCATTCCATCTTTATCTTCATCAAAAAAAGACGCTGCGGAGCTTGTGCTCTGCGGCGTCTTTCGTTTTCGGGAATCGAACGTATCTTTTGTCCGGCTTGCCGGGCAAGAGGCAGCGGCGATCAGGACTCGGGCTGCGGCTCGGTCGCCTGCTCCGGATCGAGCGTGAGCATCGTCTTGCAGAACATGCAGCGATCGGTCTTGCCGAGCATTTTGGTCGCTTTATTGCACTCGGGACATGGCACGATGCGCGCGCTGGTGGACATCATGCCTGCCCAGAAATAGACGGCCACACTGAGGATCATCCCGATCATGCCGAGCACCATGAAGACGGCGGCGAAGATTTTGCCGGTCTCGCCCCACAACACGATGCCCGCTGTACCGAATATCATCAGCCCCATGCCAATCATGGTGAACATCAATCCCCATAGACGGAATTCGTTGATCTTGGCGGACTTGAAAAACATGCTGATCTTCCTTTCTTAAAAAAAGAACTGTAAACAAATAGGGCATCAGCAGGAAACTGGCTTATGCCTGTCGAACAGAACTAAGAGTTACTAAGCAGAACATATTACTTCATGATGCGGGTCAACAGTGCAGCCATTCTCAGGCTATGCCAAGACTCGACTATATTATAGCTTATCTCAGCCTTTGAAGCTATATGGAGGACATTGTGGAATCGATCAAAGCATTTTACAAGTCACGTTATGCACGACAAAACGGCCGCATCAGCGTTATGGCGATCACCAACCCTTATGACTATAATCCGCTTATCGACGGCATGGATCTGCTCCTGCTCGTCGTCAGCGATCAGACGGATGTCGACCGCGAGACAGAGCATGTCCGGATGCAGGGCGTACATATTCAGTTGCGCACTGTCCAGCCGGGCAGACTGGAGAGCTGGCTGACAGGCGTGGAGAACCGGAGCATCATACAATGGCTCATGCGGGGTGATATCTTGCTGGATCATGGGGACTATTTGGCGAAGATGAGACAACGGATCGTCGACTTTCCAGAGACGCTGCGGGAGCAGAAGCGGCTCGTGGAGTTCGGGGCGTTCCTGCGCACCTATCTGCAAGCCAAGCAGGATCTGCATGACGAGAATCTGCTGGACGCGCATAGCAATATCCTGTCGGCGCTTCATCATTGGGCGCATATCGCGCTGATCGACGAAGGCATCCACCCGGAGCTCACCGTATGGCGGCAGATGCGCAAGTATCATCCAGGCATCTACAAGCTGTATGAGGAGCTGACCGTCAGTCCCGAGACGCTGGAGCAGAGAGTCCGTCTGGTGTTATTGGCTTGCGAATTCTCGGTGCTGAGCAATATGAAGTCCAGCTGCAACCTGCTGATGAAGGTCATGCATAGCCGTCAGGAGCCATGGAGCATCATGGAGCTGCAGCGCCATCCGGAGCTGCAGGCGCTGCACATCGATCTGGCGCTGGTCGTGCAGAAGCTGGTGCACAGAGGCGTCATCGATGAGGTGGCTATCCTGTCCTATGAGGAAGCGGCAGAGGAACTGGCTGACTGTATGGAGCTGAAGTACCGGCCTGCAGCAGAGGGTTGAAATGGGTAATAGGAGTGTGGCCTTACTATTAGATTATGGAACCTTCGGAACCGAGATCGGGGATGGAGGTTCTTTCTTTTGGGGCAGCCTTCAAAACAAACCCTGCGGCACCGGATCGATCCCCTGCACTTCTGATTGATAATTAATGCTTGACGCAAGTGGTCAAGCTATGATAAATTAAATCTCGCCGCTTTTACAGGTTCTTATTTAAATGACAGCTTCAAAATATGAAGCAAAAAGAAATTTAAAAAAAGACTTGCAAAGAGATGGGCAAACGTGATATATTATAAAAGTCGCCGCTGAGACATTGGCGACAAACGAAAGACACCAAGTGTTCTTTGAAAACTGAACAACGAGCGAAATGTCCTGTAGCTCTTCGGAGCTGCAGATAGCAATACCAGCTTGAAGTAATGAGCTATTCAGCTTTCTATCATGGAGAGTTTGATCCTGGCTCAGGACGAACGCTGGCGGCGTGCCTAATACATGCAAGTCGAGCGGAGTTGAAGAGAAGCTTGCTTCTCTGAAACTTAGCGGCGGACGGGTG
>Ga0160464_100699_pt1 | contig 19676 bp, 18 predicted proteins | sample HID1971I_E11MG_FD_108275 | JGI IMG/M metagenome (GOLD analysis project Ga0160464, IMG submission 108275) | Enriched millipede-associated microbial communities from UW Madison campus, WI, USA - HID1971I_E11 MG | ecosystem: Host-associated > Arthropoda: Insects > Digestive system > Unclassified ... | reverse complement strand
TCGGCTACGTGAGCGAGGCCGACGATCCGCCGGACCATTTTGCAGCCCGCGTACCCTGTGGTATCCTGTAGGAGCAGAGCCATATACCAATTTTTATACCCTGCAGCGGTATTGAATAGACGGTCGGCGCCATGCTCCTCCCACAGTTGGAGGAATTTGCGCTCGAACTGCGTCCAGATGTCCCGGACCGTATCCAGCAGATAACGCCGGTAGTCGGCGCGCGCCGCCTCATCCTGATGCCAATGCTCCTGGGCGACATAATTGAGCAGCAAGTTGGCAATCGTGGCGCCGATGTCGAAGCCGGAGGGGCCGTAATAAGCGAATTCCGGGTCGATGACCTTGGTCGAATCTTCCTTGACGAAGATGCTGCCCGTATGAAGATCGCCATGCAGCAGCGCTTGTCCGCTGGTCAGGAACTTGTGGCGCAGCTGGGCAACCTCCAAATGCAGCTCCTCGTCGGTCGTCAGCGCTTGGGCAGCGTCTGCGATGGCGTCGTCATAGCTGTTGTTGGAAGAGTTGGTATACGGATCGTCGAAGATCAGGTCCTCGGTAATTTTGCACAGCTCGGGATTAATGAAGCGTCCAGCCTGCAGCTTTTTGTCCTGTTGGTTCATGCCCAGATCCGAGGTGAAGAACAGGTTGGCGGCCATGTACGTCGAGATGTGATCCGCGAACTGCGGATACCGGTTGCCTTCGATCAGCCCGCGCCGCATGATGGTGTGATCGCTCAGGTCCTCCATGACCGTCAGCGCGAGCTGTGGATCATAGCTATATACTTGCGGCACCAGCCCGGGGGCCAGCTTGCCTTCTATTATAAGCGCTTCGCTCTCGATGCGGGCCCGGTCGAGCGTGAGCGGCCAGGACTCGCCGACGACCTTGGCATAAGGGAGCGCCTGCTTCAAGATGACGCTTTTGCCGCTGACGGCGTCAGTAATATGGAAGACGAGATTAAGATTGCCGTCGCCGATCTCTCGGCATCCCAGCTCGGCATCTGCAGGGAAGAAACGGTCGAGCGAGCGGGCGATCTGGATCGCTTCCTGCTCGGTTAAAGGACGATACGTTGACAAGGGGGTCCCACCTCCAATTGTTCTGTAGCCTAGTATAGCGAATATTATTTCACGTTGGAATACCCCGAGCTGATATAATAGGATAAAAACCGATGGAGGAGGACGGATATGAACATCCGATCGACGAACGGAGGACGCGAGGCCATCGCCTTGAAGGAGTGGGCGGTCGTGGTGCGCGCGCTCGCGTCGGGCGAGCAGATCCTGCTGCTGCGCAAGGGCGGGATCGCCGAAGAGACGAAAGGGTTCCGACTGCTCAGCCCGGCCTTCTATCTGATGGAGACCTATGAGCATCAAAAGGCCGAGCTGCTGAAGCCCGAGGCTCAGGCAGCGCTGGAGGATACGTTGCGAGACTGGCGTCCGGACGCGGAGACTGTGCCGCTCTCGCTGTATGGCGAGGTGACGGAGGAGCTGGAGATCCGGGACCAGGAGACGTTGGACAAGCTGTACCCCTATCACATCTGGACGCAACAGATGGCGGAGCAGCGCCTGCGTTGGAAGCGCAAGGAGCCATTGCATCTGTTGATGATCCGGGCTTGGCGGCTGAGGGAAGCTGTTCATGTGCCGATGCGTCCGCCGTATCTTGGCTGCAAGTCCTGGGTGAGCATCGAGGACGATATGCCGGAGGCATCGCTCGAACCGGTGCTTGCGGAGGCGGAATATGAGGCGAGATGTCGACAGATTCGCGAAGCGCTCGGATAATGTCCTCCTAACAGCGCTTACTTTCGATCCGTTGATTGCTTTGTAACAGGAATTATTATAAGATTAGATTGAGAATCATTGAGAATGCCGCTCGGGCGAGCGATAAGAAAAATTTGACCCCCAATCGGAAGGAGCAATACATTATGTCCACGAAGTTTGTAATTGACGGGCTGAAAGCAGCGATCGACAATAAGGAGATCCTTAAAGGTATCAACCTTGAAATAAAAGGCGGCGAGATCCACGCGATCATGGGACCGAACGGAACCGGCAAGAGTACGCTGGCTTCAGCGCTGATGGGCCATCCCAAGTACGAGGTGACAGAGGGCTCGGCTGAGCTGAACGGCGAAGATCTGCTGGAGATGGAAGTCGACGAGCGCGCGCGCGCCGGGATGTTCCTGGCGATGCAATATCCGAGCGAAATTTCCGGCGTTACCAACTCCGACTTCCTGCGCAGCGCAATCAACGCGCGTCGCGAGGAAGGCAACGAAATCTCGCTGATCAAGTTCATCCGCCAGATGGAAGCAAAGATGAAAGAACTCGACATGAATCCCGAGTTTGCTCACCGCTACCTGAACGAAGGCTTCTCTGGCGGCGAGAAGAAACGCAATGAAATCCTGCAGATGCTCATGCTTGATCCGAAGATCGTCATCCTTGACGAGATCGACTCGGGTCTCGACATCGACGCGCTCAAGATCGTCGCTGCGGGCGTCAACAGCATGCGCTCCGAGGAGCGCGGCTTCCTGATCATTACGCATTATCAGCGGTTGCTGAACTATATTACGCCGGATTATGTCCATGTCATGATGCAAGGCCGCATCGTCAAGTCCGGCGGTCCCGAGCTGGCGCAGCGGCTGGAAAACGAAGGCTACGACTGGGTAAAGGAAGAGCTCGGCATCGTAGACGAAACTGTAGGTCAAGCCTGAGGGTAACGAAAGGAGAAGAGCAAACCTATGAGTACACAATTATCGACTCCGGTTACGCGCGGTTCGGCCGAGGCGCTATCCCTCAGCAAGCGGGAGCCTGAATGGTTGGCAGCATTGCGGGCCGAAGCCGCGGAACGGGCGGAAGGTCTGGAGTGGCCCAAGCCGGAGAAAATGCGGATCGAGCGCTGGGCGCTCGGCGCGCTGGGCGAATACAAGGCAGCGGAGCCGGTTAGTCGGACAGAGGATCTGCCCGCTGTCATCCAGCCTTATCTTCCTCAGCAAGCTGGGGGAGACTATCTCGTGCAGCGCAACTCGAGCATCGTCTTCCGGCAGCTGTCGGAAGAGCTGAAGGCGCAAGGCGTCATCTTTACGGATCTGGAGACGGCAGCTCGCGAGCATGCCGATCTGGTTCGTCCTTACCTCCACACGGCGGTCCGCCAGGATGAGGACAAGCTGAATGCGCTGCACGCAGCGCTATGGAACGGCGGCGTCTTCCTCTATGTGCCCAAAAACGTCGATGTCGAACTGCCGGTACAGGCGTTGTTCCTGACCGACGATCCGGAGGCGACCTTTGCGCCGCATATCCTGATCGTCGCCGAGACGAACAGCCGCGTTACTTATGTCGACCGCGTCATCTCTGCTGGCCGCGCAGGCAAGCCGTCGATCCACCATGGCGCGGCAGAGGTGATCGTCAAGGCCGGCGCGAAGGTCCGCTTCGCGACGATCCACCAGCTCGACGCCGATGTGATCGACCTCTCGATCCGTCGCGCGACGGTCGAGCGAGACGGCGGGATCGAATGGATCATCGGCGATCTGAATGACGGCAGCGTATTGTCGGACACGACCTCGAGCCTCGATGGCGACGGATCGACCTCGGATGCGAAGATCATCAGCATCGGCGCTGCCGACCAGAAGATGAGTCTGACGACGCGCGCCGTTCACTTCGGCAAGAGCACCGACTCGATGATGGTCACGCGCGCGGTCATGAAGGATCAGGCGACAGCGATTATCAACGGCATCACCAAGATCGAGAAGGGCGCGACCAAAGCCAATGGCGTGCAGGCGGAGAAGGTGCTGATGCTGAGCCCCAAAGCGCGTGGCGACGCCAACCCGATCTTGCTGATCGACGAGGATGACGTCACTGCCGGCCACGCGGCGAGCGTCGGCCAGGTCAGCCCGGAGCAGATCCATTACCTGATGTCGCGGGGGATCTCGCGCGTCCAAGCCGAGCGTCTGATCATCTATGGCTTCCTCGCTCCTGTCGTCTCGGAGATTCCGGTCGAGGCGGTCCGGACCCAACTGCGCGAGCTGCTCGAGAGGAAGCTCCAGTCATGAATGCCCGCGAGCTCCGGGAGCAATTCCCAATCCTGCAGCAGCAGGTGAACGGGCATCCGCTCGTCTATCTGGACAATGCCGCGACTTCGCAGAAGCCGCGCGCGGTGCTGGAGGCGGTGAGCCGTTACTATGAATGGAACAACTCCAACGTGCATCGCGGCGTGCATACGCTCGGATCGCGCGCGACGGACGCCTACGAGGGCGCGCGCGAGCGGGTCGCCCGGTTCATCGGCGCTGCGAGCACCGAGGAGATCATCTTCACGCGCGGCACCACGACAGCGCTGAACCTGGTGGCTGCGAGCTACGCGCGCGCGGTATGCGGGGAGGGCGATGAGATCGTCCTGACACCGATGGAGCATCATAGCAATCTGATCCCGTGGCAGCAGGTTGCCAAGGCAACCGGAGCGGTGCTCCGTTATATCCCGCTGCAGCCGAACGGCACGATCGATCTGGCGGATGTAGAGGCGACGATTACCGAACGCGCCAAGGTCGTGTCGGTCGTGTACGCCTCCAATGTGCTCGGCGTCATCAATCCCGTCAAGGAGATCGCCGCGATCGCGCATCGTCATGGCGCGGTGATGGTCGTCGACGGGGCGCAGAGCACGCCGCATCTGAAGGTCGATGTGCAGGATCTGGACTGCGACTTCTATGCCTTTTCGGGCCACAAGATGTGTGCGCCGACCGGTATCGGGGTCCTCTACGGCAAGAAGCGGCTGCTCGAGCAGATGGAGCCGGTCGAGTTCGGCGGCGAGATGATCGATCATGTCGATCTGTACGAGTCGACCTGGAAGGAGCTGCCGTGGAAGTTCGAGGGCGGCACGCCGATCATCGCTGGCGCTGTCGGTCTGGCGGCGGCGATCGATTTCCTGGAGGAGATCGGTATGGATGCGATTGATCGCCATGAGCAGCAGCTGGCCGCTTACGCTTACGACCGGCTGAGCAGCATCGACGGCATCGCGCTCTATGGACCGGCGAGCGGCCGGGTGGGCCTGATTACCTTTAATTTGGACGATGTGCATCCGCATGACGTAGCGACCGTGCTGGACAGCAAGGGGATCGCCGTCCGCGCCGGGCATCATTGTTGTCAGCCGCTCATGCGCTGGCTCGAAGTGACAGCGACGGCGCGCGCCAGCTTTTATCTATACAATGACGAAGCGGACGTGGACGCCTTGGTGGATGGCTTACTACAGACAAAGGAGTTCTTCGGTCATGCAATTGGATGATTTGTACCGCAGAGTCATAATGGATCACTACAAAAATCCTCGTAACCGTGGCGAGCTCGAAGACGATGCGGTTACGATCAATCTTAATAACCCGACATGCGGCGATCGCATCTCGCTGTCGATGCAGTTAGAGGACGGTATCGTCAAGCAAGCCCGATTTACGGGCGAAGGCTGCTCGATCTCGCTGTCGTCGGCCTCGATGATGACGGACGCCGTCAAGGGCAAGACGCTGGAGGAGGCACTGGCGATGGCAGAGCGCTTCTCGCAGCTGATGAAGGGCGAGCCGGTCGAGTTTGACTACGAGGAGCTGGAGGCTCTCTCCGGCGTCAGCAAGTTCCCTGCCCGCATCAAGTGCGCGACGCTGGCCTGGAATGCGCTTCGCAAAGGCATCGAGCAGGATCGGCAGAACGGATAAAATAAGCTTACAGGAGGTTGAGAACGATGGCGAAGAAAATGCCGGAAATGGAAGAGTACAAATACGGTTTTCGCGACGAGCACAAGGCGATCTTCGAATCAGGCAAAGGTCTGACCCCGGAAATCGTCCGCACCATCTCGGAAATTAAAGGCGAGCCGGAATGGATGCTGGATTTCCGCTTGAAATCGCTGGAGCAGTTTTTCAAGATGCCGACGCCGAAATGGGGCGGCAATCTCGATGAGCTGAACTACGACGAGATCCAGTACTATGTGCGTCCGTCGGAGAAGCAAGGCAAGACGTGGGAGGAAGTGCCTTCCGAGATCAAGGAAACCTTCGACAAGCTTGGGATTCCAGAGGCGGAGCAGAAGTTCCTGGCCGGTGTCTCGGCGCAGTATGAATCCGAGGTTGTCTACCATAGCATGCAAGAGGATCTCGAGAAGCAAGGCGTCATCTTCACCGATACCGACTCGGCGCTGCGCGACCATCCCGAGATCTTCCGGAAATTCTTCGGTACTGTAATCCCGCCGACGGACAACAAGTTCGCCGCGCTCAACAGCGCGGTATGGTCGGGCGGCAGCTTCATCTACGTGCCGCCGGGCGTCAAGTGCGAGGTGCCGCTGCAAGCGTACTTCCGTATCAACTCTGAGAATATGGGACAGTTCGAGCGGACGCTCATCATCGCCGATGAAGGCAGCTCGGTCCACTATGTCGAGGGCTGTACCGCGCCGGTGTATAGCACCAACTCGCTGCATAGCGCGGTTGTCGAGATTCTCTGTCTGAAGGGCTCGAGCGTACGCTACACGACGATCCAGAACTGGGCTCCGAACATCTACAACCTCGTCACCAAGCGTGCTGTCGCCGAAGAGAATGCGACGATGGACTGGGTCGACGGCAACATCGGCTCCAAGCTCACGATGAAATACCCGGCCGTCGTCCTCAAGGGACGCGGCGCCAAGGGCATGGTGCTCTCGATCGCGGTAGCGGGCAAAGGCCAGCACCAGGACGCAGGCGCGAAGATGACCCATCTGGCACCGGATACGACGTCGACGATCGTCTCCAAGTCGATCTCCAAGCATGGCGGCAAGGTGACGTATCGCGGACTGACCTCCTTCGGCCGCAACTCCGAGGGCTCCAAAGCCAACGTCAAATGCGATACGCTCATCCTCGATAACGAGTCGACCTCGGATACGATCCCGTACAACGAGGTGCTGAACGACAACATCACCCTCGAGCATGAGGCGACCGTATCCAAGGTGTCCGAGGAGCAGTTGTTCTACCTGATGAGCCGAGGCCTCTCTGAGGCGGAAGCGACTCAAATGATCGTTATGGGCTTCATCGAGCCGTTCACCAAGGAGCTGCCGATGGAATACGCCGTTGAGATGAATCGATTGATCAAATTCGAAATGGAGGGTTCCATCGGGTAAAGACTCGGAGCCCCCTTCAGCCCCGCATCGCGCGGGGCTTTTTATTTTGAGTAGTTGTAGTAAATTCCATTATTTAGGGAACCTGATAGGCGTCGTTCCCATATCCTATACGAAAACGGTAAAAGGAGATCAAACGCTCAATGTATAGGTATGCTTATATGCCCGTTATGAGGCACTACCCCCGGGGAACTCACCCGCCGGCCGTATGGACAACGTCCATGGTGGACTTGAACCGCCGCTTGCGGTCGTTGTGGGAGCAGCATATTCAATGGACACGCTTGACCGTCAATAGCATCGTGGGCAAGCTTCCCGACGAGCAAGCTACTACCGCAAGACTTCTGCGCAATGCGGATGACTTTGCCGCGGCACTCAAGCCTTACTATGGCAGTGCCGTTGCCGATCAATTCGGGAATTTGTTGAGGGAGCATCTCGTCATCGCCGCACAGCTCGTCAAGGCGTTGCAGGCTGGCGACTCGCAGGCAGCCGGGGAGATTAATGCGAGATGGTATGCCAATGCCGATGCGATCGCCGAATTTCTAAGCCGGATCAATCCGTACTGGTCGAGTCAAGTATGGCAGGATATGATGCATGAGCATCTGAAGCTGCTCACTGGCGAGGTCGCAACCCGATTAGCTGGCAATTACATCGAAAATGTGGCCACGTCAGACGCAATCGAGGCACAGGTGCTGGAAATGGCCGATATGATGTCCTATGGCATCTTTCAGCAATTCCCGATGGCCTTCGCGTAGCAGAGCTGAGCGGCTCGATCCTCCCCTCCAATCGCTGCGCCTATAGGCGATGCATAAATCTCCGGTTAAGGACCATCCTAAAATAGGAAGTGAGTCCATCAGGGGGTTAGGATCATGTGTAAGAGCAAGTCGCGCGCGCGCTGGCGCATCGTTGGTCTGACGGCAGGCAGCCTGCTGCTGGCTATACAGCTCGCCGGATGCGGGAAGCAAGCAGCGCCGCAACAGCAGGGGACGGATGAGATCCGCATGCTGGCGCAAGGGCAGTCTTCGGTAGAGGTCTTCGAGTTGGAAGGCTTGGATTATGTCGACATCGGCCAGATGGCGCAGCAGATTGGTTTTAAGACTGTCTGGTCGGAGGATCGGCGCGAGTACCTGATCGGCGACCATGATGTCATCTGGCGGTTCGTCGTGGACGCGCGCAAGGCGAGCAAGGAGGAGGCGGACGTCGAGCTGGAGGCGCCGGCTCGCAAGCATGAAGACAGTCTGGCGCTGCCGGTCGAGTCGGTAAAGCGGCTGTTCGGAGATGAAGCGGTATTCGCGCAGCAGGAGCGTGAGATTGTGATCTTCCCGACGCCAGATTATCGCGACCCGGAGGCTGGCGATGGCGAGAGCTTCGCCGATGACCCGCAGGACCCGTCACAGACGCCGGAGCCGGTACAGGAGTCGCAGGAATCGTCTTCATCGGGCGATAGTCCGGCCTCTGCCAAGGATCGGGCGGTATTGCAGGCGCTGGTGACCAACGGCGGCGCGATTATCCAGGAGGCGAAGAAGTACGATGGCGTACCGTATCAGTTCGGCGCTGACGAGAAGAGCACGAAGCGCTTCGACTGCTCCTCCTTCACACGGTATATTTACAGCAAGTTTGGCCATGATCTGGCCCGTACCGCGAGAGCGCAAGCCAAGGAGGGCGCGTATGTACCGCGCAGCTCGCTGCGCATCGGCGATTTGATGTACTTTTACGTGCCTGGCCGGTTCAAGAGCGATGAGAAGGTCGGGCATGTCGGCATTTACATGGGCGGCCAGAAGATGATCCATGCCAGCCCGCTGCCGGAGGACGGGGTGCAGGTGACCGACATCAACAAAGCGTACTGGAAGGAAACGTTCCTGTTCGCCAAACGTCTGGCGGATTAAAGTCTGCTTGAATAAAATAAAGCAGGGTCTCTTAGCATCGAGAGACCCTGCTTTTTTACTGATCTATTTCATTGATCTAATCCATCCGAAGGCTAATGATCGTTTCCTCAGGATGATGGGAGAGATCCAGGAAGCCGTCCGCGAGCTGGATTAGCGGGCGGAAGTAATCGTTGGGATTGGTCATGACGATAATGCCCTTCCGTCCGGAAGCGAGCTCCACCTGCTTGCCGATGAAGTTGGGGATCATATGGCGGATGAAGCATTGGACGGCGTGCGGGTCAAGCTGGCCGAAGCTGAGCCGATGGAGCTCCTGTAGCACGAACAGCAGATCCCGGCTTTTCTGATAGACTCGGGACGAGATCATGGCGCTGTATATATCGGCGATCGCGACGATGCGGGACACCTTCGTAATTGCCTCGCCCCTCAGTCCGGCGGGATAGCCGCTGCCGTCGAGACGCTCGTGATGCTGCAAGGCGGGGATGGCAAGAGCCTCGTCGGTGAAGGACTCGCGGATAATATTATAGCCGTACTGGGGGTGTTTTTTGATCTCTGCAAATTCCGCCTCCGTCAGCTTGCCCGGCTTGTTCAAGATAGCGTTTTCAATAAGGCATTTTCCAATGTCGTGCAAAAAGCCCGCTTTGCCTGCGACCAATGCCTTTGCTTCGTCCAGACCCATCCAGGTGGCCAAATAGTAAGATAGCATACCGACCTGCACCGAATGCTGGTAGGTGTAATCGTCCTTCGTATTCAACTGCAGCAGCATCGATACGACATCGCGATGCTGCTGTACGGTAGCGGCGAGCGGCGCAAAGGAAGCTTCGACACTCTCCGTATCGACACGTCCCATCAGACGTGCCTCGTCGAACAATGCAGCGCACTGACGGGTCGCCTCTTGATATATCTTGTTGACTTGCTCGGGCAGGGAGCCGGGAGGCTGGGCGTGCGATGTCGCTTCGATGCGTTGCTCGATAAATACATAGTCGATCTGGTGTTGCAAAAGCTTGTTGATCTCTTGCGAGTGCAAGAGTGTGCCCTCGGAGAGGACATTCAGGCCATAAGGATTAAAAATGTCGTTGCTGAGGCGATCGCCTTCTCGCAAGTCTGTCACATGCACCTTCATAGGACACCTCATTTGCATCATTTGTCCTATTTTATCAACTGCCAGGACCTATGGCAATATTAGGAACATAAAAATCGACATTTTATCCTAACTTTCGACCTACGCTTGTCCCGCCAGAGGGTTCCAGGGCCCTTGTTGATGGCCTTTCCATTCTGACCCGTCTTCCCAAATTTCCTTTTTCCAAATCGGCACGATCTGCTTGAGCCGTTCGATGGCATACCGACTGGCCTCGTAGCAGGCATCGCGATGCGGCGCGGAGACGGAGATGACGACGCTGATCTCGCCGATAGGCACGCTCCCGATCCGGTGCGTGATGGCGCATCGGCTACCGGGCCAGCGCTCGCCGATCTCGTCGCCGATCTGACGCATCGACTTGAGCGCCATGGGAACATAGGCTTCATACTCCAGCAAGACGGTACGCTGACCGGCGGTCCACTCCCGGGTGGTCCCGATAAAGCTCAAGGCGGCGCCGTGCTCGGGCACGATAACGAGAGCCTCCGTCTGTTGCGGCGCAAGCGGCAGCGAACTGATCATATAAGGACCGTCAGCCTCATGGACGACGACTTCGGCGAGCTCGGTATCCTCGCCTCCCGATACAGGCGGGAGGAGGGCTAGCTCGTCCTCGTGACTGACGGGGGCGTTGTCGGCGGCATACGCTTGATTGCAGGCCAAGAAGCTGGCATCGATCGCGCTTGCATGCTCTGGATACTGCTGCGCCAACAGCGCTTTGAGCTCGCCCGTTGCCAGTTGGGGAGACTCGGCCGCCAGTTGCAGATAGGCCTGGCCGAAGCGCTCGGACAAGCCGGCGAACAATTGAATCGTATAGGTGTAGTTCATGCTATTTTACCTCGCACAGTTAAGGTTTCACTTCACAACTAGCATATCATAACGCGCCGAAAAATGTTATGCTAGGCAGTGGAAGTCGTGTTTACTGGATAGAAAGGAGTGCAAGCGATGACCGCATTAACGGACCGTTTCGGACGCGTTCATAACTACTTGCGCATCTCGGTGACCGATCGCTGCAATTTGCGCTGCTTGTACTGCATGCCTGAGGAAGGGGTGGCGTTCGCGGACACCTCGACCTTGCTTAGCTATGACCAGATCGTCGAAGTGGTGGAGGCTGGCGCGGAGCTGGGCATTACCCGACTGCGCATTACAGGCGGCGAGCCGCTCGTCCGCCCCGGACTGCCCGAGCTGATCGGCAGACTATCCGCCATACCGGCGATTGAAGATATTGCGCTCACGACCAACGGCATGCTGCTCGCGCCGCATGCGGAGGCATTGAAGACGGCGGGACTTACCCGCGTCAATATTAGCCTCGACACGCTGGACTCGTCGCGCTTTCGATTGATCGCCAGAAGAGGCGAGCTGAAGCGGGTGCTGGAGGGCGTCGAGGCTGCTGCTGCAGCGGGCCTTACGCCGATCAAGCTCAATTGCGTGCTGCTCAAGGGAATCAACGAGGACGAGATTGCCGCATTTTTGAGACTGGCTTATGAGCAACCGCTGCATGTGCGATTTATCGAATACATGCCGATCGGCCATGCCGACGACAATTGGAAAAAGCATTATTTGCCGCTCTCTCGCGTCCATGAGATCGCTGCGGAACAGGGCTATAAGACAGAGCCGGGAGAGGCGATCAGCGGCAACGGGCCTTCGGAGAACTGGCGGCTCGCCGGCGGAGTCGGCAGCTTTGGACTGATCCACCCGGTGAGCGATCAGTTCTGCAGCCAGTGCAATCGGCTGCGTCTGACTGCCGACGGCTTCATCAAGCCATGCCTGTATTGGGTCGACGAATTGGATGTACGTCCCGCGCTGGGCGATCGCGTACGGATGCTGGAGCTGTACAGCCGGGCGATGGACCTGAAGCCGGAGAGCCACGAGATGGCGGCCAAGCTGGCCGACGGCGCGCAGAGCCATGTTCCGACCAGTCGGCGGATGTCTCAGATTGGCGGTTGAAGCAGAGGAGGAGAGCGAGATGCAGGATCATTCAAGGGCAGTGCGCATCGAACACGCGGAGGCGGAGAGCTGCTATCAGACCGCCCAGCAGTTGAGAGAGTTCGGCGGCGACGTTTTTCCGATCAGCGAGCGAGTGCCGGGCGCGGCGGGATTGGCGGTAGACTTCCACCGGTGGTACGCGGCGTGGCGAGCGGCATCCGGCCTGACTACGGCGGAGACGCCCGCAGCGCTGCATGTGCGGGCCCATGACGCTTTCGAGGCGCATATCCCTTGGGAGCAACTGGATGGAGCTGCCTTCGGAATCGCCGACGAGGACGGCGCTCCGCTTAGTCGGGGAGGGCCGATCCGCTTGTATGTGCCTGGCGGCGCAAGCGATTGTCTGCATGTCAAGCAGCTCGCCGTGATGGTATTCGACGAGCGGTCGCTGCCGGAGGACGAGGCGACTTATGGGTTCAGGAATATCGTCGCACCGGATCAGCTGCGCAAGAGCTAAGACGACAAGCAGAGCTGCATGCGAAGCCGGCAGCTGCATGAGCAGGAGCTGCAAGTGGAGGAGGTCAGTATGAAATTTAAGGCGTCGACATCGCGACAAGTGATCCTGCTCCATAGCAATGATATCCACAGCCGTTTGGAGCAGGCGGCCCGGATATCCTCCCTCGTTACAGAGGAGAGACGCAGCAGCGGCGTTGATCGTGTGCTGCTGCTGGATATCGGCGACCATATGGACCGGATGCGGCTAGAGACCGAGGGCAGCGACGGTCTGGTCAATATCGAACTGTTGAACGAAGCGGGCTACGACGCGGTAACGCTAGGCAACAACGAAGGTCTCACCTACGATAAGCCGCAGCTTGAAGCCGCTTATCGTGAACATGCGCGTTTCCCGGTTATTTGCTCCAATCTGCTAGACCGCAAGACGGGCGAGCTGCCGGAATGGCTGTCGGCCCATCTCGTGTTGACTCGCAATGGCATCCGCTTTGGTCTGATCGCCGCCACGGCAGCCTTCAGCCCGTTTTACAGCTTGCTCGGCTGGGAGGCGACCGAGCCGATGGCCGCGATCGCAGCGCAGGTATCTTTGCTGCGACCTAGCGTCGATGTCATCGTCGTCATGTCGCATCTCGGATTGTCTACGGACGAGCGCATCGCTGCTGAGATCGAAGGGATCGACCTGATCCTGGGCGGGCACACTCATCATCTGCTCGAGGAGGCCCTGGTCGTCGGCGACACGACGATCTGCGCCGCCGGCAAGTTCGGAGAGTATCTGGGGCGCGTCGAGATCGAGCTGACAGCGCCGGGAGCGCGTCCTGTCATCCATGCGAGATGCGTACCGGTAGCGGCGGCCGCAGAGGACCCCGAAGCGTCTGCGATCATCCGCAGTTACCGGGAGATGGGCGAACGGCGACTTAGCCGCGCTGTGACTCGACTTGAGCAGCCCTTGTCTGCCAGCAGCCTTCGCGAGTCGCCGCTGTCCAATCTGTTGGCGGCCGGGTTGCGCCGCTGGACCGGGGCGGATATCGGGATCGTCAACAATGGCCAACTGCTCGGAGGGCTGGCGGAAGGCGTCGTGACGCAAGGCCAACTCCACGCGCTTTGTCCGTCGCCGATTAATCCGTGTCGCCTGCGAATCGGCGGGACACAGCTGCGTCGGGCGTTGGAGGAGGCTCTTTTGCCCCAGTTCACCGAGCTTTCGATCCGAGGCTTCGGATTCCGCGGGCTTGTGCTCGGCACATTGGCGGTTGACGGCCTGGATATCGTCTACGACGCCTCGGCGCCCGACTATGCCAAGCTGGTGACGGCGACTGTGACGGCGACGGGCGAGCCGCTGCGCGACGATGGTCTCTATACGGTCGGCACCATCGATATGTTCACCTTTGGCGTCGGCTACCTTAGTCTGCGAGAGCATGAGGGGGCGGAATTCTTCCTGCCGGAATTTATCCGCGACGTATTGGCTCGCGAGCTGGGCGATCCGGCTGCCGTGACCGGGTGCCGAACTGCCAGATGGCATGCGGTTGGCGAGTCGTTGTAGACATTACATTAACATTACGAACGGGTTATGCCGATAATATAGGGACGACAATAGATGACGGGCAGGGATGGATAACTATGCGCTTGGTGCCCATTACAATGTGCCAGCCTGGCATGAAAATAGCCAAACGGATTTTTTCGGAGGATGGGCTTGTGTTGCTCGGCAAGCATGTCGAATTGACGCAGCATCTGATCACGAGGCTGCGTCAATGCGGCGTCGACTTCGTCTATATCGAAGACGCCATGACCGAGGATTTGGTCGTCCCGGAGATGATCAGCGACGAGACCAGGATTCGGGCGCTCAACGAGATTCGCAGCGGCTTCCGGGAGCTGATGAACCCGGCCAAGCATAGCAAAAGCTCGCCGAAGCCCTACATAGCCAAGCAGTTCCGTAATGTCATGACGATGCTGCTGGAGGAAATCAGCAATCATCAAGGCGCGATGCTCATGCTGATGAATATGGGAATGGTCGATCATTATCTGTTCCAGCATTCGCTGAACGTGTGCATCTACACCTCGCTGCTCGGCATGTCCGATGGGCTAAGCCAGGAGGAGCTGATAACGCTGGGGATGGGGGCTCTGCTGCATGATATCGGCAAGACTCAGATCTCGACCGATGTCCTGATGAAGCCGGGTCGTCTGACCGAAGCGGAGTTCGCCGAGATGAAAACCCACGCGGAGCGAGGCTTCAAGCTGCTCAAGGATGAACCAAATCTGCCGCTGATCGTGGCCCATTGCGCCTATCAGCATCATGAGCGTCTTGATGGCAGCGGCTATCCTCGGGGGATCAAAGGCAACGAAATTCATGATTACGCCAAGTGGATCGGACTGGTCGATTCCTACGATGCGATGACGACCAACCGGATCTATCGTTCCCCGATGTTGCCGCATCAGGCGATCGAAGGACTGTACGCAGGGACAGGGACACTCTATGAGCAGCGAATGGTGCGGATGTTCCGCGACAAAATCGTCATCTATCCGGTGGGTGTGAGCGTCGGCCTGAATACCGGCGAGAGCGGCGTCGTCGCCGGCTATGACCCTTTATATCCGCAACGGCCGATCATCCGGGTGCTCTATGATGAGTACGGCGAGCCGTTAGCCCAGCCCTACGAGATCGATATGATGAAGCAGCTGTCGATTATGATTACGAGCGTCAATGAGCATCGCGTTGCCACCCCGGAGGGCGCATCCGGTTAATCGGAGTCGTCGACTTCCTCTTCTCTCTTCGGCGGAGAAGCAGGAAGTTTTTTGTTTTAGAGCAGGCCAGGTTCACGCTGGTGAGGAAAGGGCATTGCATGCCCCAGCTTCGACCTTTACAATAAGTAAAGGCAAGTCATACTTAAAGAGTCAGGTGCTGATCTATGATGCAAGCTATAACCAACGGGAGCCAGCGGCTTCCTGCGATATCTCCCGAATGGGACCCCTGGGACCCGATTCTCTCGCTGCGCGAGCATGGCAAGCATGTGCTTACGAGCGTCGAGATGACGGTATCCAATCTGTGCAATATGCGCTGCGAGCATTGTGCGGTCGGCGATACGCTCGTCTGGAAGGAGCCATCCAAGCTGCCGCTAGCGGATATGCTGCGTCGTCTGGACGAGGTCGAGCATCTGCAGACGATCTCGATCACTGGCGGCGAGCCCACCTTCGCAGAAGAGACGGTGCGCGAATATATTTTGCCGTTGCTCCGCTATGCGCGCGAGCGAGGCGTTCGATCGCAGATCAATTCCAACCTTACGCTCGATTTGAGTCGTTATGAACAAATTGCACCTTTTTTGGACGTCATGCACATATCCTTTAATTATACCGGGTTGGACGACTTCCATCAGATCGGATTCGCCAGGTCGCCGCATGCCGTGGCGCGGCCTGCCGCCGCCAAGCTGTACGAGCGGATGATCGACAACGCGCAGCGGCTGAGCAAGGGCGGCTTGTTCGTCTCGGCGGAATCGATGATCAACTATCGGACGCATGAGCGGATCGACGAGATCCATCGGCTGATCGTCGAGATGGGCTGTCTTCGTCACGAGGTGCATCCGATGTACCCAAGCGCCTTTGCCGCCAATCTGCCAGCGATCGACAGGGTGCAGATGCTTGAGGCGATCGAGCGGCTGCTCGCGCGCCGCGATCCGAGCATCTGGATGCTTTTCGGCACCTTGCCCTTCTACGCGTGCAGCGACGACAGCCGGGAGCGGGAGCTGCTGCGCAAGCTGAGGCAAGCGCCGGCGGTCACGGTGCGCAACGATCCGGACGGGCGCAATCGGATCAACGTCAATTTGTTCACCGGCGAGGTGTTCGTCACCGACTTTGCCGATATTGCCTCGTTTGGCAACATCGCCGACGATCGGCTGGACGACCTGTTCAACCGCTGGTGCGACAGCGAGCTGGCGCGCAGCGTCGATTGCCGTTGCGTGGCAGCTAGCTGCTGCGGACCGAATCTGCTGGTGAAGGACATGTATTACCAGGAGGTTGATTTTACGATCAGGAAGGCCATCGACCCGGTATAATCGCTCATTGCGAGGGGGAAGTGCATCGATGTCGCTTCGCGCGCTGGCCATGATTGTTGTCGGACTCGTCTTGTTGTATTTGCTGTTTACTGCGGGCGCGCCGTTTATGTTGGCGCTCGTCGTCGTTATTTTTCTGGAGCCGTTCATCCAGCTATGCATCCGCAGCGGTCGGATGAACCGGGCAGCCGCAGGTGCGCTCGTCAGCTCTCTGTTTACCATTATGCTGCTCGGCTTGATACTGGTGCTAGGCGCCAAGATCATCGCCGAGCTGATCGCCTTCTGGGAGCGTGTGCCGGTGTATGCCGGCGACGCCAATCGGTACGCCCAGGAGGCTTTTACCCAGTTGCAATCCTACTACTCCGGACTCTCTCCAGAGACGGCTCGCCAGCTCGAGCGCTGGCTGTCGAGCTTTTCTTCCTCGGTGACCGGCATGGTCAGTGCCGTCTCCGTCTCCTTTGTCAACTTCGCCGCCGGCATCCCGGGCATGTTTATCTTCTTCATCGTCTTCTTGGTCGCGATCTACCTCTTCAGCTTCAGCTTGCCTGCCATCAAGTCTGCATTTCTCTCATTATTCGACGACAGCTCCCGCGAGCAGGTCGATCTTGTCCTGTTGAACCTTCGATCCTCGATCTTCGGCTTCCTGCGGGCGCAGCTCGCCCTGAGCGTCATGACATATCTGATCTCGCTCATCGGTCTGCTCATGCTTGGCGTCCGCTACCCGCTTGCGATCGCGCTGCTGATCGTGCTCGTCGACATCCTGCCGATCCTAGGTACTGGCTCGGTGTTGGTCCCTTGGGCGCTGTACTTGCTCGCTACGGGCGATTCGTCGACCGGGGCAGGGCTGCTCGTGCTCTTCTTGGTCATCACTGTGTTTCGCCGGATTATCGAGCCCAAAGTGCTGGGCAACGCTGTCGGCATCAGCGCCTTGGCGGCGCTCATCAGTCTGTATGCCGGCTTCCAACTGGTCGGGATCGTTGGCGTTTTCCTTGGCCCGCTGGTCGTCATCATCTACATGGCGGCGCGCAGGGCCGGGCTGTTCCAGATCCGGATCAAGCTGTAGTCGATGTGTGAGAAATCGTCCTCCGGGGTAAGTAGACCCAAAGAGAGCGGTTAGCTCGCACACTGCATAGGGCGCGCCGCTCTCCGCCTGAGGAGGGATAACATGGCTTTGTATTCTGTGAACAGTTGGTCTTTTGAGCGTCAGCTCGGCCCGCTGCGGATGGTCGGCTGGAATAGCGATAAGCAGGAGCATGAATTGACCGTTGAATCTCACCCTGAGCAGATGACGTTGGTCGAATTCATCCAGCGGCTGGGCCAATCGGGTTATGAAGGGGTGGAGCTGTCCTATGCCCAGTTCCAGGAAAGCTCGCCCGCGTATCTGGAGGAGCTGCGGACTGCGGCTGAGCGATCTGGCGTTCGTCTGGTGTCGCTGCTCGTCGACGATGGCGATCTGTCGGCCGCCGACGCGCATCGCCGAGCGCTGGAGGTCGCATGGTTCCGCAACTGGATCGATATCGCGGCGGCGGCCGGGTTCGAGCGGGTGCGCCTGAGCGCCGGCGAGGCCGAAAGCGGCGATCAGGTGGCGCTTGGGCGCGCCGCCGAGGGGCTGCGGATGCTGGCGGACTATGCAGAGCCCCGCGGCGTCCGGATCGTCACCGAGAACCTGGGTCCGTTGCTGGCCGACGCCGACAGCTGTGTGCAGTTGCTGGAGTTGTGCGAGGGCAAGATCGGCTTTACCGCCGACTTCGGCAATTTCCATGAGGACAAGTATCGTCAGCTCGCCGAGGTGATGCCCCATGCGGAGACCGTGCATGCCAAGGCGGATGTCGGCGAGGATGGCGAGCTTGCTTTGGACGATTATCGCCGCTGCGTGCAGATCGCCGCTGAGAGCGGCTTTGACGGCCCCTACACGCTGACGCTGCTCGGCGAGGGCGACACGTGGGCGCAGCTCGCCGAGCTGCGTCGGGCGACAGAGGCTGGGCTGGCTTCACGGTCGGGCGCAGGCGCCCGATAGCTCGGGCATCCTAATGACAGAGAGGAGCGGATGAAGATGTCACATTTGTCATCGGAACAGCTGCAGACGCTGCGAACGCTGCTGCTGCAGGAGCAGCGGGAGCTGGAGGCGCGTCGCGATGAGGCGGCAGCGAACACAGAGGAGGAGAGCGGCGAGCTATCCTCCTACGACAATCACCCTGGCGATCTGGGGACGATCACGTTCGAGAAGGCCCGCGACCTCGCCCTCGATCAATCGGTAGAGGCGCAGCTGGAGCAAGTGGAGGCGGCGCTCAGACGGATGGATGACGGCACGTATGGCGTATGCGAGATCAGCGGCGAGCCGATTCCCTATGAGCGGCTCGAGGCGCTGCCCTCGGCGACGCGCACGGTCGAGCATGCCGAGTCGCCGCCCCCGGAGGACCGGCGTCCGCCGGAGGAAGCGGTCATGACGCGTCCGCCCGCGAGCGAGCAGGAGCGTCCGGGCGAAGGCAAGTTCGACGACGCCGGCGCATGGGAGACGCTGGAGCGATACGGCAATGCCGAATAGAGCGAGCGCCAGTGAGAATAGCGTCGCTTCAAAAAAACGGCAAGTCGCCGAATGCATCGGGACTTGCCGTTTTTTCGCTTGGGCGGATGAGGAGCGTTCCTCAATAATAAGGCGAGATCAACAGGTAGACGATGACGCCTGTGAAGCTTACATACAGCCAGATCGGCATCGTCCATCTGGCGATCCGGCGATGACGCTCGACCTTCATCGTCAGTCCCATGAATACCGTGATCAGCGCCAGCGGCACATTAAGGATGGCGAGCAGGATGTGGCTGATCAGGACGAACAGATAAATCGCTCGCATGGTGGAGCTGCCTCCGAAAACCGCCGGTTCGGAGAGGAAGTGATAGGTCACATAACAGATCAGGAAGAAAAACGTCGTGACGAAAGCGGCAAAGACGAAATTGCGGTGCATGGCGATTTTTTTCTTCTTGATCGCATAGAGCGACAGGACCAAAAAGGAAAAGGTGAACACGTTGAAAATCGCATTCAACAGCGGCAGGATCGTTTTGTCGAAGCCGACGTCGCCATCGTATTGCGGCATGAAAAACAACGCCGCGATTATGCCG
>Ga0160464_100698_pt1 | contig 19701 bp, 15 predicted proteins | sample HID1971I_E11MG_FD_108275 | JGI IMG/M metagenome (GOLD analysis project Ga0160464, IMG submission 108275) | Enriched millipede-associated microbial communities from UW Madison campus, WI, USA - HID1971I_E11 MG | ecosystem: Host-associated > Arthropoda: Insects > Digestive system > Unclassified ... | reverse complement strand
GTTTCGATCGATGAGCCAAGCGGCGTGATCCGTGCGTTCGACGTGCACACCTGCAAACTGGTGTGGAACTGGGACAGCGGCAACGCGGACGACACCACCCCGTTGGCCGAGGGTAAGAGCTACACCCGCAACTCGCCGAACATGTGGTCCATGTTCGCCGTGGATGAAAAACTCGGCATGCTTTACCTGCCGATGGGCAACCAGATGCCCGACCAGTACGGCGGCGACCGTACCGACGATTCGGAAAAATACGCCGCTGGCTTGACGGCCCTGGACATCGACACAGGCCACGTGAAGTGGACCTTCCAGTTCACCCACCACGACCTGTGGGACATGGACGTCGGCGGCCAGCCTTCGCTGATCGACATCAAGACCGAAGCCGGCGTCAAGCAGGCCGTGATGGCGTCGACCAAGCAAGGCAGCATCTACGTGCTGGACCGCGCTACCGGCCAGCCGGTGGTGCCAATCCACGAAGTTGCCGTACCCCAAGGCGCAGTGGCGGGCGACCGTACCTCCCCTACCCAGCCCAAGTCCGACCTGAACTTCATGCCGCCGCCGTTGAAAGAACGCGACATGTGGGGCGTTACGCCGTTCGACCAACTGATCTGCCGGATCGACTTCAAGTCGATGCGCTACGACGGCCCGTTCACCCCGCCATCGCTGCAAGGCTCGATCGTTTACCCAGGTAACTTCGGTGTGTTCGACTGGGGCGGCATCTCGGTCGATCCAGTACGCCAGATCGCCTTCGTGAACCCAAGCTACATGGCGTTCAAATCGAAGCTGATCCCGGCTGCAGACATCGCCAAGCAAGGCCCACGCGTCAGCGAAACCGAAGGCGTACAGCCAAACAAAGGCGCGCCGTACGGCGTGATCCTCGAAGCGCTGCTGTCGCCCATGGGCCTGCCGTGCCAGGCACCAGCGTGGGGCTACGTGGCAGCGGTCGACCTGACCAACCACCAGACCATCTGGATGCACAAGAACGGCACCGTGCGTGACAGCTCGCCGGTTCCTATCCCGCTGACCATGGGTGTGCCTAGCCTGGGCGGTACGTTCACCACCGCCGGTGGCGTCGCGTTCCTCAGCGGCACCCTCGACCAGTACCTGCGTGCCTATGACGTGAAAAACGGCAAGCAATACGTGCTGGTCATGGCCGGCGGTCATGGTTCCCTGGGTACCAAACAGGGTGACTATGTGATGGCGTTCAAACTGCCGGATTAAGTGGACCCGGCGGTAAAACAAGGGCGGCTACCTGATGGGTAGCCGCTTTTTTTTTCGTCTGCCAAAAATTGACGATCGTTAATACGCGATTAATCAGCCGGCTAAAAAACCAGCGTTTCAAGAAAAATCCTATCGGTCCCCTGCGCCCTTAAAACTAATTTACTGCACACGCCCTGCGTACCCTATACGCCTACTGATAAAACTCTAAAGGGAGCTTCTGAACATGATGGACCATGCTGCGACAAAACCAACCACGTCCAAATCAGCAAAAATTATAGAACTTGAATATCTCGACACCTCAAGTTTGAAACAACTGATCAGTGGAGAAGTACTTGCTATCCGAATACCTGAGTTTGCGAACGCCAAAACCAGCGAGCGGTTAAATCAAATCATCGGTGAGGCCGACACGCTGGAACAATACAGCCATGAAACCTACGAGGATGGCCACGTCGTACAGCATTTCTACGGCGTGCATCGCTGGGGCACCCCGTTCAACTCCACCTACGGCAAGGCTGCCGGCAGCGATGCCCAAGCCAAATATTATGCTGACGCGGCCCATATGCGCGGTGTGATCGACAGCATTTGCGCACCTGAAAAGCCGCCCATCCAACACCTGATGGAGCAGCTCCAGGAGATCTGGCCGCAAGGTGCAGTCACCGCAGCTTTTCAAGGCCAACCGATGTTCTGCGGGATTATCCGTGCCATGTTTCCCGAGACGGCGCACCTCTCGGAAACGGTTCCCCATGTGGATTGCCTGCCTCTGTCGATCGCGGAACTGGAACACCAATTCAGCGCCAATATTTATCTGGAAACGCCGCCATCAGGCGGAGAGTTGATCATCTGGGATACCGAGGCCTTTGCCTATGACGAGGTCAAGCGTTTCGAAGGCGCACAACTGCCCGAGGACCGTTTGCAAAAGCCGTTACGTATCCAGCCGCGCAACAACGAACTGGTGATCATCAATACCCGCCGCCCCCACGCCATTTGCGGATTCGAGTCGGGAAAACGTATCAGCATGCAGTCGTTTATCGGCTATACCCCTGGCGAACCGTTTTATTTCTGGTGCTGATACTTTTAACCCGCTTGCAAATGGATATGTTTTTATGACCCCCGAAGAATTCCGTCGCCATGGCTACGCCATGATCGACCTGATCGCAGACTATCGAGAAAATATCGAGCAACGCGGCGTGCAGCCCACGACTGTTCCTGGCGAAATCAAAGCCGCCCTGCCGGCCAGCCCGCCTGAAAGCGCCGAACCCTTCGAACAGATCATGGGTGATGTGGAAAAACTGATCATGCCCGGGCTGCTGCACTGGCAGCATCCGAGTTTTTTCGGTTTCTTCCCCTCCAACGTGGAACTGTCCTCAGTACTGGGCGATTGCCTGAGCACCGGCTTGGGTGTGGTGGGATTGTCTTGGCAATCCAGCCCGGCGCTTACCGAAATTGAGGAAGTGACCACCGACTGGCTGCGCGACATGATCGGCCTGAGCCACGAATGGAGTGGCGTGATCCAGGATTCCGCGTCAACCTCCACCCTGGTGGCACTCATCAGCGCCAGGGAACGCAGCTCCCAGTACGCGCTGATGCATGACGGCCTGCAAGACAGCGGCGCGCCCCTGATCGTCTACACCTCGGCCCACGCCCATAGTTCAGTGAACAAGGCGGCCATTCTCGCTGGATTCGGCCAGAACAATATCCGCACGGTCGCCACCGACGAACGCAACGCCATGTCACCCCAGGCGTTAGCGCAAGCCATCGAGCAGGACCTGGCCGCCGGCAACCGCCCCTGCGTGGTGATTGCCACCACCGGGACCACGGCCGCCATGGCGATCGACCCCCTGGATGCGATTGGCGAACTGACCCAGCGCCATGGCTTGTGGCTGCATGTCGACTCGGCCATGGCCGGCGCCGCGATGATCCTGCCGGAATGCCGGGCGCTGTGGCGTGGTATCGAAAACGCCGACTCCCTGGTCCTCAACCCGCATAAGTGGCTGGGCGCGGCCTTCGATTGCTCGGTGTACTACGTTCGTGACCCTGAGCATTTGATTCGCATCATGACCACCAACCCGAGCTATCTGCAGTCCAGCGCCGACGGTCAGGTCAGAAACTACCGCGACTGGCGGATTTCCCTGGGTAGCCGCTTCCGCGCCCTGAAGCTGTGGTTCCTGATCCGCGAGCAAGGCGTCAGCGGCCTGCAAGCGCGGCTGCGACGAGACCTGGCCAATGCGCGCTGGCTGGCGGAGCAGATTGAGGGCAGTGTGCACTGGAAACTGGTGGCCGCGCCGGCCCTGCAAACCCTGTGCATTCGCCACGAACCGCCAGGCTTGAGCGGCGAAGCGCTGGATAAGCACACGCGCGACTGGGCAGAAAGGCTCAACCTGTCAGGCAAAGCCTATGTCACGCCGGCGATCCTCGATGAATGCTGGATGGTGCGCGTGTCCATCGGCGCACTGGGCACGGAGCGCCAGCATGTCGAAGGGTTGTGGGCGCTATTGCAGTCCCTGGTGATTGAAATGCCTTCTAGATAGGCACCCGCTCACGCCTCATCCACCTCTCGAACGCCATGGCATTCAAGGGCCGGCTGATCAGGTAGCCCTGGGCGGTGTCGCATTTCCAACGCTTGAGCAGGGTGAGGCTGTGCTCGAACTCAACGCCTTCGGCCACTACCTTGAGCCCCAGGTTATGGCTCATCTCGATGGTGGAGCGCACGATCACACCATCGCCGCTGGTACTGTCGAGATTGCGCACAAAAGACTGGTCAATCTTCAACTCTTGCACTGGCAGGCGCTGCAATTGCGCCAGGGATGAGTAACCAGTGCCGAAATCATCCACAGACAGGCTGATGCCGCAACCACGCAACTGTTCCAGCACGCTGAGGGCCTGCTGCGGGTTGTGCATGATGGCGCTTTCGGTGATTTCGAAAATCAAGTGTTCGGCCGCCACCCCGTATTGCATCAACATTGCGGTGACGCGAACGGCCAGTTCATCATCGGCCAGGTCATCCACGGATATATTCACTGACAGCTGCATCGGCAAGCCACGCTGCGCCCACTCTGCCATTTGGCGAATGGCCTCCTCGATCACCCATAAGGTCAGGCCGCCCATGCTGCCGGTACGCTCGGCGAGGGGAATGAACTCAGCGGGCGAGACTTGTCCGAAGCTTGGATGTTGCCAACGCAACAGGGCTTCGGCCTGGCGCACGTGGCCATGGGTGAGGTCGAGCTTGGGCTGGTAGCACAGGAACAACTCGCGTTCGATCACCGCGCGGCGCAGGTCGCGGATCAGGGCGATCTGGCGTTGGTGAGCGAGGTCGCGGTCCGGCTGGTATATCTGCAAATGCCCCGGCAAGTTGGCCGCGTCATGCCGGGCGATGGCGGCGCGATTGATCAATTCCTCTACCTGCTGCCCGTCAGCGGGGTACGCCGCGATACCGATGCTCACTTCGTGGCGCACTTCGTCGTTGCCGATGTGCTTGGGTTCGGTCAGCAGTCCGTAGAGGCGGTCGGCACGGGCCACAGCGCGGTCGATTCCGGTGTTTTCCAGCAACAGCAGGAATTCACTGCCGGCCATACGTGCCGCAGTGTCGCTGGCCAGCAGGCTCATGGACAGGCAACGACTGGCTTCGCGCAACATTTGCTCGACTCCCTGGGGGCCGAAGCTCTCATTGATGACCCGGTAGTTTTCAATCCCCAGGTACAGTAGCACCACCGGCCGCCGCGCACTGATCGCACTGCCCAGGCGCTCCATGGCCAGGGCGCGATTGGGCAGGCCAGTGAGCGGGTCATGCAAGGCGTTATGGGCCAGTTGCCGTTCGCGCATGGCGATACCGCTTTGCATGGCATTGAAGGCGCGGGCCAGCAGGCCGAACTCATCATGGCTACGCACCCGCACCGGCGTGCGGTAGTCACCGGCACCGATGCGTTCGGCGGCTTGCACCAACGCATCGAGAGGGCGCGACACTCGCCGTGCAAGCAACAACGCCGCCGCCAGGGAGACCAGCAACACCGCCAGGGCAATTGCGAGAAATTGCCGGTCCAGCGGTGCAAAGGATTGCAGGGCATGATCCAGCGGGCTTTGCAGCAAGACGCGCACCTCGTCGCGTTCACCGGCGTTGGCCAAAGGCAGTACTTGGCTGAGCACGCGCTGGCCATGAAACAGATACACCTGCGCCTGTCGATCAAGTTGCGCGGCACGCAGCAGGCTGGTGACCGTAGCGCGGTGGCCGTCGGGTTGGGTCGTAAAGAGCTGGCCGACACGATCGTCCTGCACACTGAGAAACGACACCTCAAGGTTGCTCATGGACCGTAGCTCATGGGCAAATTGCGCATCCATGGGGAAGCCCATGACCACGCGGGCGATGGGCTGCGGGTCGAGCATTTCCTTTTGTACCAGCAAGTAGGGTTGCCCATCCATCGCCACGATCAGCATTTGCTGACTGCTGCGTCGCGCCTGGCGCAACGCCTCTTGATAGGGAAACAGCTGGCCCCGAGCCGGCACGGGTAACGTACTGGCGATGACCTTGTCATCGAGGCCAAGTACGAAAACCGCACTGGAGCTGACACCGGTTCCGTGCCGACGCAGCGCCGCTTGTATCGCTGAGGCCTCGCCGCTGGCCACGGCACGCTTGAAAGGACCGTCGACGGTGAGCCAGTCCAAGCCGTATTGCAGGCGGCGACCGCGCAGGTCCAACAAGCGTTCGAACACCTGGCGCCCGGTGTTCAATTGCACCTCGGCCTGGTTTTCCACAGCGCGGGTAGTGGCAGCCTTGACCGCGAAGTAAGTCGCGACCACGACCACCAGCAGCAACAGCGCCAACACCGCGGCAATGCGGGTTTGAAAAGTGTGGCGCCACTGCATTGCCATGCCCTCTGGCCGTGCTCGACGCTCTCTGGGCCCCCTTCCTGTGGTCATACGCGTCCCTGCCAACTGTTAACCTGGCGTCAAAAAAATATCCATTTAAATGGAATATTCGATTTCAGCAGATTAGCTTGGACTGGGCATAAGTAAACCCAATAAATACCGGGAGATTAGCGTCATATTATTGACCAGACAGGTTATGCACCTCGCGCACGCATAAAGTCCCCCCAACGGCGCACCAGATAGTTGTGCTCATCCATCACCGAATTCCACACGGCGATATGCCCCATGCGCTGTTCATAGGAGCCCCCATCGCGCACATCGCCGATATCGATCAACGGCAAGCCATCGCTGCCCGGCAGCTCCTCCCGTGCCGGCTTGCCCGCGTACCAGTAATCCCATTCGGCGCTGCTCAGGTGATCACGGGTACGCGCCGGGTTGCCGATGTAGTAGCCCTGGCGCGCCATGACAGCCCCGGGCCAGCCGCAAAGCCACCAATTCAAGTACGCATAGGCCGCATCCAGCACCGGCCCCTGGGCATGGCGCGACAAAGACAAACCGCCGAACCAGGCGCGATAGCCTTCGCGGGGCACCGCCAGGCGGTACTTCACCCCGGCACGGTGCAGGCGCATCAAGGTCGGCGACCACAGGCTCTGAATATCGATGTTCGGGCTGAGCATCAGCTGCGCGGCTTCTTCATCGTCCGACCAGAACGCCGCGAAGTGCCCTTGCTTCTGCTTGCGCACCAGGATGTCGGCCAGCACATCGATTTCTTCGATGCTCATATTGCCGATGTCCTTGAATGTCGCCAGCCCGGCGCCCTGCACCGCCAACGCCGCATCCAGGGCACCGATGGCGGCGTCGCTCTGCAAGGCGGTGCGCGCACTCCAGGCCGGGTCCAGCAACCAGCCCCAGCTTTCGTTGCGGCTGCAAAAGCCTTCAGGCAAACGCTCGGGGCGGTAAGCGAAACTGTCGGCGTTGTGAGTCAGGGGCAGCATGCTGATGCGCTCGGTGACGGTGCTGCCGAGGCTGCCATCGTGCTGCACGAACAGACGTTCGCTGGGCACGCTGCCGCTGCCCAGGCGGTCGCCTGCAGACAAGCGCCCGCGCTTGGGCAGGTCATTGATCTCATGCCACAGGGCAATACGCCGGGTGTCAATGGGCTGGATCGCCCGTGCCGGCCAGACGAAGTCAACGTTGTGGAACCACTGGTCATACAGGTCATAGCTATCGGGCTGCATCACCGCGATGCGCTGGGCCTGCTCGACATCGTGTACCTGGTATACCAGGCGAATACCCAGGTCCTGTTCGGCGCGCACGCGCAGCGTTTCAAGCAGGGTCACGGATGTGCCAAGGACACGCAGGGTGATCATGCCGCGAACCGCCGGGAGAAGACTTCAAAGGAGCGGCGCAGCAGCGCCGGATCAAGGCCGCGCAGGATAAATACCAGCCGCGATTGGCGGTCTTTGCCCGGCCACGCAGGCAAATGGACCGGGGCATGCAGGCAGTGCTGCACGCCATGAATGACGATGGGAGCGTTACTGGCGTTCACGTTGAGCAGTCCTTTGACACGAAGGATTCGTTCGCCGTGGCATCTTAGCAGCATCGACAGCCACACCCCGAAACCGACCCAGTCCAGCGGTTGATCGAAGGTCAGGCAGCACACCTGCGCGGCGCCGTGGGTGGTCGTGGTGGTGGGGCGCAGTTGCCAGCGGCTGACTTCCACGGCCGGCTCGGCGCTGCGCAAGCCTTCGCCCAGAAGCAGTTGCTCGCCGCTGTGAATCTCCAAGGTGTTGAGGATCGGCGTGCCGGCATTGATTGCCCGCAGGTGCGCGCGCAGTGGCTCGCAGTTGCCTGCCAAGTCGGTCTTGCTCAACAGCAAGCGATCCGCCGCCGCCACCTGGGCCAGCCATTCCGGGTGCAGGCGCTCTTGCAGCGCGGCGTGGCTGGCGTCGACCAGGGTGATGACCAGGCCGATATGAAAGCGCCCGCGCAATTGCACGTCATTGTTCAGAGTCGCCAGGATTGGCGCCGGGTCGGCCAGGCCGGTGGTTTCCAGAATCACCCGTTTGAACGCCGGAATTTCCCCGCGTTCGCGGCGTTGCAGCAAGCCGAGCAGCGCGTCTTTCAACTCGCCGCGGATCGAGCAGCACACGCAGCCGCTGGGCAGCAGGACGGTGTCGGGGGCGACCTCTTCTACCAGCAGATGGTCGATGCCGACGTCGCCGAATTCATTGATCAGCAAGGCCGTGTCACCGAGGCTTTCGCCGTGCAACAGGCGGGTGAGCAAGGTGGTCTTGCCGCTGCCGAGGAAGCCGGTGATGACATTCAGGGCGATGCTCATACAGCCGACTCCAGGTGATCCAAGAGGTGCGAATCAAGTGGATCCAAGGGTCGGCCCAGCATGTTTTCAGCTGCTTGCCAGAGTTGATCCAGACCGCTCGCCAGCGCCTGTTTACCGGTGGCGCCGAGCAGCAGATACGACGCACCCTGAAAGTCTTCGACCTTGAGCCGAAACGCCGCCAGCACCTGGTTGATCGCCGCGATCCGGCGCAGGCGCTCACGACGTCGCGGTAACTCGTCACCCAAGGGATCGCTCCAGTGCAAATCCTCACCTAACAGCCCGCAGAGTCCGCACATGGCTACACCTCGTTCATGGCATGACATCGCCGGAGTTCGGGCCCAGGGTCTGGCCGACAAACAGATTGCCGCCTGGCTCACTGGCCAGCAGTACCGCCACCGGCGCGACTTCGTCCGCCAGGCCGAAACGGCCCAGGGGCAACTCGGCGGCCTTGGCGCGTTTCCAGCTGTCGCTGATGCCGCCCACCAACGGCGTCTCGATAGGCCCAGGCGCGATGGCATTGACCAGCACATTGTCCTTGGCCACTTCCAGTGCCAGGGATTTGGTAAAGCCGATCACCCCAGCCTTGGCTGCGGCGTAATGGGTCAACTCGGCGCCGCCTTTGATGCCCAGCTGCGAGGCAACGTTAATGATCCGTCCCCAACGCTGCGCAAGCATATGCGGCAAGGCGCGCTGGCTGGCGATAAAGACGCTGGTGAGATCGACACGCAGCATGTCGTTCCACATCTCGATGCTTAACTCGACACAGCGCGCCTGGGTGAGCATGCCGGCGTTGTTGACCAGGATATCGATACCGCCAAAATGTTCGACGCAACGGTCGACACTGGCCTGTGCGCCTTCAAGGCTGCCGACATCGGCCAAGCATTCGAACACCTCGGCGCCGAGATTGCGGCAGGTGATGGCGGTTTCGGCCAGGCTCGCAGCGTCGCGGTCGGCCAGCAGCAGGCGGGCACCTTCGGCGGCGTAGGCCCGGGCGATGGCGGCACCGATGCCACTGCCGGCACCAGTGATGACGGCGCGGCGATGGGTGAGTTGATTCATAAAAAACTCCTGGAAAAACACAGTTCCAATGTGGGAGTGGCGGTCGCACCGCCCCTCCTCATTTTTGGATTGAGTACATCAGTCAGGCCAGCGCACGGTCAGGCCGCCATCGATGACGATGCTTTGGCCGGTCAAATAGCTCGATGCATCACTGGTCAAGAACTGCACCAACGACGCCACTTCATCGGCCCGCCCTACCCGGCCCAACGGGATCGCCCGCGCCGCTTTGGCCAAACCCTCGGGGCCCAGCGAATTCTTCGCATCCAGCGACTGCGGCGTCTCGATCAACCCCGGGATCACCGCATTGCAACGAATACCCAATGCCGCCAACTCCACCGCCAACGACCGACATAGCCCCGGCACCCCAGCCTTGGCCGCCGCATAATGGCTATGCTCCTGCCAGCCATACACGCCGCCGGCAATCGATGAAATCGCCACCAGTGCGCCGCCTTTCTTCATATGCCGGGTCGCGGCGCGAAAGGTGCGCATCACCCCAGTCAGGTCGACATTGAGCATTTCATCCCACAGCGCGTCGGTCATTTCCAACAAGGGTGCACGGCGTAACAAACCGGCATTGGCCACCGCGTAGTCCAGGCGCCCGAAATGCGCCACGGCCTGCTCGGCCAAGGCGTCCACCGAGGCGCTGTTGCCCACGTCCAACGGCAGCATCAGGCACTCACCGCCAGCCTCTTGCACTAATGACACGGTGGTCTGCGGGTCATGGGGATCGGCCGGGTAATACCCGCCCATCACCGCCACGCCATTGCGCGCATAGGTCACGGCGAGGGCTTGGCCGATGCCGCTGGCGGCACCGGTGATCAAGGCAACTTTAGGCGTCATCACACTCTCCTTACTGAACGGTTTCCGGACGCACATGGCGTGCGGCAAACATCAAGGCGCCGGACAAGAAGCACGGTAGTGCGCCGAACCACAGCGCAGCGGTCTGCCAGTCACTGCCGGCGGCCAGCACTTGGGTCGCGCCAAAGCCGGCGACCACCGCGCCGATCGGTCCCATGGCGTGGATGATCGCGCCGCCGGTGGCGCGAATGCTGGTGGGGAAACTCTCGCTGATAAAGAACAGCGCTGCCGAGTAGGGCCCGATCAGGAAGAACAGGCCCAGGCTGTACAGCCCGACCACCATCGGCAAATTGCTCGGCCCAAATAGCATGCCGGCGAACGCCAGGCCGCCGAGCATCCAGCCCAGGGCGATGACATTGCGGCGGCCGATCTTGTCGCCCATCCAGCCGTGGCTGAGGTAGCCGCAGTAGCCCACCAGGTTCGACAGCACCAGGATGATCAGCGAGTTCTCGAAGGAGATGTGGTGCACGCTGACGATCACCGAAGTCCCCAACACACTGAACACCTGGATCGCCGCCCAGTTGAGCAACAGCGCGGCACCGATCACCAGAGTGGCGCGACGGGCCGGGCCACGGAACGCGGCCTTGAGACCCGCCTTGCTGTGTTCGTCGTAGTCCACGCCGTAGGTCAGCGCGACGTTCTGCGCTTCGCTCACCGCGCCGCTTTTGCGCAGTTGGCTGATGCGCTTATGGATCTGGAACTGCGGGCTCTCCTTGAGCTTGCGTGCCATGATCGCAATCACAATGGCCGGGATCGCGGCGAAGACGAAGCAGCCCTGCCAGCCGATGATTGGCAGCAACAACGCGGTCAACCCTGCGGCGATCAACGCACCCACTGGCCAGCCGCCCTGCACCAGGCTGTAGATGAAGCCGCGACGCTTGGTCAGCCGTGGGTCTTGCGAGGCGCCATACAACTCGCTCAGATAGGTGGCATTGACCGTTTCCTCGGCATACCCAAGGCCGCCCAACGAACGAATCAGAATCAGCGGTGACTTGCCCCATGCCCCGCCGATCGCGGTGAGCGCCGAGCACAACGCAGAGCCGGCCACGGTAAAGATGATGCCCGTGCGGCGGCCCAATTTATCGACGACGGGGCCAATGGCGAATGCCACCACCGCCGTGCCCACCGCCACCCAGGTCGCGATCTCGGCTTGTTCCACTTCACCCCAGCCAAAGTGCCGGCCGATTTCCGGCAGCAAGGTGCCGAACAGAATGAAGTCGTACACCGCAAATACCCAGGCGAAAAACGCGATCCAGGTGGCAAAGCGCACTTCCTGGGACGTCAATTGCCGGGGTTTCCAGCCAGTCAGGTCAAGCTTGTTGTAGATAGACATGGATCGCGCCTCGGGGGTGGTCAAAGGGTCAGGTACGCGGTTGGCGGCGGATAAAGTCATCGGCGATTTCGTCGAAGGTGACGAAGCGCACGCCGGCATGGCTCTGGATATGCTCGATCAGGCGTTCCAGCATCAGCAGCACTTGCGGGCGACCGGAGACGTCGGGGTGGATGGTCATGGTGAACACCGCGTGTTCGTGCTCGCGGTAGACCCAGTCGAACTGGTCGCGCCACATTTCTTCCAGGTGGCGCGGATTGACGAAGCCGTGGCTGTTGGGGGCTTTCTTGATGAACATCATCGGCGGCAGGTCGTCGAGGTACCAGTTGGCCGGGATCTCCACCAGATCGGTTTCCTCGCCGCGCACCAGGGGTTTCATCCAGGTGTCGGGGTGCTGGCTGTAGTCGATCTTGGTCCAGCTGTCGCCCTTGCGCACGTAGTAAGGGTGGAAATCGTTATGCATCAGGCTGTGGTCGTACTTGATGCCTTTTTTCAACAGCAGCTCGTTGGTGACCTTGCTGAATTCCCACCAGGGCGCGACGTAGCCGGTGGGGCGTTTGCCGGTGACCTGGGTGATCAGCTCGATGGACTTGTCGAGCACGATTTCTTCCTGCTCGGCGGTCATGGCGATGGGGTTTTCGTGGCTGTAGCCATGCACACCGATTTCGTGGCCGGCATCAGCCACCGCCTTCATCTGCTCGGGGAAGGTTTCCATCGAGTGCCCCGGGATAAACCAGGTGGTGCGCAGGCCGTAGCGTTCGAACAGCTTGAGCAAACGCGGCGCGCCGACTTCACCGGCAAACAGGCCGCGGGAAATGTCGTCGGGCGAGTCTTCGCCCCCATAGGAACCCAGCCAGCCGGCGACGGCGTCCACGTCGACGCCAAATGCACAGAGAATATCTTTAGCCATGGTGTGTCTCCTTAAACGTTAAGTACGGATTCGACGGCCAACGCAGCGCGCAACAGGCGTGCGTCTTCCCCCGTCGGGGCGCTGAGCAGCAGCCCGGTGGGCAAGCCCTGGGCATCGCGGCCGCTGGGCAAGCTGACGCCCGGCATGTCGAGCAAACTGCCGGGCATGGTCAGGCGCAGGGTGGCGAGGTTAGTGGTGGCGAACAGCTCATCGTCGGCCTCCAGCGCTGCCAACGCTGGGGCGACATGGGCCACCGTCGGGGTGATCAGCAGGGCGCCGTCGAGGTCGTCGATCAACTGCTGTTGCAGGCGCCGGCGCCCTTCGATCAGGTGCATGAGCTGGCTGGCCGGCAGTGAGCGTGCGGCTTCGAGGCGACGCCGCACACGGGGGTCTAGTTGCTCGGCATCGGCGCTATTGAGCAAGGCTTCGTGCAAAGCGAAGGCTTCGAATGAACCGAGCCAGCCATGCGCCTCGATCAGCGCAAGGGTGGCCTGGAAAGTGGCGGACGGACGCACCTCGACTAACGCACCGGCGGCCTTCAATTGATCGACGGCATGTAGCAGGTTAATGCGTACGACCGGCTCGATAGTGTCCAGGGTGCCTTGCTCCAGCACCCAGCGCTGGCCCTTGAGGCTGCTGGCGATGTGGCGTTGGCTACGGCCAGTACGGCCAGTGAGCACATCATCGATGGCCAGCGCATCGCGCACGCTGCGGGTCAGCGGGCCGAGGCTGTCGAGGCTGTGTGCCAGGGGGAAAACGCCTTCGCGGCTGTAGCGCCGGCAACTGCTGCGGTAGCCCACCACGCCGTTGAGCGCGGCAGGAATGCGGATCGAGCCGGCGGTATCGGTGCCCATGGCAATCGGCACAATACCGGCCGCCACGGCAACCGCCGACCCCGAGGACGAGCCTCCGGGAATGCGTGGTTGATCACTGCTATTGGGGTTGTGGGGCGTGCCGAAATGCGGGTTGAGACCCAGGCCGGAATACGCCAGCTCGCTGAGGTTGGTCTTGCCCAGGCTGACCATGCCAGCGCGGCACAACAGCCCAACACTGGGAGCGTCATGAGCAGCAGGCGCCGCGTTGCGGCGGTAAGCAGCACCGGCCGTGGTGACGGTGCCCGCCATGTCGAACAAATCTTTCCAGGCCAATGGCACGCCATCGAATACGCTCAAGGGCTGCCCGGCACGCCAACGGGCAGCTGAGGCCTCGGCTTCACGCCGGGCGCGCTCGACGGTCAGGGAGATGAAAACGCTGGGGGCCATGCTCGCGTGAACGAGCGCCTGTTCAAGCACCTGCACCGGGTCGCTGTGACCGCTGGCGAATGCTTCGGCCATTGAGGTGGCGTCTGACATCGGCATACCCTTATATAAACGTACATATTAATAAAATGTACGTTTTATAAAGGCAGCTTTCGTGCCAGTCTCGTTAGAGGATTCTTCCCTAGCTCGACGGTCTCCCTTCGAACCATCGAGCTAGATAGTTTTTCATGAAATAAAAATCTCGCGAAGGCATCCACCTAAATCGCGAATGAAATAATGTACCTTTCATTAAAAAGTACGTTTTGGTGCAAAAAAGTAACAGTCCCATGTTTACAGCCCCAAAAAAGTGCCGTCGACGTGGCGCAGAGTGACAGACGCATCTATGAGAGAATCCCTGGCCACCGTCCACAGCCACAGGAAAGCTATGAAAGCAGTGTCCGCCTCGGCGTCCCGTTACGCGATGATCCACCGAGTTTTGCGCGACGCGATCGTCAACGGCACCGCGCGCCACGGGCTGGTCCTGCTCGAGGCGCCGCTGGCCGACTTGTTCGGTACCAGCCGCGTACCGGTGCGTAAGGCGCTGGACCTGCTGCATGCCGAAGGGCTGATTTGCCGTTTCAACGGCCGCGGTTACCTGATCAACCCCGACGGCCTGGCCATGGAGCCCCTGCGCCTGCCCTTGAGCCACGGACACCTGGGCCTGAACCACGACGACGAGTTGGTAGACACCCGGCCGCTGGGCGAGCGAATTGTCGAGGAGATAGGCGCGGCGTTGTCTACCTGCATCGCCTTCGGCCATTACCGCCTGGACGAGCAAGCCGCCGCCGACCACTACGGCGTCAGCCGCGCCGTGGTGCGCGAAGCACTGATGCGCCTGCGCGACCGTGGCCTGGTGGAGAAAGAACCTTACTCCCAATGGCTCGCAGGGCCGCTGACTGCCCGAGAAGTCACCGAAGACTACGAATTGCGCGCTTGTTTGGAGCCCGAAGCCCTGCGCCAGAGTGCACCGGACCTGGACCGCGTCATGCTCCAGGCCATGCTGCAGCGCGTGCTCGACGCCCAGGACAGCCCCCATTGCAGCCTGGAAGCCATCGAACAGATCGAGCAGGACTTGCACCAGCACTGCCTCGCCGGCCTGCAGAACCGCAAGATCGCCGCCCTGATCCGCCAGGGCCAAAGCCCGATGATTATCAGCCGAATTTTCCATCGTTTACTGGGGATCGGCGCCGATCCTGCCATGCTCGCCGAACATCGCTTGATTCTTGAATTGTTGCTGCATGGGGCGTTCGATGCCGCAGCGTTGAATCTGCGCGAGCATTTGCAGCGAGCCAGGCAGCGGATGTTGCAGCGATTGAAGGTGCTATCGGTGTTGCCGGAACAGCCGCTGCCTGCGTATCTGCACAAAATCAGCTGATTCAATACGGGTCAACTGTCAGGAAGGAGCTTGCCCCCTCCCATACTCTCCAGGTAGCCGCAGTAATTTCATGCAATATGTTGCTATCTCACCCCCACCATTGAAACCACTGCTGACCCGCCCCATCTAACCTCCATACTTCCTTATGCAGGTGCCCCATGAGCGACCAGCAAGACGTCCCTGATTACGACCTGAACGACTACGCCGACCCCGAAAACGCTGACACCACCTCGTCCAACACTGGCCTGGCCCTGCCTGGGCAAAACCTGCCGGACAAGGTCTATATCATCCCGATCCACAACCGGCCGTTTTTCCCGGCGCAAGTATTGCCGGTGATTGTCAATGAAGAGCCCTGGGCCGAGACCCTGGAGTTGGTGAGCAAATCCGACCACCATTCGCTCGCGCTGTTTTTCATGGACACGCCGCCCGAAGACCCACGGCATTTCGATACCTCCGCCCTGCCGCTGTACGGCACCCTGGTCAAGGTGCACCACGCCAGCCGCGAGAACGGCAAGCTGCAATTCGTGGCCCAGGGCCTGACCCGCGTGCACATCAAGACTTCGCCCAAGCACCACCGCCCACCCTACCTGGTGGAAGTCGAATACCCGCACCAGCCCAGCGAGCCCACCGACGAGGTCAAGGCCTACGGCATGGCGCTGATCAACGCGATCAAGGAACTGCTGCCCCTCAACCCGCTGTACAGCGAAGAGTTGAAGAACTACCTCAACCGTTTCAGCCCCAACGACCCCTCACCGCTCACCGACTTCGCCGCCGCGCTGACCTCGGCCACCGGTAACGAGTTGCAGGAAGTGCTGGACTGCGTGCCCATGCTCAAGCGCATGGAGAAAGTCTTGCCGATGCTGCGCAAGGAAGTCGAAGTCGCGCGCCTGCAAAAAGAGCTGTCCGCCGAAGTGAACCGCAAGATCGGCGAGCACCAGCGCGAGTTCTTCCTCAAGGAACAACTCAAGGTCATCCAGCAAGAGCTGGGCCTGACCAAGGACGACCGCAGCGCCGACGTCGAGCAGTTCGAGCAGCGCCTGGAAGGCAAGGTGCTGCCGGCTCAGGCGAAAAAGCGCATAGATGAAGAACTGAACAAGCTGTCGATTCTCGAGACCGGTTCGCCGGAATACGCCGTGACGCGCAACTACCTGGACTGGGCCACCTCGGTGCCGTGGGGCGTGTACGGCGCAGACAAGCTCGACCTCAAGCATGCACGCAAGGTGCTGGACAAGCATCACGCGGGCCTGGACGACATCAAGAGCCGCATCCTCGAATTCCTCGCCGTCGGCGCCTATAAAGGCGAAGTCGCCGGCTCCATTGTGCTGCTGGTGGGCCCGCCGGGCGTGGGCAAGACCAGTGTGGGTAAATCCATCGCTGAATCCCTGGGCCGACCGTTCTACCGTTTCAGCGTCGGCGGCATGCGCGACGAAGCCGAGATCAAGGGCCACCGCCGCACCTACATCGGCGCCCTGCCCGGCAAGCTGGTGCAGGCATTGAAAGACGTGGAGGTCATGAACCCGGTAATCATGCTCGACGAGATCGACAAGATGGGCCAGAGCTTCCAGGGCGACCCCGCGTCGGCGTTGTTGGAAACCCTCGACCCTGAGCAGAACGTCGAATTCCTCGACCATTACCTGGACCTGCGCCTGGACCTGTCCAAAGTACTGTTCGTGTGCACCGCCAACACCCTCGATTCGATCCCAGGCCCGTTGCTCGACCGTATGGAAGTGATTCGCCTGTCGGGCTATATCACCGAAGAAAAAGTCGCCATCGCCAAGCGCCACCTATGGCCCAAACAGTTGGAAAAAGCCGGCGTGGCAAAAAACAGCCTGAGTATCAGCGACGGCGCCCTGCGTGCGTTGATCGACGGTTATGCACGGGAAGCCGGTGTGCGCCAGTTGGAAAAACAACTGGGCAAACTGGTGCGCAAAGCGGTGGTCAAGCTGCTGGATGAGCCCAATAGCGTGATCAAGATTGGCAACAAGGACCTGGAAAGCTCCCTGGGCATGCCGGTGTTCCGTAACGAGCAAGTACTGTCCGGCACCGGCGTCATCACCGGTCTGGCCTGGACCAGCATGGGCGGCGCTACGTTGCCGATCGAGGCGACGCGTATCCACACGCTCAATCGCGGCTTCAAGCTTACCGGGCAGCTGGGTGAAGTGATGAAGGAGTCCGCCGAAATCGCCTACAGCTACATCAGCTCGAACTTGAAGTCATTTGGCGGTGATCCGAAGTTCTTCGACGAAGCCTTCGTGCACTTGCACGTACCGGAAGGCGCCACGCCGAAAGACGGCCCGAGCGCGGGTGTGACCATGGCCAGTGCATTGCTGTCCCTGGCGCGCAACCAACCGCCGAAGAAAGGCGTAGCGATGACCGGTGAACTGACGCTGACCGGGCATGTATTGCCAATTGGTGGGGTGCGCGAGAAAGTCATTGCGGCGCGGCGTCAGAAGATCCACGAGTTGATCTTGCCGGAGCCGAACCGTGGCAGTTTTGAAGAATTGCCGGAGTATCTGAAGGAAGGCATGACGGTGCACTTTGCCAAGCGCTTTGCGGATGTGGCGAAGGTGCTGTTCTGATAGAGCTCTAGCGCCTGAACCGGCCTCATCGGGGGCAAGCCCCCTCACACATTTTGATTTGTGAACACATTCAAGTGTGGGAGGGGGCTTTGCCCCCGATGGCGTCAGTGGCCGCGACACATATCCTGCTTGTCACACCCTGTCTCATCTTCGGTTATGCTCGCCCTTCGTCGTGTATAAACGGAGCCCCCATGACCGCTGCCCGCCTGCTTCTCCCCTTGAGCCTTGCCCTGCTGGCCGCTTGCGCCAGTGCTCCCAAGCAAAACATCAGCGTGGAAAACCAGAGCAGTTGCCCAATCCTGCTTAAAACCGGACAAAACCTGATCCTCACCCTGCCAAGCAACCCCACCACCGGTTATCGCTGGGCCATCCAGGACTCTGCCGGCGGTGTCTTGCGCGCCTTGAGCCCCGAGGTTTATAGCAGCAGCGAATCCGGCGTAATTGGCGGTGGCGGGCAGTCCACCTGGCGCTTCCAGGCATTTGCCGCTGGCCAGGGCCGTTTGCGCCTGACCTCCCAGCAACCCTGGGAACCGGAAGCCGAGCCCGTCGAAACCTTTGACTGCGCCATTACGGTGAACTGATATGCCATGGCTGATCCTTGCCTTGATGGGCGCCGGCACCTTCATCTACGGCCTGGCGACCCATGCGACGCTGCTGTGCCTGCTGGTCAAGCCGCTGCCGGTACTGGCACTGCTGGGGTGGCTGCATGACGCACCGCCCACCGACTATCGGCGCTGGATCAGCCTGGGGCTGATTTTTTCCCTGGTCGGCGACGTTTTGCTCGCCTGGCCGGGGGACCTGTTTATCTTTGGCCTGGGCGCATTCCTGTGCGCACACCTGGCCTATCTCAAGGCCTATTTCAGTGACTGCCGGCGCCTGGCACTGCTGCCGCTGGTGCTGGCCCTTGGAGTCGGGGCAATCCTGCTGAGCATCCTGATATCCCACGGCTTGGGCGAGTTGCTGATACCGGTGGTGGTTTACGCGCTGGTGATCAGCGCCATGCTTTGGCGTGCGCTGGCGCGGTTGGGCAGCGAGGTGCCGAAACGCTCAGCGCTGCTGGCGGCGGCGGGTGCAGTGTCGTTTGTGTTTTCCGATACGTTGATCGGTATCAACCGCTTTGTAGTGACATTCGAAGCAGCCCCCTATTTGTTGATCATCACCTATTGGCTCGGGCAATGGGGCATCACCGCCTCTGCTTTCCATCAGACAACCCGCGCATCCGAAGACCAACTTGGCTAAAATGCCGGCCTTTCCCCCTCGTCGCCGGAACAGCCGTGAGCAAAGAACCCGATCGCCTATTCGCCCAGCCCCTGCCCCAGGTGCCGGACTTCGCCTTTAACGAGGATGTGGTGCGGGTGTTCCCGGACATGATCAAGCGCTCGGTGCCGGGTTACCCGACCATCGTTGAGAACCTCGGCGTGCTGGCCGCGCAATTTGCCCAGCCCAACAGCGTGCTGTATGACCTGGGTTCATCCCTGGGTGCTGTCACTCAGGCCCTGCGTCGTCATGTACGCACCGATGGCTGCCGGGTGATCGCTGTGGATAACTCGGCGGCGATGGTCGAGCGTTGCCGGGAATACCTCAATGGCCAGGACTCGATGTTCCAGGAACTGCTGCCGGTCGAGGTGATTGAGGGCGATATTCTCGCCCTGCAGTTCCAGCCCGCCTCGGTGGTGGCGCTGAACTTCACCCTGCAATTTATCGCCCCTGACGAACGCCTGGCGTTGCTCGGGCGTATCCGCCAGGCGCTGCTGCCAGGCGGGGCGTTGATCCTTTCGGAAAAGCTGCGCTTCAACGATGTTGAAGAACACGCGCTGCTCACCGATCTGCATATCGCCTTCAAGCGCGCCAACGGCTACAGCGAACTGGAAAT
>Ga0160464_100695_pt1 | contig 19787 bp, 17 predicted proteins | sample HID1971I_E11MG_FD_108275 | JGI IMG/M metagenome (GOLD analysis project Ga0160464, IMG submission 108275) | Enriched millipede-associated microbial communities from UW Madison campus, WI, USA - HID1971I_E11 MG | ecosystem: Host-associated > Arthropoda: Insects > Digestive system > Unclassified ... | reverse complement strand
GCATAAGTCGTGGCGAGTTCAACGACGTCGAAGGCTTGGTTCATCAGGACGGTTCCTACAGGTCAGTGGCGCTGAGCGCTCTATAGGGGGCGATGGTATCAAATCTGTCCCGCGTTGCGGCGGCGTGCGTGAGTCGCTAGAGTTCGGCAGTCCTTTTGCCCGCTCAACTAATAAATTCAATGGGAGTGTCTTGTGGAAATTGCCTGTCTTGACCTGGAAGGGGTGCTGGTTCCGGAAATCTGGATCGCCTTCGCCGAAAAAACCGGTATTGAACCCCTGCGAGCCACCACGCGCGACATTCCCGACTACGACGTGCTGATGCAGCGGCGCCTGCGTATCCTCGACGAGCACGGGCTCAAGCTGGCCGATATCCAGGCAGTGATCGCCACTCTCAAGCCTTTGGACGGTGCCGTCGAATTCGTCAACTGGCTGCGCGAGCGTTTCCAGGTGGTGATCCTGTCCGACACCTTCTACGAATTTTCCCAGCCACTGATGCGCCAGCTGGGCTTCCCGACCTTGCTCTGCCACCGCCTGATCACCGATGAACACGACCGGGTGGTAAGCTATCAACTGCGTCAGAAAGACCCCAAGCGCCAATCGGTATTGGCGTTCAAGTCGCTTTACTACCGCGTGATCGCGGCCGGTGATTCCTACAACGACACCACCATGCTGGGCGAAGCTGATCGTGGGATCCTGTTCCATGCGCCGCAGAATGTGATGGATGAGTTTCCCCATTTCCCGGCGGTGCACACGTTTGAGGATTTGAAGCGGGAGTTCATCAAGGCGTCGAATCGGCAGTTGAGCCTGTAAGTTATCCAGCGAGGCGGAGGGCCCCATCGCGGGCAGTCACCGGCTACAGCCCTGCCAGCAACCGCTCATAAGGAATACTCAAGCCTTCATGCAGGCGCTTGATCATCGACAGGCTCAGCTTGCGCTTGTGGTTCAACACCTCGGATACCCGTCCGCTGGTGCCGATAAACGGCTCCAGGTCGCGGGCGGTCATGCCCAACTGCTCCATGCGAAACTTGATAGCTTCCACCGGATCCGAAGGGGGCATTGGATAATGCTCGGCTTCGTACTTCTCGATAAGAATTGCCAGGATTTCCAGCTCGTCACCTTCAGGCGAGCCGGGTGGTGCTCCCCATATCTGCTCGACCCGTGCGAGTGCAGCTGTCAGATCGTCCTGGGAGTGAATAGGTTTGATGTTCATCACGCAATCTCCGCGTTGATCTGGTCGTACTGAGCGTGGGTTCCCACAAAACGTATGAACCCTAGCTGTCGCTGATAGTCGATCGCCATGATCACTCGGTATTTGTTGCCACCGACGTTGAACACGACCCTGCCGCCTTTGAGAATGCTCGCTGTTCTAAGCTCTGCCTTGAGTGCTTGCGGCGTTGGATAGGTGGCTTTCTCCATGTGACGATACAACTCGACCAGCGGTATTTTGGCGTCGCTATAAGCTGAGTGGCTTTCCCAAAATATTCGTAGGGTAGAGAGAGCGATTATCCGCATCGCCTTAACCTCCCAGTTTGGGAGATCATAGGCGTGAGTGCTTGAATAGGCAATCTCGGAAATATTTTCAGACGAGGGGGCAGTCGCTTCATGTGGTCCTTCACAGATGGCGGGTGGACGGTGGATCCTGACGCTATCTGCAAGCGCCTATCCCGTCCACAGCGGTTCTGATTCAGGCTTTTTCTACTGGCCGCTCCTGCAAGCGAACCCCGGAAAGGGCTGTGCCCTACAAACTTTCCAAAGTCTGTAACAACACCCGTACCTTGGTCAGCGACTCCTGATACTCAGCCTGCCACTCTGAATCCGCCACAATCCCACCGCCGCCCCAGCAGCACACCTGCCCATCCTTGACGAGCAAGCTGCGGATGGCGATGGAGCTGTCCATCTCTCCGCGCACGTCCAGGTACACCAACGAGCCGCAGTACAGCCCGCGGCGGGTTGGCTCTAGCTCGTCGATGATCTGCATCGCGCGAATCTTCGGCGCGCCGGTGATGGAGCCGCCGGGGAAGCTGCCGGCGATGAGGTCCAGGGCGTCTTTGTCGTCGGCCAATACGCCGGTGACGCTGCTCACCAGGTGGTGCACGTTGGGGTAGCTTTCCAGGCTGAACAACTCCGGCACTTTCACCGAACCGATGCGGCAACTGCGGCCGAGATCATTGCGCAGCAGGTCGACGATCATCAGGTTTTCTGCGCGGTCCTTGGGGCTGGTCAGCAGTTCGGCGGCGTGGTCGGCATCCTCTGCGAGCGTTACACCGCGAGGGCGGGTGCCCTTGATCGGGCGAGTTTCGACCTGGCGGTCACTGATGCGTACAAAACGCTCCGGCGACAGGCTCAGTACCGCACCGTCATCGGGCAAACTCTGGAACCCGGAAAACGGCGTGGGGCAGGCTTCGCGCAGGACGCAATAGGCTACCCAGGGATCCCCCATACAGGGGGCGCGAAAGCGCTGGGCGAAGTTGACCTGATAGCAGTCGCCGGCCTGGATGTAATCCTGGATACGCACGATGGCTTGGCGGTAGGTCTCTGCGGTGAGGTCGGGCGCCATCGGGCCCTGGAGTTTGAACGTCGCAGAGGTGTCGACAGCCCCCTGGCTGAACAGCGCGATCAACCGTTGTCGTTCGCTATCGGCCAGCGTGGGATGAAACACCAGTTGGCTGCTTTGGGCCTGGTGATCGCTGATCAGCGCCCAGGCGTACAGCCCGAAGCGCGCGTCCGGCAGGTGCAGGTCATCCATCGCCAGGTGCGGCATGTCCTCAAGGTGCCGGCCGAAGTCGTAGCTCAGGTAGCCTATCAAGCCTCCGGCGAACGGCAACTGTAAATCGGCGGGGATTGCGGCTTCACCCAATCGCGTGAGGTTTTCCCGCAAGCGTGGCAGGAAATCATTGCCGCTTTCGTCCGGCCCTACCGTCAAGGTCGCTTCGGGCCAGGCGCTGAGCAGGTCATAACGGCCGCGATCAGCCGTGGGGCGACCGCTGTCGAGCAGCACCGCGCCAGGGGCATGGCGAATCGCCGCAAAATACTCGGCGGGGTTGGCCCGGTAGGGCAATGGGTGTACGGAGCAGGTCAACATGCGGGGTGGATCAGCTAATGGCGCGGGGGATGGGGATTGTAGTCCCCTGTAGGATTTGCTCCTAGAGGGGATGTCGGGGATAGACAGTTTGAAGACCGGATCAGCCTTCCACGGGCGGTATATGCCCAAACATCTCCTGCACGAACTTCACCCGCTCTTGCGGGGTTTCCGTCACGCCGGCAGCTTTGAGTTCCTCCAGTCGCGCCTCCACCGCATGGGTGCGCAAGGTCAGCCCGCAGTCATTGGCGATCTGGATATTCAGCCCCGGCCGTGCATTCAACTCAAGGATCAGCGGGCCTTTTTCTTGGTCCAGCACCATGTCCACGCCGATATAGCCCAGCCCGCACAGCTCGTAGCAGCCAGCCGCCAGCTGCATGAAACCGTCCCAGTTGGGCAGTTGCACGCCATCCACGGCATTGGTGGTGTCAGGGTGCTTGGTAATGATGTTGTTCAGCCAGGTGCCGCGCAAGGTCAGGCCGGTAGCCAGGTCGACGCCCACGCCAATCGCACCCTGGTGCAGGTTGGCCTTGCCCCCGGACTGGCGGGTCGGCAAGCGCAGCATCGCCATCACCGGGTAGCCCATCAGCACGATGATGCGGATATCCGGCACGCCTTCGTAGCTGATGCTCTTGAAGATCTGATCGGGCACCACGCGGTACTCGATCAGCGCCCGGTCGCGGTGGCCACCCAGTGAATACAGGCCGGTGAGGATGCTGGAAATCTGGTGCTCGATCTCTTCATGGCTGATGATCTTGCCGGACACCGTGCGATAGCGTCCTTCAAACCGGTCGGCCACTACCAGGATGCCATCACCGCCCGCACCCTGGGCCGGCTTGATCACGAAGTCGCTGCGGCCGCCGATGATCTCGTCGAGCTTGTCGATTTCCTTCTCGGTGGAGATCACCCCGTACATTTCCGGCACATGAATGCCGGCCGCCAGCGCCCGCTCCTTGGTGATGATCTTGTCATCCACAATCGGGTACAGGCTGCGCTTGTTGTACTTGAGCACGTAGTCGGCGTTACGCCGGTTGATGCCCATGATCCCCCGCGCTTCGAGGGCCTTCCAGGTCTTCCAGAAGCCGAACATCAGGAGTCAGCCTTCAAGAACGCCTTGAAACGCACCAGCTCGGTGAGGCGGTAGCCGCGATAACGCCCCATGGCCAGCATGAAGCCCACCAGGATCAGCAGGATCGCTGGGAAGGTGAACACGAAGTAGATCAGCTCCGGCACGCTCATGATGATGTGCGCCAGGGACGCTGCGAACAGCGTGCCGATCGCCACCTTCAGCGCATGGTTGGCGCCACGCTCCTCCCAGGTGATCGACAGGCGTTCGATGGTCATGGTCAGGATCACCATCGGGAACAGCGCGACCGACAGGCCGCGTTCCAGCCCAAGTTTATGGCTGAACAGGCTGATGGCGGCAATCAGTACCACCACGAAGGTCAGCACCACCGACAGCCTCGGCAGCATCTGCAGTTTCAAATGCTCCAGGTACGACCTGAGGGACAGCCCCAGCGCCGTGATGATCGTGAACAGCACAATGCCGAAGCCCAACTGCGTCTCGCGGAATGCCAGGGCGATCAGCACCGGGGTGAAGGTGCCCAGGGTCTGCAGGCCGATCAGGTTGCGCAGGATCAGGATCACCAGCACGCCAATCGGGATCATCACCATGATCATGAAGGTCTGCTGGGTTTGCAGCGGCAGGCCATATAGGGAGTATTCGAGGAAATTGGCGTCGGTATTCTCGTCGGTCAGCTTGGCCAGGCGGATGGCATTCATCTCGCTGTTGTTCAGGCTGAAGGTCACCATGGCTTTCTTGCCGCCGTCGACCGTGATCAGGTTTTCATCACCAGTCCACCACAGCAGGCGGTCGGCCGGCAGGCCCTGTTCGCCGGTTTCCGGGTTGAAGTACAACCAGTCACTGCCATTGAAGCTGCGCAGCCACAGTTCCGGGGTTTGCGGTTGGTCGGCCACCAGGCGGATGGTGTGGACTTTCTCTACCGGCACATGGGCGATGGACAGCAGCAGCTCGACGATCTTGGCCTTGTGTGGCGTCGACGGGTCGCCGGCCAGCAACAATTTCACATTGTCGTCGTTGAGGTTGTTGGTGCGCTTGATCGCTTCGCTGATAAAGGTCTCGACGTCGGCCGAGTGCTGGCGGATCGGCGCCAGCAAGGCTTCGGCAGCGATTTTTTCCGGGCCTTCCACAGCGATGCTGTCGCGAAAGGTCGGGCCCTTGATCTTGACCTTCTCGCCACTGTAGCGCTTGGTCAGCACCAGGCGGTAATACAGGGTCTGGTTGCCCTTGGCCCGGCGCGCCGACCAGGTGACCTTGCGGTTGCCGTCGATGCGATTGACGCTCACCCCGTAGTTGTTCGAGATAAAGCTTTCGTTGTGGCTGACGAAGTCGCGGCTCAGGGGCGGCACGAACATCTGGATCTTGACGGGGTCTTTCGGGTTGGCGACGAACTCGACCTTGGCGTCGATGTTCCACAAGTCGTCGGTGGCATCCTCGGTAACGGGGATGCCCAGCACGAAAATCTGATAGGCGGTGACCGAAATGCCCAGCACCACCAGCAAGGTGATCAGGATTTTCAGGTGCAGGGTCAAAGAGCGCATTCGGTTTACTCGGCGGTATGAGCGTCGGCGGCGCAGGCAGGTTTGCCTGCTGCGTATTTAAGACTGGGGTCGACCAGCGCATCAAAGCGTTTGAGCGCCTCGGAGCCGATCAGCAGCGGGTATTGGAAAGCGCTGCGGTCAGTCAAGTTCACTTCTATGCTGCGTAAAGCAGTGCCCATGCAGATATCCAGGGCAATCACCGGACGGGCGGTGTAGTTCTTTTCCTCATCGGGGTCATAGTCACCGGCGCGGCGCTTGATCTTGCTGACGCGGGCCAGGGGGCGTTCGATGGGGTGGGAGTGGGCGGTGTCGATGGCCAGGTAGAAGCGCACCCAGGATTCGCCGTTGCGCTTGAATCGCTTGATGTCACGGGCACTCAGCGAGGCGGTCTTGGCGCCGGTGTCGAGCTTGGCCGCGACTTCCAGATCGATACCGTCCAGCTTGGCGTATTCATTGAGGCCATACACCGTCTTCTCGGCGGCGATGCCGAGGCTGGGTATAAACAGAAGGCAGAAAAACAGGGGGAAGGGCTTGAGTCTCATAAATCCTGAGGCGGTGCCGTGCGATGTTCAATTCAAGGCGACTGGCATTGCTGCGCAAACTCCCTCGTGCGCCGTTTCATCCAGAGATGTCAGGCAAATACGCCGGGCATTCTAACATGATGCTTTTTTGGCGCCAGCGCTGGCAGGCGGCCATGCCCTGCGTAAGTAAAGCGAGCGTATTAGACGATTGTCGACAATACCTATTTATTCTTTGACTATTGCGGGGTGATTGGCTAGTTTTTGCCGCATTGATTTGAAAGGTGTCGACAATATGCTCGATCAGGCGGAAATTCCGATAGCGACGTCAGACGAATCCCAAACCATGTCTGAGAACGTCTTCCGGCGTATCCAGGCGGCTATCGTCAAGGGTGAGATTGCCCCCGGCAGCAAGATCTCCGAGCCGGAGCTGGCGCGTACCTACGGTATCAGCCGCGGCCCGCTGCGTGAGGCGATCCACCGCCTGGAAGGCCAACGCCTGCTGGTACGCGTGCCCCATGTTGGCGCGCGGGTGGTGTCTTTGAGCCATGCCGAGCTGATCGAACTCTATGAAATCCGCGAGTCCCTGGAAGGCATGGCCTGCCGCCTGGCTGCCGAGCGCATGACCGACGCGGAAATCGAAGAGCTGCGCCAGGTATTGCACACCCATGAGCGGGATGCGGCGTTCCAGGCCGGTGTCGGTTACTACCAGCAGGAAGGCGACTTCGACTTTCATTACCGCATCATCCAGGGCGCCGGTAACCGTACCCTGACGCAGATGCTGTGCGGCGAGCTGTATCAGCTGGTGCGCATGTACCGCATCCAGTTCTCCACCACTCCCAATCGTCCACGCCAGGCCTTTGCCGAGCATCACCGCATTCTTGACGCGATTGCCGATCGCGATGGCGAGCTGGCCGAACTGTTGATGCGCCGACATATCGGCGCATCCAAACGCAACATTGCCCGTCACTTCCCGGACGGCGCTCCTTCATCACGAGGTGAGTCATGAGTTCCAACAATAACAACACTCCCGGCCAGCGTTTCCGTGACGCAGTTGCCAGCGAAAAGCCCTTGCAAGTGGTCGGCGCCATCAACGCCAACCACGCGCTGCTGGCCAAGCGCGCCGGTTTCAAGGCGATCTACTTGTCAGGTGGCGGGGTAGCCGCCGGCTCGCTCGGCGTGCCGGACCTGGGTATTACCGGCCTGGATGACGTACTCACCGATGTGCGGCGCATCACCGACGTATGCGACCTGCCGTTGCTGGTCGACGTGGACACCGGTTTCGGCTCCTCGGCGTTCAACGTGGCGCGCACCGTCAAGTCGATGATCAAGTTCGGCGCCGCCGCCATCCATATCGAAGACCAGGTGGGTGCCAAGCGCTGCGGGCATCGCCCTAACAAAGAGATCGTGTCGCAGCAGGAAATGGTCGACCGTATCAAGGCCGCCGTGGATGCGCGCACCGATGACAGTTTCGTGATCATGGCGCGCACCGACGCCCTGGCTGTCGAAGGTCTGGAGTCCGCCCTTGAGCGTGCCGCGGCCTGTATCGAAGCCGGTGCCGACATGGTCTTCCCGGAAGCCATTACCGAACTTGAGATGTACAAGCTGTTTGCCTCCCGCGTAAAGGCCCCGATTCTGGCTAACATTACCGAGTTCGGCGCGACCCCGTTGTACACCACCGAACAGTTGAAATCTGCCGATGTTTCCATTGTGCTGTACCCGCTCTCGGCCTTCCGTGCCATGAACAAGGCCGCCGAGAACGTCTACACCGCGATCCGTCGCGATGGCACCCAACAGAACGTGATCGACACCATGCAAACGCGCATGGAGCTCTACGATCGCATCGACTACCACACCTTCGAGCAGAAGCTCGACGCGCTGTTTGCCGCGAAAAAGTGATGCGGTGCGCCTCCCTAATAAATTCAAGATTGGAGAACGAACATGGCTGAAGCAAAAGTATTGAGTGGCGCCGGCCTGCGTGGCCAGGTGGCCGGGCAGACTGCTCTGTCCACCGTGGGCCAAGCCGGGGCCGGCCTGACTTATCGCGGCTACGACGTGCGCGAACTCGCTGCCGATGCGCAGTTTGAAGAAGTCGCCTACCTGCTGCTGTACGGCGAACTGCCAACCAAGACCGAACTGGCCGCCTACAGCGCCAAGCTGAGCAAGCTGCGTGATTTGCCCCAGGCGCTGAAGGAAGTGCTCGAACGCATCCCCGCCGACGCCCACCCAATGGACGTGATGCGCACCGGTTGCTCGTTCCTGGGCAATATCGAGCCGGAGAAAGATTTCAGCGTGCAGCGCGATGTCACCGACCGCCTGCTCGCCGCGTTCCCGGCGATCATGTGCTACTGGTACCGTTTCAGCCACGACGGCAAACGCATCGATTGCGTGACTGATGAAGCGAGCATCGGCGGCCATTTCCTGCACCTGCTGCATGGCAAGAAACCGAGCGAGCTGCATGTCAAGGTCATGAACGTATCGCTGATCCTCTACGCCGAGCACGAATTCAACGCCTCGACCTTCACTGCTCGGGTATGTGCCTCGACCTTGTCCGACCTGTACTCCTGCGTCACCGCCGCCATCGGTTCCCTGCGCGGCCCGCTGCACGGTGGTGCCAACGAAGCGGCCATGGAAATGATCGAGCGCTTCTCCTCGGCCGAAGACGCTGTCGAAGGCACCCTCGGCATGTTGGCGCGCAAAGACAAGATCATGGGGTTCGGCCATGCCATCTATAAAGACAGCGACCCGCGTAATGAAGTGATCAAGGGGTGGTCGAAAAAACTCGCTGATGAAGTGGGCGACACCGTGTTGTTCCCGGTCTCCGAGGCTATCGACAAGACCATGTGGGAGCAGAAAAAGCTGTTCCCCAACGCCGACTTCTACCATGCCTCGGCGTACCACTTCATGGGCATCCCGACCAAATTGTTTACGCCAATCTTCGTGTGCTCGCGCCTGACTGGCTGGGCCGCGCACGTGTTCGAACAGCGCGCCAACAACCGCATCATCCGTCCAAGCGCCGAGTACATCGGCGTTGAGCAGCGCAAGTTCGTGCCAATCGAACGTCGCTGAAAACCAACGCTTCCAGAATTGGAATGAGGCCAAAAATGTGGGAGGGGGCTTGCCCCCGATAGCATTCTGTCAGCTGAAACAACTGGCACTGAACCACCGCCATCGGGGGCAAGCCCCCTCCCACATTTGGACTGCATTTCAAATCTGGATCAGTAGGTCCCTTTTGTAATCACCGTGACCGAGTCCTGACGATGAACACTGAGTTTCGCAAACCGCTCCCCGGCAGCCGCCTGGATTTCTTCGACGCTCGTGCGGCTGTCGAGGCAATCACCCCCGGCGCCTACGCCACCTTGCCCTACACCTCGCGCGTGCTTGCCGAGAACCTGGTGCGCCGTTGCGACCCGGCCACCCTCAATGCGTCTCTGGGTCAGTTGATCGACCGCAAGCGCGATCTCGACTTCCCGTGGTTCCCGGCCCGCGTGGTATGCCATGACATCCTCGGCCAGACTGCGCTGGTGGACCTCGCCGGCCTGCGCGATGCTATCGCGCTGCAAGGCGGCGATCCCGCCCAGGTCAACCCGGTGGTGCCGACCCAACTAATCGTCGACCACTCCCTGGCCGTCGAAGCCGGTGGTTTCGACCCGCAGGCATTCGAGAAAAACCGCGCCATCGAAGACCGTCGTAACGAAGACCGCTTCCACTTTATCGAGTGGACCAAAAAGGCCTTCAAGAACGTCGATGTGATCCCGCCGGGCAACGGCATCATGCACCAGATCAACCTGGAGAAAATGTCCCCGGTAATCCAGGTGCGCGATGGCGTTGCCTTTCCGGATACCTGCGTCGGCACCGACAGCCACACCCCGCACGTGGACGCCCTGGGCGTGATCGCCATCGGCGTCGGCGGCCTGGAAGCCGAGAGCGTGATGCTCGGCCGTGCATCGTGGATGCGCCTGCCGGAAAGCGTCGGTGTGGAATTGACCGGCAAGCTGCAACCAGGCATCACCGCCACCGACATGGTGCTGGCGCTCACCGAGTTCCTGCGCCAGCAGAAAGTGGTCGGCGCCTGGCTGGAGTTCTTCGGCGAAGGGGCTTCGGCACTGACCCTGGGCGACCGCGCAACTATCTCCAACATGGCCCCGGAATACGGCGCCACGGCCGCGATGTTCTATATCGACCAACAGACTATCGCCTACCTGAAACTCACCGGCCGCGAAGATGAGCAAGTCACCCTGGTGGAACAGTACGCCCGCCACACCGGCCTGTGGGCCGATGACCTCAAGGGCGCGCAATACGAGCGCGGGCTGACCTTCGACCTCTCCAGCGTCGTGCGCAACATGGCCGGCCCGAGCAACCCCCACGCCCGTGTTGCCACCCGCGACCTGGCTTCAAAAGGCATCAGCGGCCAGTGGGACGAAGTGCCAGGGCAAATGCCCGACGGCGCGGTGATCATCGCTGCCATCACCAGTTGCACCAACACCAGTAACCCGCGCAACGTGATCGCCGCAGGCCTGTTGGCGCGCAACGCCAACAGGCTCGGGCTGACCCGCAAGCCGTGGGTCAAGTCATCCCTGGCGCCGGGCTCCAAAACCGTGGCCATGTACCTGGAAGAAGCTGGCCTCGGCCATGAGCTGGAAAAGCTCGGTTTCGGCGTGGTGGCGTTTGCCTGCACTACCTGCAACGGCATGTCCGGCGCGCTCGACCCGGTGATCCAGCAGGAAATCATCGACCGCGACCTGTACGCCACCGCCGTGTTGTCGGGCAACCGCAACTTCGACGGGCGTATCCACCCCTACGCCAAGCAAGCCTTCCTGGCGTCGCCGCCGTTGGTGGTGGCCTATGCGATTGCCGGCACCATCCGTTTCGATATCGAGAAGGACGTGCTCGGCTTCGACGCCGACGGCAAGGAAATCCGCCTGCAAGATATCTGGCCGAGCGATGAAGAGATCGACGCGGTAGTCAAGGCGTCGGTCAAGCCCGAGCAGTTCCGTGCGGTGTATATCCCCATGTTCGCGATCCACGAAGACACCGGCCCCAAAGTCACCCCGCTGTACGACTGGCGCCCGCAGAGCACCTATATCCGCCGCCCGCCGTACTGGGAAGGCGCGCTGGCCGGTGCGCGACCGCTCAAGGGCATGCGCCCGCTGGCGGTACTGCCGGACAACATCACCACTGACCACCTGTCGCCGTCCAACGCGATCATGCTCGACAGCGCTGCGGGTGAATACCTGGCGAAAATGGGCTTGCCGGAGGTCGACTTCAACTCCTATGCGACTCACCGTGGCGACCACCTGACTGCGCAGCGCGCTACTTTCGCCAACCCGAAACTGTTCAACGAAATGGTGCAGGAAAACGGCAAGGTCAAGCAGGGTTCCCTGGCGCGTATCGAGCCGGAAGGCAAGGTCACGCGGATGTGGGAAGCGATTGAAACCTACATGGAGCGCAAGCAACCGCTGATCATCATCGCCGGTGCCGACTACGGCCAGGGCTCGTCCCGCGACTGGGCCGCCAAGGGCGTGCGCCTGGCCGGTGTGGAGGCGATTGCCGCCGAAGGCTTCGAGCGCATTCACCGCACCAACCTGGTGGGCATGGGCGTGTTGCCGCTGGAATTCCTGCCGGGCACCGACCGCCACACCCTCAAGATCGACGGCAGTGAAACCTATGACGTGATCGGCGAGCGCACCCCGCGGGCGCAACTGACCCTGGTGATCAACCGCAAGAATGGCGAACGTGTCGAAGTGCCGGTGACCTGCCGCCTGGACACCGCCGAAGAAGTGTCGATCTACGAGGCGGGCGGCGTGTTGCAACGCTTCGCCCAGGACTTCCTGGAATCGGCAGCGACCGCCTGAAGAGGATTACCATGGCACACGTAGCGCAAATCAAGATCCCTGCCACCTACATGCGTGGCGGCACCAGCAAGGGCGTGTTCTTCAGCCTCAAGGACCTGCCCGCAGCGGCGCAGGTCCCGGGGGCGGCGCGCGATGCCTTGCTGCTGCGAGTGATCGGCAGCCCCGACCCCTACGACAAGCAGATCGACGGCATGGGCGGGGCTACCTCGAGCACCAGCAAAAGCGTGATCCTCGCCAAAAGCACCCGCGCCGATCACGACGTGGACTACCTGTTCGGCCAGGTCTCCATCGACAAGCCGTTTGTCGATTGGAGTGGCAACTGCGGCAACCTGTCGGCAGCAGTGGGCTCGTTCGCCATCAGCGCTGGCCTGGTTGATCCGGCCCGCGTGCCCGAGAACGGGGTGGCGGTGGTGCGGATATGGCAGGCCAATATTGGCAAGAGCATCATCGCCCATGTGCCGATCACCAACGGCGCGGTGCAGGAAACCGGCGACTTCGAACTGGACGGTGTGACCTTCCCGGCCGCCGAAGTCCAGCTGGAATTCATCGATCCGGCGGCGGAAGAAGAGGGCGGCGGTGGTTCGATGTTCCCCACCGGCAACCTCATCGACGACCTGGAAGTACCGGGCGTCGGCACCTTCAAGGCCACGTTGATCAACGCCGGTATTCCGACCATTTTCATCGACGCTCAAGACCTCGGCTACACCGGCACCGAGCTGCAGGGCGCGATCAACAGCGACCCCAAGGCCCTGGCCATGTTCGAGACGGTGCGGGCTTATGGCGCGTTGCGCATGGGCCTGATCAAGCACCTGGACGAAGCCGCCCAGCGCCAGCACACGCCCAAGGTCGCCTTCGTGGCCAAGCCTGCGGATTACGTGGCCTCAAGCGGCAAGGCAATCAAGGCCGGCGATGTGGATCTGCTGGTGCGTGCCCTGTCCATGGGCAAACTGCACCACGCCATGATGGGCACGGCGGCGGTAGCGATCGGCACGGCGGCGGCGATCTCCGGCACCCTGGTCAACCTGGCGGCGGGCGGCGTGGAGCGCAATGCCGTGCGCTTCGGGCATCCGTCCGGCACCTTGCGCGTCGGTGCCGAAGCCAGCCAAGTGAACGGTGAATGGGTGGTGAAGAAAGCCATCATGAGCCGCAGTGCGCGGGTGTTGATGGAAGGTTTCGTGCGCGTCCCCGGTGACGCTTTTTAGCTTTATGTGGGAGCGGGCTTGCTCCCGATAGCAGGATGTCAGTCGCCCCATTCATTAACTGACCCACCGTCATCGGGAGCAAGCCCCCTCCCACAGGGATACAAGCAGGCAATCAGACCTGCGCAACGATTAACCCTGACCCTGAGGATGGAACAACCCAACTTTTAGGAGAACTGCCATGAGCGCCAACGTCGACCAGAACAACCGCCCCGACTACGACCAGGTTTTGCAGGACATCGCCGACTATGTCCTCAACTACCGCATCGATTCCCGGGATGCACTGGACACCGCCCGCAATTGCCTGATGGACACCCTTGGCTGTGGCCTGCTGGCCCTGCGGTTCCCCGAGTGCACCAAGCACCTGGGGCCGATAGTGGAGGGCACCGTGGTGCCGTTCGGCGCGCGCGTGCCGGGCACTTCGTTTCGCCTCGACCCGGTCAAGGCTGCCTGGGATATTGGCTGCATCGTGCGGTGGCTCGATTACAACGACACCTGGCTCGCCGCTGAATGGGGCCATCCTTCGGACAACCTTGGCGGCATCCTCGCGGTGGCCGATCACCTGTCGCAAAAGCGCGTCGCCAATGGCGACGCGCCGCTGACCGTGCGTGCGGTGCTGGAAGCGATGATCATGGCCCACGAAATCCAGGGTGTGATTGCCCTGGAGAATTCTTTCAACCGCGTCGGTCTCGACCATGTGCTGCTGGTGAAGGTTGCCTCCACAGCCGTCACCGCCAAGCTGATGGGCGCTAACCGAGGACAGCTGCTATCTGCTCTGTCCCACGCCTTTGTCGATGGGCAGGCGTTGCGCACCTATCGGCATGCGCCGAATGCCGGCTCGCGCAAATCCTGGGCCGCGGGGGACGCATCGAGCCGCGGCGTGCGTCTGGCGGATATCGCCCTGCGTGGCGAGATGGGCATCCCCGGTGTGCTGAGTGCGCCGCAGTGGGGCTTTTATGATGTGTTGTTCAGCCACACCAACAAGGATCTTGCGCTCAAGCCTGAGGACAAGCGCACCTTCAGCCTGTCCCAGCCCTACGGCACCTACGTGATGGAAAACGTGCTGTTCAAGATCAGCTTCCCTGCCGAGTTCCACGCGCAAACCGCCTGTGAAGCGGCGGTGACCCTGCACCCGCAGGTCAAGCCGCGCCTGCACGAGATCGAGCGCATCGTGATCACCACCCATGAGTCGGCGATTCGTATCATTTCCAAGGTCGGTCAACTGGCCAACGCCGCCGACCGTGACCATTGCCTGCAATACATGACCGCCGTGCCATTGGCGTTCGGCAACCTGGTGGCCGAGCACTACGAAGATGACTTCCACGCGGCCCACCCGATCATTGATGAGTTGCGCGGCAAGATGGTCATTGTCGAAGACCCTCGCTACAGCCGCGAGTACCTGGAAGCCGACAAGCGCTCCATCGCCAATGCTATCCAAGTGTTCTTTACCGATGGCACTTGCACCGAGCAAGTGGCGGTGGAGTACCCGATTGGCCATCGTCGCCGTCGGGTGGACGGTATCCCATTGCTGGAAGACAAGTTCAAAGCCAACCTGGCGACGCGGTTCACTGCACAGCGCAGCGCCGAGATTGTTGCGTTGTGCAAGGATCAGGCACGGCTTGAGGCCACGGCTGTGAACCGTTTCATGGATCTGTTGGTGATCTAAAAAACAACGCGGCCAATGTGGGAGGGGGCTTGCTCCCGATAGCTGGGTGTCAGTCAACAGATTCATTGACTGGTCCACCCCTATCGGGAGCAAGCCCCCTCCCACATTTGTCCATCATTGGGGCAACTATCGGGTCAGGCGCAAGCTTGTTCAAACCGCAATATCACCCTGCGATTGTGCTTGCTCTTCTTCTCGATCTTCTCGCAGAACACCCGGCCGATTTCCTCGGTGTTGAGCACATGGGTGCCGCCGCATGGCTGGATATCGATGCCGGGGATCTCAATCACCCGTACCGAGCCCGACACCACCGGTGGCGCCACGGCTTGGGTACGGGTGATCTGCAACAGCGTCGCGTACTCGGTGGCGGGCATCGACAGGGTCTTCACCGCGTGGGCCTGCTCGATCAGGGCGTTGAGGTCGCGGGTGAGGTTGTCTTTGTCCAGGGTCATTTCCGGCAGGTCGAAATCCAGGCGGCCTTTATCCGAGCTGATGCTGCAACCGGTCACCGGCGCGTCGATGAGCGAGCACAGCAAGTGCAGGCAGGTGTGCATCTTCATGTGCTGGTAGCGCCGCTCCCAATCCAGCCCCGCGTCGACCTGGACGCCGGCGGTCAATTGCTCGGGGCAATGCGCCACCTGGTGCCAGATGATCGAACGCAACACCGGGTCGCGCACGGTACCCGTCACCTTGACCCGTGTGCCATCGGCCAGGGTGAGATGGCCGGTATCGCCCGGTTGCCCGCCGCCGGTGGGGTAGAACAGCGTGTGCTCCAGGGCGATGCCATGTTCGCTGACGGCAATCACCCGGGCGCTGAAAGCGTTCTGGTAGGGCGCGCTGTCGAACAGCGCCAGGGTTTCCATGGTGTGCACGGACATTTTCAACCTCCGACGATCAGTGGGCTGGCTTGCAGTAGGTGGCGCACCATTGCGCTCAAGCCAGGAGGAGAGAGCAGGGTGATTTCAAATTCTGGTCCGCAGACTTTCAGGTTCAGCGGCAGGCGCGGCAGTTGGTCACCGATGTCGAGGCGATGCAGGCGGAATTGCAAGTGATGCCGCTCTTTTACCGTGGGCTCGAGCATCAACCCTTGCAGTGGATGAAAGTCAGCATCCAGCACGGTGACCTTGTGGCCGGCACTGACCTCGCCGACGACATGCAAGCGCTCATCCAGGGCAAAGGCGCCGAGGTAGTTGCTGTGGTCCGATTCATCGTTTTTTTGCAGTTGGATCTGGTTGACCACCTTGACCTTGGTGCCTGCCGGCACGTCCTGGGTGATCACGCAGGAGGGGCTGATAAACACGTTATCGCCAATCGACACATAACCCAGCACCCGGGCACCGGCGCCCACCTCGACATTGTTGCCCAGGCGCGGGTGGCGCTTGCCGTCCGGGTTGTTGGCGATGCCGCGTGCGCCCAGGGTCACGCCGCAGAGGATGTAGCAGTCGTTGCCAATCACACAGGTCTCGCCGATAACGGTGCCGAAGCCGTGGTCCAGCACAAAGCGCCGGCCGATGCGCGCCGCCGGGTGAATCTCGGCGCCAGAGAGGATCTTGCCCTGGTTGCTGAGCTTGAGGGCCATGCGCGAAAACATCGCGTGGCCAGGGTCGGGGAAATTCCACACCAGATGCGCAAGGCGATAGAACAGCACTGCCTTGAACGAGGCATAGGATTCCAGGATCAACTCCCCGCGCCCACGTGATGCGGGGTCACGATAGGCGTAGGCGATCAGGTCTTCGGCCACCGCCTGGGCCGCGTTCTGGATCAGCGGCGCAAGGTGCGGTTCCAGCTGCTTCATCTGTCCGGGCGTCAGGGTCGTGATGAGATGGGTCAGCAGCTCATCGTGCAGCTGTTGCATGTCGATAAAGCCCCCCATGGAGGCACCCCCGCATTCTGGATGGTTGGAAAACCCGTTACTCGAAACTGGGCAGGTAGCTGTCGGCATTGTCGTAGACCATGGTCAACACCACCGTTTCAGGCGGTAATTCGGGAGCGAGTTGGGCGATGGCAACCATGTTGGCGGCCGAGGACAACCCCAGGCTGATGGCGTCGGTACGCATGATGCGTTTGATCATGTCCAGGCAGGCCGCGTGCGACACCTTGAGCATGCCGTCGATCACATCCAGGTTGAGGATGCTCGGAATCAGGCCAATCGACAGGCCCTGGATCGCGTGCGCGGCGTGCTGGTCTTTCAACAGGTCGCATTCTTCCGGCTCCACCCCCATGATGCGCAGCGCCGGCCAGGCCGCCTTGAGGGTTTCGCCGATGCCGGTGATATGACCGCCGGTACCGATACCGCTGACGAAGTAGTCCACGCGCCGCTCACCGAAGGCGCGGATGATTTCCGGTGCGGTGGTGTCGCGGTGGGTCTGAGGGTTGGCGCCGTTGCGCTGCTGGTTGAGCATCACGTAGTTGGGGTTCTCCAACTGCAGTTCCATGCACTTTTCGCCGTGGGAATTGTTACCCAGGCGGCTGTCCGACAGCACCACCTTGGCGCCATACAGGCGCAGCAGTTTCTGCTTTTCGGGGCTGTAGTTGTCAGGGATCACCAGCACTACTTTGTAGCCGAGCACGTTGCCGGCCATCACCAGGCCGATGCCGGTGTTGCCACCACTGGGCTCGATGATGGTTTGTCCGGAATCACGGATCAGCACGCCGCGGCGCTCGGCATCCAGGATCATGCCCAGGGCGATGCGCGCCTTGTGGCTGCCGCCCGGGTTTAGGGACTCCAGCTTGGCGTAGACCTCGATGCCGAGGTCTTCGGAGAACTGGGCCAGACGCACGATCGGCGTCTGGCCGATGACGTCGAGAATCGAGTTATGCAACATCAGCACGCCCCCACGATCAATACAAAGGCATGTCGGGTTCGACGTCGCGAACCCAGTGCTTCATACCGCCCTGCAGGACTTTGGTATTGGCAAAGCCGGCCGCCAGCAAGGTGCTGGCGGCTTGCTCGGCACGGGTGCCCGCGTAGCAGATCAGGTAATGGGTGTTGTCGCGGCTCAGGTTGGCCAATTGCCCATCCAGCTCGGCCAGGGGGATATGCACCACGCCCGGTAGTTTGCACACTTCCAGTTCGCTGGCGTCGCGCACATCCAGCAGTACATCGGCGCTGCTGGGGTGTTCGAGCACTTGCTTGAGGCCTTGGGGCTTTATGTAGCGCTCTGCCGCTAGCGATGGTTGGCTTGGTACGGCATCTGCGCAGATCGCCGGGGCCAGGGTTTCGCTGTGGCGCAGCTCCGAGCAGCAAGGGCAGTCGGCGCGGCGCTTGAAGCGGATCTCGCTGAATTTCATTGCCAGCGCGTCGAAGCGCATCAGGCGCCCGGACAGGGGCTCGCCAATGCCGATGAGTAACTTGATCGCCTCGGTAGCCTGGATCATTCCCACCACGCCCGGGAGCACGCCGATCACGCCGCCGGCGCTGCAATTGGGCGCCAGTTCGGCAGGGGGAGCCTTGGGAAACAGGCAGCGATAGCATGGCCCGCCTTTATAGTTCAGCACGCTGATCTGCCCATCGAAGCGGTAGATGGCACCGTACACCAAGGGCTTGCCCAGCTGTACGCAGGCGTCGTTAACCAGGTAGCGGGTGTCAAAATTATCGGTGCCGTCGATCACCAGGTCATAGGCGCCCACCAGCTCCAGGGCATTGTCGGCGTTGAGCGCCGTGTCGTGGGCGTTGATCTGGATATGGCGGTTGAGGTCTTGCAGGCGTTGCTTGGCGGACTCGACCTTGGGCATCCCCAGGGTGCTGTTGCCATGGACAACCTGGCGTTGCAGGTTGCTGCTTTCCACCACATCAAAGTCCACCAGCCCTAGGGTGCCGATGCCGGCCGCCGCCAGGTACAGGCTGATCGGCGAGCCCAGGCCGCCGGTGCCGATGATCAGCACCTTGGCTTTCTTCAGGTTCAACTGGCCCTCGCGACCGACGCCGGGCAGGGTGATGTGGCGCACGTAGCGCTGCACTTCTTCATTGCTCAGGGTATCGACGTCCATGCCGCCGGAGGTGGCAAGCAACACTTCGATGCGGGCTTTTTCCGGCAAACGTTCGTCGGCCTCGATCAGTTCTTCCTCGGCGGTGAACAGGAAGTGTTCCTTGAGCTGGTTGTTGTTTTCATGAAACAGGTGCTGGCGCAACTGCGGGTAACTGCTGCAGAGGTTTTCAATGACTTCGCGCAATGTCGATCCAGTGCCCTCGAGGGTTGATTCCGGCAGCTTGGCCACGCGGACCAGGATGTCGGGGAAAGAGACAGCGTTCATGGACAACTCCGTGTGCAGGTCGTTGAAGGGTTGAAGGGCGAAATGCTTGCCATCCCAGGCAAACAGCTTTGAACCCAGGGCCTGGCCCTGGCGAACATCCACCACCAGATAGCTGACGGGGTAGATCGGCTCCCCCAGGAACAGCGCCTTGTCCTGGTCTTCGTCACTGAAATAAGCGCCGACATCCGGGTGCGAGTGGTAGATCACCACCACCGGGTTGTCGCTGCGAAACGCCTTGTTCATCAACAAGGTGTCGGCCACCGAGAAGGTGTAGCCGTTGGCCGCGCTGCGCGGGTATATCTCGGGGTTCTTGCGGTGCAACTCGTTCTGGATATTGTTGCCCAGGTACACGCTGCCGTCGGCGAAGATAAAACCGCAACATTCCTCGGGGTAGCTGCGGCTGGCGTGGGCGTAGATTTGTTCCAGGGCGGTGGGGCGGAGGACTTCCATGTTTCTCTCGCGTTGGTTGGGGGTCAATTTTTCTTGGCCAAGAGTTTTTCGATGGGCAACTTGGTAATCGCAAAGCCGGCCAGCAGGATCGCCGAGTACAGCATCAGGTCACGGGAAATTTCCACGCCTTCGTACCAGGCACCGATG
>Ga0160464_100692_pt1 | contig 19899 bp, 14 predicted proteins | sample HID1971I_E11MG_FD_108275 | JGI IMG/M metagenome (GOLD analysis project Ga0160464, IMG submission 108275) | Enriched millipede-associated microbial communities from UW Madison campus, WI, USA - HID1971I_E11 MG | ecosystem: Host-associated > Arthropoda: Insects > Digestive system > Unclassified ... | reverse complement strand
TAGAGGCGTCAAGGTGAGACTGTCGATCTCGAACAGCCCGTCGCCCAGCTCGATCCGGTGGCCGATCGGCACCGTGGTCGTAGCAGCAGCAAGCTGCTCCGCCGAGCTGGCTATGGTGAACGCCCACTCCCCATGGATGGCAGTCCCATCTGCTGCGCTCAGTCGGCGGTAGACGACGGTCAGCTCCAGCTCGCCACGCGGCTCATAGGTCCCCAGGTCGAGCGTAGTGATCGAGGACATCGCCCCCTCCGGCGTCTCATAGAAATCTCCGCCGCCGCCCGGCGTATAGATCTGCTCGCCATCGATATAGATTGCGTCGGGCCAGAGCGGCTTGGGCGCCAGCGCAAGCGACTCCGAGGCGGCAGTCGTCGTCACGACAAGTCTGCCGTCATCGAGCAATACCTCGTCGAGCCGGATCGAGACTCCCTCGTCGGTGACCGTCTCGCCGACCGTCGTCTTGAACTCGTGGAGCACCGTCTCCGGCACATGGAGGTATGCCTCCATGAGCTGGCCGAAGCCAGGAAGCTTGGCGAGCAGCGGCATGGCAGCCGTCACTACCCGCTCCATCGGCAGGAGGCCTGTTCCCATCCCGAGCGCGACGGCGAATACGCCAATCAGGGCAGCATATCTGATCCTGCGGGTTCGCGGCTGGCGCCGGAGACGCAGGCGCCGCTGCAGCTGGCGGCGCTCTTCCGCGCCCATCGGCTTCTCTTTATATAGACTGAGATCGATATGAGCCCCGTTCAACATCTGATACAGCTCTTTATTTATCTCGTAAAGCTCTTTATTCATCCTCGTACACACCCTTCACTTAAACTTGCTGAAGCTAATCTCGCAGATGGCCTAGCAGCCCGCGCAGTCGCTTCCTGCCTCGGGAGAGGCGGTTGTAGATCCAGGAGTGCTTGACCCCTCTGGCTGCCGCCAGCTCCTGGACGCTGCGATCCCGCACATAGTGCTGGATGAACAGCTCCTTGTCCTCCGGAGTCAGATGATCCAGCAGCCCGTCCCACTCCTGTTCGCTCACGGCGTCGTCTACGACAGCGCGCTCCAACTCGGGAGCATCATACAGGAGACGGGCATTGCGTCTGGCGTAGCTGCGCTGGTAGTCGATCGCTTTGTATTTGGCGACTGCGGCGATCCAGTTGACGAGTGTGTTTTTGCTGGCGTCGTAGCTGTCGATATGCGTCCAGACCGCCATGAGCACGTCGTCGAGACATTCGTCGGCGGCGTGGCGGTCCTGCAGATGATAGCGGATGATGCTGCGGATCAACGCGCCATAGCGTTCGATGACGAGCTGCAGCGCCGACTCCTGCCGCTTGCGCAGCCGCTCGACCAGCGCCGCTTCCTGTTCCTTCATTTCCTTATCCCCTCATTTCTTCGTTCGCCTCAGTCTACCTAATCATACGACGGGCAACCCTCGTTTTCTCTCACGGTGCGTACAACTATTTGTGCGGGTTAGGCCACTGCCCGACCGCCTTCATGCACAAGGCGCTTGCTAGGTAATGCGTGACCGGCGAGACAACTATTGCTATAATCGAGAGCAGATGATAGAATACCGCAACCGCTGCAACAGCAAGGAGGATCAGGACTTGAAGGACGCTCGCCCGCTCGTAACCATCGTTATCCCTGCGTATAACGCCATGCCGTATCTGAAGGAAGCGATCGAAAGCGTGCGTCAGCAGACTTATACGCCGATCGAACTGATCGTTGTCGACGACGGATCGACGGATGAGACAGGCGCGTATCTCGAACAGCACGGCGATGGGTTTCGATGGTACACCCAGCGCAACCAAGGGCAGTCGGCGGCGATCAATGGCGGCTGGGAGCTGGCGGAAGGCGAGATCATCTCGTATCTGAGCGCCGACGACGCGCTCTTGCCGCATGCGGTAGAGGCTGCGGTGGAGACGTTGCAGCGTCATCCCGAGATCGTCATGGCGTACGGTGATTACGAATTGATCGACGAGTGGGGGAGAGTGGTGAAGGAAGTGCGGGTGCCGGAGTTTCACTATGACCAATTGGCGGTCGGGATGCTCTGCCAGCCGGGTCCAGGGGTGTTCCTGCGCAGGGATGCAGTGCTTCAGGCGGGCGGATGGGATACGGGATTGCGTCAGATGCCGGATTACGACTATTGGCTGAAGCTGGCATCGGGCGGCGATTTCCGGCGCATCCCCCGTTCGTGCGCCCGGTACCGCGTACACGATGGCTCGCAGACCTACGCGCCGTCAGACGAGATTCGCTCCGATGAGCCGTTGCGGATCATGAGCCAGTTCCTGGCTTCGAATTATCCCCGTCCCAGTATACGGAACAGGCATCGCGAGGCGATGGCGCAGGCGAATCTGCTGTCTGCGCGACTACACATGCGGTCTGGCCGTCCCCGGCTCGCGCTATCCCGCGTTGCCGCAGCCTTGCGACATCATCCGGCCACGATGGTGCGTTTTCGAACGATTCGGCTACTCTTGAACGGCTGGCTCGGACGACTGGTCTTCCGGTTGCGTCGCGGTAGGTCGCGGTAGATAGCTATGACGCATTTGTGCTTCGCCGTTTTCATTTTGCCTGAGTAGGCAGATGAGAGCGGCTTATTGGCGTTGCGCAGACTGCGGCCGCCTCAACACCGTCTCCAAGGTGCGCTCGAGCACATCGTCCCCGTCGTATCCCAACGCCCGGAGCTTGCTGCTGTCGTAGATGCGGCTGGCCGAGTGGTATCTGCCGGTTGCCCTCAGCGCGATGTCCAGCAGAGGCAGGGGAAGAGGCAGCGTCGGCATTACAAGGGGGGCTAGCCCGTTGACACGGCGGTAGATCGATTCGACGGCATAGTGACGATTGGCCCAGACAAGGTCATCGGACACTTGATAGATTTGGCCGCCGATCGGCTGCTTCAGTCCAGACAGGAACAGCAGGGCGGTGCAGACGCGGTCCACCGAGACCAGGTTCATCTGTCGGTGATGAAAGAGGCAACTTCTGATATAATTAGTCCATCTGCTAGAAGAGAGACGATCTTGCACGAATTTGACAAGGTTGCGTCCGCCCTCGCCGATAATTGCGGTTGGCCGGACGATCACAATCTCCAGTCGCTCGCTGTATTCTGACAACAGAATCTCTTCCAGGAGCAGCTTGGTTCGCTCGTAGGCATTGCCAGGTCTGCAGCGAGTCTGCTCCGTGATTACTCGATCACGGGTCCTGCCGACAACCGTGGCTGTGCTGACATGGATGAGTCTTCTCGTGCCGTTGCCGACGCAGCGATCGGCCAGATTGCGGATCGCTGTCGCATGCTCCTGCTGGTCACGCTCCCCCAGGTACGCGAGGTTGATGACGGTTTCCGCCTGATCCAGCACGGCATCGAGACTATCCGGCTGCAGCAGATCGCCAGGACATGCCAGATAGAGGCTCGGGCTCACCTCCGGCAAGCGTCTGTGAACCAATGTCTTGATCTGCCCGCCCCCCGCCTGGCGATGGATCTCCAAGAGCCGTCGGCCGACGAAGCCGGACGCTCCGATAAGTGCAAGGGCTTGCATAGCTTCACCTCTTGTAGGGATCTTGTACAACTGATTAAGCCAAGTATAACGATCTATCCCCGCATTGGAAAGGAAGTTGACACATGGCCATCAAACGGCCGACTATTCTGGCCCCGATCCCTTTCTTCGAGCCCGGCTACAAAGCAGGGGGATCGGTGCGCACACTCTCCAACCTGATTCGTGCGATGCAGGGGCATTACCGGTTCCGCATCGTCTGTACAGACCGCGACCTTGGTGATTCGGCGCCTTACGCGGGTGTGCCAGGCGATCGACTTATTAGCGGGGAAGTCTATGAAGCCTATTATTTGACGGCATCTCCTGGGGCGCTTAGGCGGCTCATCATGCTAGTCAAGACCCAAGACTATGAGCTGTTGTACCTGAACAGCGTCTTCAGCCCTTTATTTACGCTGCTCCCGCTAGCCTTGCGGCGCCTTCGCATCATCAGGCGAGTCCCGGTCGTGATCTGTCCCAGGGGAGAGCTGTCCGATGCTGCGCTGACTATCAAGAGCTACAAGAAACGCCCCTTTTTGAAGCTGGCCGCCTGGTTTGGCTTGTACCGCGATGCGGTATGGCAGAGCGCCAGTCCTTATGAGTCGGAGGAGATCCGCAGGCGCATCGGACCGCAGGCTGAGGTGATGCTTGCGCCAGACTTTCCGTCGCTCGCAGTACCGGACCGGATCGCGGAGGAGAAGCGTGCCGGCCAACTGCGTCTCATTTTTTTCTCGCGTATCGCCCCGATCAAAAATCTGCTCTTCGCCTTGAACTGCGTCCAGCAGCTCGAGGGCAAGGCGACCCTCGACATCTACGGCCCCATCGAAGACGCAAGCTATTGGCGTCTCTGTCAGGAAGCCATCGATAAGCTGGCCAACCCGGCTCTTGTCGCCTATCGGGGCGCACTGGCGCCGCATGAGGTGGCGAACACGCTGACGAGGTACGATTTATTCGTTTTGCCTACGCTTGGAGAAGGTTACGGTCATGCGATCGTCGAAGCGCTGACCGCCGGCTGCCCGGTCCTGATCAGCGACCGCACGCCTTGGCGGGGACTGGCGGATAAGGGCGTCGGCTGGGAGCTGTCTCTATCGGACGAGCAGCGGTTCGTCGACGTCTTGTCCCGATGCGCGGCGATGGACGGCAAGGCCCACAGAGCGATGAAGGAGCGCGCGGCCGCGTATGGACGCGAGATTATTCACAACGACGGAACGTTACAAGCACATGTGGCCATGTTTGAACGAGCGTGCGGCATAGCGGCAGGAAGAGAGGAACAACACGGATGACACAGAAGGTACTGATCCTGGGAGCGACAGGCATGCTCGGACATACACTGTTCAGAGATCATATGGAAGCGCCCGGACTGGACGTCTATGGCACGCTGCGGCCAGGACAGGACGGGACGCGTTGGTTTGACGCGCGTCAGCAAGCGCGTTTGATCGCCGATGTCGATGGCTTCCGGCCCGAGACGGTGCAAGCAGCGATTAGGCGACTGCAGCCGGATGTGGTCATTAACTGCATCGGCTTGATCAAGCAGGTCGAGGATGCGGCCGACCCGGCCAAGGCGATCGCGATCAATGCGCTGCTCCCGCATTTGCTCAGCGGATATTGTCACGCAGCGGGCGCTCGACTGATCCATATCAGCACGGACTGCGTCTATCGCGGCGACCGAGGCCTGTATCGGGAGCTCGATCCAGGCGATGCAGTCGATCTGTATGGACAGACCAAATACTTGGGCGAGGTAAAGGAGTCGCAAGCGTTAACGCTTCGGACATCGATGATTGGACATGAGCTGCACACGTACCGCAGCCTGCTGGAGTGGTTCCTGAGACAAAAGGGGAACGTGCCCGGCTATACTCGAGCCAGGTTTTCTGGCCTTCCGACCATCGAGCTGTCGCGAGTGATCCGGACCTTTGTGCTGCCTCGCCCTCAGATGCAAGGACTGTATCATCTATCCGCCGAGCCGATTGACAAGTGCTCGCTGTTGCAACTGGTCAGTCGGTACTACCGGAAGCCAGTGGACATTATTCCCGACGAAACCGTTCAACTTGATCGTTCGCTCGATGCCTCCCGCTTCCGACAGGAGACGGGTTATATCCCGGATGGCTGGCCCGAGCTTATCGAGAGAATGGCCGAGGATTACCACCGCAGTCCTATCTACCATAGAGGGGAACGTAATTATGACCTACCTGCAAGATAAAACGATACTCGTCACAGGCGGTACAGGCTCCCTTGGACAAACGCTTGTCCGTCGGATGCTCTCTGGCAATGAGATGGGCAGCCCGCGCAAGGTTATCGTGTTTTCGCGCGATGAAGCGAAGCAGCATGCGATGAAGGTCGCGTGGCAAAAGCAAAACGTGATGACTGATGATGTGTTCTACAACAACTTTCGTAATCGACTGGAGTTCCGAATCGGCGATGTGCGGGACTATGCCGATGTCTGCTCGGCAGTCAAGCATACCGATATCGTCGTGCACGCTGCCGCGCTGAAGCAGGTTCCGGTCAGCGAATACTTCCCTATGCAAGCGGTCATGACCAATATTACGGGGGCCCACAATATCGTAAGAGCCATCGAAGAGCATGGTTATCCGGTACAGACGGTCATCGGTATCAGTACGGACAAGGCCTGCAAGCCGGTCAATGTGATGGGCATGACCAAAGCGCTGCAGGAGCGCGTATTCCAGGCTGCCAATATCCTGGCTCCGGCGACCCGATTCGTCTGCGTCCGATACGGCAATGTCCTCGCGTCAAGAGGGTCGGTCATCCCGCTCTTCCTCGATCAGATCGCCCAGGGGGGACCCGTGACCATCACCTTGCCTGAGATGACCCGCTTCCTGATGAGCCTGGATCGCGCGGTGGACACGGTGCTCGCTGCCCTAGCAGATGCCAAACCGGGCGAGACGTATGTGCCGCTCAGCCCATCCGCAACCGTCCATCATATCGCCAAGGCACTGATCGGCGAACGGCCGATCGATATCCGCATCAATGGCATGCGGCCGGGGGAGAAGCTGCATGAAATTCTCGTCTCGGATGAAGAAGCCCACCATGCCTACCGCAGAGACGATTATTACGTGATCCGTCCCATGCTGCCCGAACTCGCTGCCCGCGATGAAGTCGCGACGCCTCTTTCCGGAGAGTACGGTTCCGCAGATCATGTGCTTGATCTGGCAGGAACGATCGAGCTGCTGAGAAGTCACCAGCTGCTGCCGGAGCAGCGCGAGCGCGCCGCAGCTATCGGGCAGGACCTGCTGCGTTAACGATGGGGTCGCGTAAAGCTCCTTCTACCTCGTCGGTGGAGTTCATGATCAGCCTTGCCAGCTTGGATCGATGGAAGTATCTAGTCGCTGTCTGGATGCCGGCGCTCATTCAGTTTGGCTCGATCCTGTTATTTACCCGTTTGTTCGATGCAGATGCCTATGGACAGTTCACTCTGGCGGTTGCAGCGGCCGGGCTGTGGTCTGGACTCATGATGCAGTGGTTGACACAAGCCATCCAGCGCTATCGTCCGGCCTACCGAACTGCTGGCGCGCTGCAACCGTTCGATGCGCATTTGACTAGCTTGCTGCTTCGTTTGCTGCTGGCGACGGCGGCAGGGGCGGGTGCGGTTTACGCATTGTCGCTGCTGTGGTTTGAAGGCTACGGACTATGGTTTGGATGGACGCTGCTGCTCGGCATTTCCCAGGGTCTGTATATGGTAATGTCCATTATTTTAAATGCCGACCGCCAAGCCGACGCTTATCGAAGTTATCAGCTGACGCAAGCCTTGCTCAGATTAGGATTGGCGCTGCTCATTATTTACGGGATTGCCTTTCATGTCGGAGGTTTGATTTGGGGCATGGCGATCTCCTATGTCGTTTTGCTGCCCTTCATGATGCGCCGCACAGGACTGCTGCGGAGCCGGACGATTCGCGCTACGGAGGGGTACCACGCATTTCAGAGGCAGATGTTGGCCTATGGCATGCCGATGGCGGTCTGGTTTGCCGCAGGCACCGTACTTGATCTCGGTGATCGGTTCCTGCTGGCTTGGCTGTCAGATCATGCGGCCGTAGGTATTTATGGAGCGTACTACAGCCTGATTTCTGCGGCTATTGGCTTCGTAGCTTTTCCATTGTTGGCGGCAGCGACCCCGGTCCTCATGCAGTTCGTTCATGAGCCAGAGCAGACGGAGGAGGCGATCAGCAAGCTGAACCGACATCTATCCCGTCCGTTCCTGTTAATGGCCATCCCATGCTGCTCATATCTCACCCTGTTCCATGTCGAGCTTGGCAATCTCCTGTTCGCCCCTGGCTATGCCGAAGGGGCTGTTGTAATCCCTCCGCTTGCGCTAGGTTTCTTCTTATGGCATTTTTCCATGTATGGGCATAAGGGACTGGAGATCCGGGAGCGGACCTTGGCGATGGCGGGGTATGCGGGGACTGCGGCAGTAACGGGAGTGCTTGCCAACATCTGGCTGATTCCGGACTGCGGCTACTATGGAGCGGCGTTGTCGACGCTGATCGGGTTCGGGGTATATGCGCTGCTTATCTATGTCGACGCCCGACGCCCAGGCCGCATAAGCTGGCTGATTCCTTGGCGCACGTTGACGGTATCGGTTGTTCTCAGCGTCCTGCTGGCGGGTGCATTCTATTATTTTAATGTGTATTGGCTGACCGACACGTCGCCATGGCTGGTGATGGCAGTAGAGGGCGTCGTCGGAGCAGTCTTGTATGGTGCAGCCTGTCTAGGCTTGGGCGAGCTCCGGTGGCCGTCGCGGCTCAAGCGGTCGCGACGCTAATCCTTCCTGTGGCTCCCCATGTCGCTGCGATGCGTCAGCAAGCGGAGGAGCAGTAGACCGCAGACGAGCGCCGCCAGCGTAGGCTCGACCATGCCGAACCAGAACGGAGCTTGCCAGAGCAGCAACGTTTTGACGGTCAGGAGCAGGGACAGAGCGAACATAAAAAAGCTGCGGCTCCAGGACAGTCGGGTCAGTGCTACGATAATAAGGCAGACCAAGACGATGCCCGCTGCAATGCCCCACCAGCCAAAATTGACATAATTCTCATAGATAGCCGGCAACGGCGCATTACCGTACCCGATGTCCGCATAGATGTAAGGGTAGAGCAGATCGCCGACTATTACTTGCGTATAAGGAAAAATCCCGCGTGGATTGACAATCGAGGTCCCCTTCAGGAAATCCATCTCGGCTGGGAAAAGATCGAAGGCGACCGCGCCAGCCCACGGATAGACTTCAACGATCCGATGCCCGATAATCTGCAGGATGGAGCCGATTGTTACTGACCCGGCATACAATTTGTACAGCCCAAACAACAGCACAAGTGCGGTAATGGCGACAAAGATCAGCTGGCGCAACGGCACCCGGTTGGAACGGACGATGTAAGCGAGTAGCAACGCGGCCAGCAGATACATCAAATATTGCTTGTTCAGATAAATCATGGACAGGAGCAGCGAATAAGCAACCAGATAAGGGTAATACCGAGGTCTTGATGAGCGCACTAACCTCAACTGGCGGGGGCCGGATGCGAGCGGCCATAACAGGACGCAGAGCAGCGTCGCGAACAACGGAATCTCGAAGATCGCCAGCGCGAACCAATAAAAGCCCGGATGCTGAACGATCCGTATCCGCTCCTGGACGAGCGCGCTCCAATCGCCGAACAGATCGAATCGGAAGACCAGCGGCAACGCTCCGAGCCACGTGAACACAGCAAGTGCCGCGAGATGGACAACCATCAGCGCGAGCAGATAACGGTGGTATCGTCGGGGTGAGTCGGCCCCCGCAGCAAATCGGTCAGACAGCGGAATATAGCTAGCCGCAGCGCTCATCTTCCGCAGGATGAGGTAAGTGGCGGCGAACCCTCCGGCGATTGCCAGATTGGCATAGTGGAAGGGGAGCGACTGGTACTGAGTGACCGAGCCGGAGACGCTGCCTGCCAGATTCAGAAACAAAAAACCACTGCTCGCTGCGGCAAAGACGACATACTGTTGTATGTGCCGTTGCGCGATTAGGTGAAGCAGAGGAATCAGTTGCAGGAGGACGCTACTGGCGTAAACGATGTAAATGTGTGTCAAAACGCTCCCCCCAGCGGCTAATTTTCCAAAATTTGCTCGATCAGCTTTTGCTCTTGCGGATCAATCGAGATTAGCTGATTGTAAAGGGCCATGTCGTCTTTGTTTTGCTTACGCAGCGCAGCGACGTACCAACGATCAACGGCCTTTTGCGTCTCATTGACGGGATAATACGTGAGCTTCGGATACAATACAGCTTCGGCCGAGGCGTAGTCCTCCCTCATGAAATGGATAAGCGCTACATTAAGATGCATAATATCGGTGCTGTCGAAGCGGATCGACGGATTGTGCGCGGTGACGCCGTCCGCAATCAGCTGCTGATTGCGCCTCCCGGCCTCCGTATAATAATGAATCGCACGATTCCACCAGGCCCCTTCCTCTCCCCCTGGTACGGCCTGCTCGGCCAGACCGAGCTGATAAGCGGTTGTGACCAGATGCTCGTAGACGCCAATTTCCCACGGATAGACCTCAAGCCCCTGCTTTGAAAACTGGAAGGCCCCCTCTAAATTTCCCTGCTGCACAAGCAACTGGTACTCTTGCTCCCATACGGCTCGATTGTAGGGTTGTCGTTGTTTGAGCCGCGCAAGCGATGCGGCTGCCTGCTCTAGCTCGTCCGGATTGCCCGTCTGATGATAGCGGCGGATCAGCAGCGAATTGCCATACATGACGAAATGAGGATTGACATAACGGCCGTCTAGGGCAGGTCCAAGCGCGACGATCGCCTGTCCCGGGTCTGCAGTGTCGGCATCTACATCCATCGCGCTGCGAAAGGCGAAATGCTCCCGGATCGTACTCCCGAGCGACAAGGCTGCGATCGCAGCCAGCAGGACAATCACGATACCGCTGATCCCGGCGATACGGGCAGCATTGAGGCCCCTTGCGGACGAAGCTGCTGTGCCGACGGCGCTCCTGAGAGACGCTGTTAATCCGCCAAGACAGACAAACAATAGCATATAAAGATACAAGAAGGTCATCGTGAAGTCCATCAAGCTATGTAGGAGCAGCGCGCAAGCGAACAGGAAAAAGACACCTTCGGGCCGCGCGCCGGCTTGACCGCTCCAGATGCGGCTGCGCCGTGCATACGGCAGCAAGACCGAGCCAACGAACAGCGTAAAGCCGAGCAAGCCGAGCACCCCATACTCGACGGTCTGTTGTACCAGGAAGCTATGGGTCTGGCTGCTCACATAAGGCAGCGACTTGTAGCCGCTGACAACCTCGCCCCACGCTCCGCCGCCAATGCCTGTAAACGGATGGTCAGCCAGCATCGCCAGGCTGTCGCGATAAAACAACAGCCGCTCGGAGAAGCTGATCAAGTTGGCAAGACGGGTCTGGACAAACTCGGGGATGAGGTCAGGCGCCACAACGGCCATTATTAAATACAATCCGACAGCGGCGGCGAGCAACAACACAGGCGCCCCTACCACCAAGTAACGCGCCGATCGGATGCGGTCCAATCGGTCCGCCAGCATCCGCACCCGCGAATCCCATCGGTAACGGATAAGCCAGAGTCCTAAAGCGTTAATGAGCGTGGCGAGTGCGATCGTCAATAGCAGGATCGGAGCATGCCAGGCAGCAGCGTTGTCCGAGCCAATAGCGACGGCCATAGACGATATGGGGCGTACCAGCAGCATGGCTATGACCACAGTAAAAGCAAGCATGCCCAATGCGCTGAGTTGGCGGTGCAGGCTGAGACCGAGCAGCAGCAGGGCAAAAACAACAAGCAGGACAAGGAACCCCCCCTTGGATGCGGTAAGCAAAAAGGACAGCAAGATAGGAAATAGCATCCATGCAGTGACGAACCATAGCTTGTCGAGCTGTCGATGCAACAGAACATAGAGGGAACTTAGCGACAAGGCTGCCAGATAGGCGGCATAGCCGTTCGCATATTGAAACACGGAATTAAGTCTCAGCTGCAGGTTGTCAATGTCTCCTGCAAGTTGAATCGCATCCTTATAGTGAATAACTCCTGCCAGATTCATCACCCCATGCAACACTAAGAGGTAGCCGGAGCCGAGGATGACCGCTTGCATCCCTTTCATCCAGCGATCGCTGCGGAACAACAGGCTGCAAGCCATATATACAAGGATCGCGATGGCGTTGATCCAGATGAACAGATAGGATGTGTAGACGGCAGGCGAGAATAGATGCGACAATGCGGCGCAGGCGGCTACGAGCAGCGCGGCGCCGAAAGCGAGCAGCTCGCGATAAGAAATGGTTGTTCGGTTGAGATAAAGCAACACTCCGCCCAATCCGGCAGCAGGCGCAAGGGCGAGCGCCCATAGCAACGCGGGGAGTTCAAACAAATAGTTGGTGCTGTAGTAGAGTGCATTGCTGTAAGGCGCTAAAGCGACGAATAACGACAAAATGAGCGTCATGCCGAATTGCAGGAAAAGCATTTTTGCACCAATGGGTGTTTTCATGAACGAACTCCTCTTCTATCAGTACGATAGTCTGATTCTATCACAGAAAAGAGAGGGATGTGGGGCCGGAAATACAAATGTTTTAGTAGTCAGTAGAAAGCGATTTTGATATGATATAAAGTGACAAAACCTTACATAATTCGAGTGTTGTCGGGGGAGTGGTGTGACGTTCACATCTTGATCGTGACGCAGTATTTTTGGCCGGAGAACTTCAAGGTCAACGACCTGGCGGAGGAGCTCCAGCGCAGAGGTCATCAGGTCACGATTCTAACAGGTAAGCCGAACTATCCCGGCGGAGACTTCTACCCCGGCTACGGGTGGTTGCGAAAGTCGCAAGAGACGTACAAAGGCTGTCGGGTCGTGCGCTCGCCACTGATTCCGAGAGGCAAAGGAAGCGCCTTCCGTCTGGCGTTGAACTATTTTTCCTTCGCAGCGCTGGCAAGCCTCATAGGCCCTCTCCTGTGCAGGGATCACTATGATGCCATCTTCGTCTTTGAGACCTCGCCCGTAACCGTAGGGATACCGGCTATCGTAATGAAGAAGTTGCTTCGCAAGCCGCTATTCTTCTGGGTCCAGGATCTGTGGCCGGATAGTTTGACCGCGACGGGCATGGTCCGATCGCCAGCCGTTTTATCGCTCGTCGAGTCGTTGGTCAAGGGAATCTACCACCATTGCGACGTAATTTTGATGCAATCGGAGGCTTTCCGCGAGACGGTGCTAAGACAGGGCGTGCCCGAGAAGAAGCTCCGTTATTTGCCTAATTGGGCGGAGCCTCACTACACCCCTTTGGAGCGCGTCGGAACCGAGGCTTGTACGGAATTGCCTGAAGGCTTTCGCCTTGTATTCGCTGGCAACCTAGGCGAAGCGCAAGATTGGCCTACATTACTTGCTGCGGCTGAGCTGCTGCGGGAACAACGCGATATTCATTGGGTGATTATCGGGGATGGTAGGCACCGGGCCTGGATTGGCAGTCAGATCGTCGAGCTGGGGCTGACGGAGACGGTACATCTGATCGGTCCATTCCGAGCCGAAGCGATGCCTGTTTTTTTTCATCAGGCGGACGCCTTGCTGGTGACGCTGCGGCGTGATCCGCTGTTTGCCCTTACGATTCCTAGCAAGCTTCAGACCTATCTGGCGTGCGGCAGGCCGATCCTCTCGGCAGTCGGTGGCGAGACCAATCGCATCGTCGTCCAGGCGGGAGCCGGCAGCACTTGCGAGCCTGGCGATCCGGCCGCGTTAGCATCGGCAGTCCTTCGCCTTTATGCCGCGAGTGTCGAAGAGCGTATGGAGATGGGGCGGCGGGCATTCGATTGCTACCAGGACCAATTCGAACGTAAGCGACTGATCGACCGCTTGGAAGGCTGGCTAGCGGAGCAAGCAGGAACAGGAGCACGGCCATGAAGATTATGACTATTGTCGGGACCAGACCAGAGATTATCAAGCTCTCGCGCGTTATGGCGCTGCTGGATCGCCATACCGAGCATCTGTTGGTCCACACAGGACAGAATTACGATTACGAACTAAGCGGCATTTTTTTCGACGAGCTGGGACTGAGGCCCCCGGATTACTATCTCGGCGCAGCTGGAGCGACGGCGGCGGAGACGATCGGTCAGGTCATCCAGAAGGCGGATGCCGTACTTGCCAAAGAACAACCGGATGCGGTACTGCTCTACGGCGACACCAACAGCTGCATGGCAGTAATTGCGGCCAAGAGGAGACAGATTCCCGTCTTCCATATGGAGGCGGGCAACCGCAGCTTCGACCAGCGCGTGCCGGAGGAGCTCAATCGCAAGGTCGTCGATCATCTCAGCGACATCAATATGACGCTGACCGAGCATGCCCGAAGGTACTTGATCGCCGAGGGCTTGAAGCCGGAGACGATCTTCAAGATCGGTTCATCGATGAAGGAAGTGTTCGTCCATTACGAGCAACGTATCGAGGCTTCGCGGATCAGGGAGGAGCTAGGACTTGCGACGGAGCGTTATGTCGTCGTCAGCCTGCATCGGGAAGAGAATGTCGATGATGCGTCAAGGTTATCCGGCCTGGTGGCGAGCATCGAGGCGATCGCTCTGACGTATGATCTACCCATCATCGTCTCCACCCATCCTCGGACGAGACAACGTCTGATGGCCGCGGGCATCGCTGCTGCCGATCCGCGGGTTCGCTTCCTGAAGCCGCTCGGTCTATTCGACTACGTACGCTTGCAGACGGATGCTGGCTGCGTCGTCTCCGATAGCGGCACGCTGATGGAAGAGGCCTCGCTGCTGCGATTCCCCGCCGTCATGGTCAGACAAGCCCATGAACGCCCGGAGGGAATGGACGAGGGCACGCTGGTCATGTCAGGCCTGCGGCAACAGGACATCGTCCAGGCGGTGGGTATCGCGATGAGCCGAAGCGCTGCGATCCGACGAGCCAACCGTGTTGTGGCGGATTACGACGTGGACTCGGTATCAGACAAGGTTCTGAACCTCATCCTCAGTTATACCGGCTACGTGAACCGAACTGTATGGCACAAATCGTTAGACAGCTAGAGATGACTTGAGAGGAGGGGAAGGAATATGAGCAAAAAAAGATTTGGGCTGATCAGCACCGTGACGGCTGCTGTCGCGCTGCTGCTAATTGCGATCCAAACAACGATCGTGCTGGCAGCGCCGAGCGTTCAGACGTTGACTTACTCAGCGATCACGGGTGGTGAGGCTAGTCTGAGCGGGGATGTCTACTCGACCAATCCGATTCTGGAGCGCGGCTTTTATTATGGCACCGACTCGACCTTAAGCAGCGGCAACTCGAAATATGTGGACGCAGTGAACGGACTGGGGGTCTACTCTGGCACAATCAATGATTTGCTGGTAGGTACGACTTATTACTACCGTGCATTTGCGACGGATGTTCAAGGCGAGAGCTACGGCGCGATTTTCTCCTTCCAAACCTCGGGCACCGCGACGGTCCCAGAGTTGGAACTGCCGGATATCTCGGACATCGGAAGCACGGAAGCGACCGCAGATACTCGCGTTACTCGAGGCGGCGGCGCGATCGTTACGGAGAGAGGGCTTGTCTATGGCACATCCCCGAATCCGACGACGAGCGAGAGCATGATTACCGATAGCTCCGCGGGGTTGGGCAGTTATTCCGCGGACCTGGAGCAGTTGACTCCAGGCACGACCTATTATGTGAGAGGCTATGCGATCAACAGCGCCGGCACGGGATACAGTCCGGAAGCTACGTTCACTACGTTAGCCGATCTGCCGTCCGTAACGAGCGGCCAGGCGAGCGAGATTACGGCAACCACAGCTGAGATCGCCGGCGAGATAACGGACGACGGCGGCGCGGCGGTAACGGTGCGCGGCGTCGTGTACAGTACGCAGGCCAATCCGACTACAGCGACAGGCACAGTTGTTCCAGCTTCGGCTGCGGGCAGCGGGGCTTATAGCGTCGAGCTGACCGGCCTCGCGCCGGGCACGACATACTATGCGCGCGCTTATGCGACGAACAGCACGGGCACAAGCTACGGCGAAGACGTCGAGTTCACGACAGAAACTACCGAGCCGACAGTGACAAGCGGCTCGTCGAGCGGCGTCACGGCCTCCTCGGCTACAGTAGCGGGCGAAGTGACCGCCAACGGCGGCGCAACGGTAACGGTGCGCGGTATCGTGTACAGCACGGAGGCCAATCCGACGCTTACCGACGGCACAGCAGTACCGGCATCGGCAGCGGGCAATGGCACGTACAGCGTTGAGCTGACCGACCTCGCCCCTGGGACGACGTACTATGCGCGCGCTTATGCGACGAACAGCGCGGGTACAGGCTATGGAGCGGACGTCACCTTCACGACGGAGGCGATCGCCCCTACCGTGACGAGCGGTCAGGCGAGCGAGATTACGGCAACCACAGCTGAGATCGCCGGCGAAGTAACAGCCGACGGCGGCGCGGCGGTAACGGTGCGCGGTGTCGTGTACAGCACGCAGGCCAATCCGACGACAGCGACAGGCACAGTTGTTCCAGCTTCGGCTGCGGGCAGCGGAGCTTATAGCGTCGAGCTGACTGGACTGGTCCCTGGCACAACGTACTATGCTCGTGCCTATGCGACGAATACAGTAGGTACAAGCTACGGAGCAGATATCGAGTTCATGGCCAATAGTGTCGCCCCGACGGTTGCAAGCGGCTCATCGAGCGGCGTCACGGCTTCCTCAGCTACAGTAACTGGCGAAGTGACCGCCAACGGCGGCGCAACGGTAACGGTAAGCGGTATTGTGTACAGCACGGAGGCCAATCCGACGCTTGCCGACGGCACAGCAGTACCGGCATCTGCAGCGGGCAATGGCACGTACAGCGTCGAGCTGACCGGCCTCGCTCCGGGCACGACGTACTATGCGCGCGCTTATGCGACGAACAGCGCGGGTACAGGCTATGGAGCGGACGTCAGCTTCACGACGGAGGCGATCGCCCCTACCGTGACGAGTGGTCAGGCGAGCGGTATCACGACAACCAAAGCTGAGGTGTCCGGTAATGTAACAGCCGATGGCGGCGCAGCAGTCACAGTACGCGGTATCGTGTACAGCTTGACCGCGAATCCTACGCTTGGCAACGGAACAGCGGTACAAGCTGCGGCGGCCGGCAATGGCGCGTTCAGCGTCGAGCTGACCGGACTTACGCCAGGCAAGACTTACTATGCGCGTGCTTACGCAACCAATAGCGAAGGCACAAGCTACGGATCGGATATCGAGTTCAAAACGACAGTACCGGCGAGTCCGCCAACCATGAACCAGCGGACGCTGGCATGGAAGACGACCGATCCGCGTACAGGAAGCACAAGCAATAACGCTCCTACCGAGCTGATCGGCTCCAACGTCACCTTGAAGGGCGTAGTGTTGAGCACGAGCGGAGGTTCGCTAGGACTGCCCGAGCTGGTCATCACAAAGACCGATCGCATCGAGCTTCTCTCAACGATGTCAGGCACTTATCGTCTGCAGCTCTATGTGATCGCTCCTGATGGCACCAAGCTGACAGGACCGGAAGCGAAGCTCATATTCGGTCAAGACGGGATTGTGACAATCGAGAGCGGGCTTATCCAGCCGTACGGCACCGTGAAGGACGCCGTGACAGGAAAGCCAATCGATGGCGTCCGGATTACACTCTACTGGGCGGACACGGAGCGTAATCGCGCCGAGGGTCGCACAGCTGGTCAACAAGTGTCGCTGCCCGCGCTGACAGGAATGCTCACTGCCAACGCCAATCCGCAATCCAGTCTGGAGGATGGCCGTTATGGCTGGCTGGTATATCCGACAGGCGATTACTATCTGATTGCAGAGAAGTCCGGCTATGAGCGTTATGACAGCCGCGACGCTCAAGCCGCTATGGCGTCGGGTTCCACTGGACTTGTCTACAACTTCAGTATGAAGCCGCTCCAGGAGCCGGGGACGCCGGTTGACCCGACAGAACCGGGGCAACCGGAAGAACCTGGCCGTACTGCTTACTTGCAAGGCTATGATACAGGGCAGTTCATGCCGGAGAAGAGTCTGACTCGTGCGGAGATGGCTACGATCCTGAATCGTGTGCTGACGCAGAAGGCTGTATCGACGACGGCATCTGATTACCCGGACACCCGTTCGCACTGGGCTCAGGAAGCCATCCGTACGGCCGGCGAGCAAGGGTGGATGCGAGGTTATCCTTCCGGCAACTTTGAGCCGCAACGTTCGATGACCCGTGCAGAGTTTGCTCAAGTACTCTTCAACGTGCTTGGATTGACGGAGACTGCGGGAAGCAGCTATACCGATGTGAGCAACCATTGGGGAGCTGTGGCGATCGCTGCTGTGGAGAGAGAAGGATTGCTGAGCGGCTATCCGGACGGCACCTTCCAGCCGGACAAGCTGATTACCCGGGCAGAGGCCGTACACGTTATGAACAAGCTGCTCGGTATCGACGCCACCGCATATGCAGGTCAGCCGGTATGGAGCGATGTTCCGACGTCGCATTGGGCTTACCGTGATATTATGATCGCATCGGTAGAGCAATAAGTTACAGATTAGAGGTGCAAGCCGGGTGTCGGAGGGACAATATCCCTTTGGCATTTCGGCTGCTAACGGTATCGAAGATCTTATATGACGGAGGCCAGAACATGACAAAATTGCTGGATGCACGGACATCTCAGAACGCTTCGGAGAGCAACTCCATCGCTATCCCTATGTTGGTGATTAATACGCCACAGTTATTTGGCCAGGTCGGTCTGAATACGCAGGGCGGCTCCAATATGCGTGTTACGTTTCAAGGAACGATTGCTGTGCAACTTCCGCTTGCTATGGTGGGTGTGACGATTAGGGTGGTAAGGGGCACCATGGCTACAGACCCGCTTGTTTTTAGCTGCACGAACACGTATAATCTCTCTGTTCTTGCGCCGCAGGCGATTAGCTTCAACGGGGCAGATTTTAATCCCCCTGTCGCTGCACAGACAACCTACACGGCGTTTATTTCAACTAATTTGCTTGGCACGATCCGGGTTGGCCCGGAATCGTTTAGCGCAGTGGTGTACTCGGACTAAGCTGACTGGGAGAAATTCCTCGGTCACAACAACATAAAGCAGAACAATGGCGGAGCTTTGTGCTCCGCCATGTCGTTTTTTTGCACGGCTTTGTCCTGCCATAGCAAAAGGGCCGTTCCTTCATCATCGTCGATGATAAAGGAACGGCCCTTCGTGTTAGATTACGATAGTCATTACCAGCTTTGCCCCGCTGTCGAGTACAACACAGCTACCCGCACAGGCGTATTCGGGAGACCGCCTCGGATGACAATATTGCTGGCGTCGACCGAATCCACTTCGATTCGGCGAGCATGTCCCTCAGGCATTTTGAGGAAGGCGTTCATCAGCCATACGTTGGCAGGCAACGAGGCGCCCAGACCGTGAGGGATAACAACCGCGCCCTGATCATCCAGCGTAGCAGCAAAGTGTTGAACTTCCGTGGCATTTGCCGAGGCCGGGGAATCTGTTGGGTTGACGGCGCTTTCTTCTTCGGCGTACAGTTTGTTGCCGAGCAGGCCGCTGGCAATGACGGTTGCGCCGGCGATGCCCATAGCGGAGATGAATTTACGGCGCGACATCCCTTTTTGTACTGCTTCTTCGTTTCGATTGTCCATTGTCACGTCTCCCGATATGTAGAGGATGAATTCAATGGTATATCTTTCGACAAAGAGAGACAGGATTCCTGCTTGTCGTTGTAAAAATTTGTGGAATCTTTTTAGTCCGAGATGGAGCCCTCTACCCCCTGCGCCCGGTACTCCGAAGGCGTCATGCCCGTCACCTTTTTGAACACCTGGGTGAAGTAGCGCGGGTCCTGGTAGCCGACGAGTGGGGCGAGCTGGTACACCTTGACCTCGGTGTTGGCGAGGATGTAGCGGGCCTTGTCGATGCGACAGCGGGTCAGGTATTCGAGGAAGGTGAGACCCGACACCTGCTTGAAGAGCGCGCAAAAATGGCTCGTGCTGAGTCCGACAAAATCCGACACCTCATCGATGCCGAGGTCATTGCGATAGTGATTGTCGATATAGCGCTGCGCCTTGCCGATCAGCGCGGTGCCGTCCTCCTGCTCGCGCGACTTGAGCTGTTGCTCCGTCCAGTCGCGATAAGCGTCCTTGAGCGCCAGGATCGCTGTCTCTAGCGTATCGGCCTCCTCCATCTGCTGCAGCGTGTCGTCGAGCGGCAGCTCGCTGCCGAGCTGGAGCTGGGCGAACTCGCGATGGGAGATGACGGCGATCTCCGTCATGAAGCGGAGCAGCGCCTCGCGCGTCATGCCGCTGCTCTCCAGCTCGGCATGGAGCTGGTCGAGCAGACCGAGCAAGCGGAACAGATCGAGCGCGCGGATCGCCTGCATCAGCTCGTCCTCGATCCATCGCGGGTAGGCGAGACGATCGGCGTCGCCGCTCGT
>Ga0160464_100690_pt1 | contig 19977 bp, 18 predicted proteins | sample HID1971I_E11MG_FD_108275 | JGI IMG/M metagenome (GOLD analysis project Ga0160464, IMG submission 108275) | Enriched millipede-associated microbial communities from UW Madison campus, WI, USA - HID1971I_E11 MG | ecosystem: Host-associated > Arthropoda: Insects > Digestive system > Unclassified ... | reverse complement strand
GGCGAGCTTCTCGAAGATACGATAGCGGTAGGTGTTGACGGTCTTGGGCGACAGGCACAGCTTGTCGGAGATCGTCTGCACCTTCTGGCAACCGACGATCATCAGGGCAATCTGGATTTCCCGCTCCGACAGCGCATCGAACGGCGAATCGCTGGTGGGCTGGAAAGACTTGATGGCCAATTGCTGGGCAATCTGCGGGCTGATATAGCGTTGGCCGGCAAACACCAGGCGAATGGCTTGCACCATCTCCGCCAGGCCCGCGCCTTTAGTGAGATAACCGGCTGCACCGGCCTGCAAGAGGCGAGTCGGAAACGGGTCTTCCTCGCACACCGTCACCACCACGACCTTGATGTCGGGATGGCTGCGCAATAATTTGGTCGTGGCGCCCAGGCCGCCGATGCCCGGCATCTTGACGTCCATCAACACCACATCGGGTTTCAACTCTCGGGCCTTGATCAGGGATTCCTCCCCGGACTCGGCCTGGCCGACTACTTGCAGGCCGTCGATGTCAGCCAGCATTCGTGTAATGCCTGTACGAACGAGATCATGGTCATCGACTACTAGCACCCTAATCAAGCAGACACCTCGCGATATGGTCTTATAGATTGCTGAACACCTTAGCAAAAAACCAAGGCGCAGACCTAGGTGCAAGTGGCATATATATAGAGTTTTGACGCGCTGCGGCTGTTTGCCGGGAGGCAAACAGCGTTGTTTCCTGGGTGAAAGGTCAGGAATCCGGGGCGGTAGGCTTGGATTTTCCGTTCAATACGGATGAATGCTCGGCCAATGTGCTGGTCAAGCGACGGATTGCATCCTGGTCTTCCTTGAACATGGCGCGGTAGTTACCCAATACTTTTTCTTCGACCTGGCTGAGGTTATCCAGTTGGATTGGCGTTGGGCTGCCGGTCAACACGTAAAGGAGGTCCACACCTCTTTCGGCGACACGAGACAGATAGTCGGCCTTGGGTGCACGACCGCCATTTTCATATTTGCCTTGTGCGTTGGCTTCCACGCCTCCTATTTCACCAAAAACTTTCTGCGACAGGCCAAGCCGCTCTCTTTCTTGCCTTAAGCGCGAACCGATTCCACTCATTTGGATGTATGATCCTAGATTGGCACACCCCAAGAGGTGACACACCATCACTTCGTTAAACAAACTTGAACGGTTTTGAACTATGCCCGGTATCCGCACTGCTGCACAAGCCAAGGCTTGGCTTGAACACCAAGGAAAGTCAGTTCAAGCGTTTGCCCGGGAGCATGGCGTGGACCCGGCAACCACCTATCAAGTGCTCGCTGGGCGAAAAAAGGGACGGCGTGGAGAGGCCCATAAGGTGGCGGTCCTGTTGGGCATGAAAGAAGGGATTATCGTGGATGAGCCAGAAGCTCGAACCCAAGATCAGCAAGGCGTTAACTGACAGCAGTATGCGCTTATTCGCACGGCGTGACTGTTTTAGTCCGAGGTGAGTGCCCGACACTCACGCTCCATGCGCCAGAAGCAGTCCTCTTCACCCACGATACTCAACCCCTGGCGCTGATACAGCCCTCTTGCCGGGTTGGTCTTGAATACCGTCAAGCGTAACAAGCCCAGGCCCTCGGTATGTGTCTTGAGCGCCATCTGCTCCAGCACCCAACTGCCCGCCCCCTGCTTGCGGCAGCGCTCCAGCATGTGCAGCTCGCGGATATACAGAGCTTTCTCGTCGCGACTCAGGCTGACAAACCCCATTACGCCATCATCGTTGCACACCAGCCAGTTTTCGCGACCCGCCCATGCAGTATCGAAGCCGGCGTTGGACCACAACAAGCCGTACTGCAGGTAATAGCGGTTCATGGCTTCATAGGTGAGGCTTCGGGCAAAGGGCAGGTCTTGGTCCGTCGCCTGGCGCAAGTGAAACGTCATTCAGAGGGCTACCACTTGGCCAGTCCACAACCCGCCTTCGCGACGGGCGATCACCAACGCGTCGCCGACACCGGGCGCAGCGGCAAGCAAATTGCCATCTGCGCTCCAGACCGCACTGCGGCCTGCGCAAACCCAGCCTCCCGAAGGGCCACCATGATTAGCCATCAGTACCAGCATGCCATGCTCAGCCGCATAGCCTTGAAGCAGCGCGCTGTCCGCCGCGTACCCACCCTCGCTGACCAGCACTCCGGCGGCATATACCGTGGCGCCCGATTCCGCCGCCAGGCGTGGGTGACTGGCGTGGGAAAAGTCCGCACACACCGCCAGCGCAATGCGCTCATCTTCCCATCCCAGAATCTCGCCACCCTGCCCGGCCGTAAATGCCAGCTCTTCTCCAGAGTGCAGATGCTGCTTGGTGTAGACGCCAATTGAACCGTCCGCTCCCAGCACGAGCGCACCAATCAGTACACCCGCTTGTGGCGCCAACTGCACCGGCATGCCCACCACAGCTGTCATACGCAACTCCCGCGCCATTTCACGCAACGGAGCCAATACGTCACTCTCGGGGGCGATAGCCAGGTCCGCCGCCAGGAATGGTTCATAGCCCGTCAACGACAGTTCCGGAAACACCAACCATTGCACACCGTGCTCGGCCGCAGCCTGCATCATGACCAGGTGCCGTTGGATATTGGCCGCAACATCGCCCGCAATGGAAAGGGTTTGCGCCGCAGCAAGGGTCAAGGCAGTCATGGTCGCGTCCTGGCAATCATTGTTTAAGTGTCATCAGCATATCGGCACACACCCATAGTCGTAAGTCCCCCACGCAATAGAAATTACTGATTGAATCCAACCGTACGCCTCTAGTAAGCTCCCCCCAACATTTGGAGAGCTACTCATGTTGCAACTCACCCACACTCAGGTTTGCCCTGCTGCCAGCGCCTCGCGCTCGGTGTCGGCTACCCGCGTGAACGGTTCGAGCGCACTGGCTGGCTTTTATTTTGGGTATTGGTTTAGCCACTGGCGCGCCTGATACCTGAAATCGGCGCCCACTACTCAAGGGGTCGCCTACCAGAGAAATCTAAACCCCCGGTCGGCTCCCCGACCGGGGGTTTTGTTTTTTCAGCCTCTTTTTATTTTGTTTGATCAAGAACTTAAAGGAACCGCGCCATGAACTACACCACTTATTACCGCTACGACACTTGCACTGCATGGCGATTTAGCCAGCTCCGTTCGGGACAGCCTGCCGCCTCCGACCGGTCACCTCTTGGTGGCAAGCCAACACGTACAGCCGATACGGCCAATTGTCGAACACCCCAGTAGGCCAAGCGTGCGGGAATCACCCGCCGCTTGCCCAGGAAGCCTTGAATATGAACTCCTCCGTCGCCGCTTTGCCCGTCTCTGCCCTGAACAGCGCCAATGAAGCCTTGACCCAGCGCCTGCCCAGCTCCCTGGAGCTCAAGCATCAGTTGCCCCTCAGCCCGTTCCTCAATGAACAGATCCACGCCCATCGCCAAGCTACGCGCGCCATCCTCAATGGCGAAGACTCACGCTTACTGGTGATTGTCGGACCGTGCTCGATCCACGATCCGGAATCTGCCATGGAATACGCACGCAACCTGAAGAAGCTCGCGCTTGAAGTCAGCGACCAGATGCTGCTGGTAATCCGTGCCTACGTCGAAAAACCCCGCACCACCATCGGTTGGAAAGGCCTGGCCTACGATCCGCACCTGGATGGCAGCGATGACATGGCCGCCGGCCTGAGGCTCTCGCGGGAGCTGATGCGCGAAATGCTGCGCCTGGGCCTGCCGGTCGCTACCGAGCTGCTGCAACCCATGGCCGCCGGCTACTTCGATGACCTGCTCAGTTGGGTCGCGATTGGTGCACGCACCACTGAGTCGCAGATCCACCGCGAGATGGCCAGCGGGCTGGGCATGCCTGTGGGTTTCAAGAACGGCACCGACGGGGGCGTCGCGATTGCCTGTGATGCGATGCGCTCCGCCTCACACCCCCACCGCCACTTCGGCGTCGACAGCCAGGGCCATCCGGCGATCATCCAGACCCCGGGCAACCCCGACACCCACTTGGTGCTGCGCGGCGGTCATCGTGGGCCGAACTACGATGCGCAAAGCGTCGCCCATATCAAGCATGACCTGGCCAAGTCCAAGGTGGCTGCGCGGATCATGGTCGATTGCAGCCATGCCAACAGCGGCAAGGACCCGTTGCGTCAACCGGCAGTATTCAACGAGGTACTGGAACAGCGCTTGCAGGGCGATACATCGCTGATCGGCATGATGCTTGAAAGCCACCTGTTCGAGGGTTGCCAGCCGTTGAGCGCGTCGATGAAATACGGCGTATCGGTGACCGATGGTTGCCTGGGGTGGGACGCTACCGAGCAGCTGCTGCGCACTGCGGCAGAGCGCTTGCGCGAACACCACAAAACAGCAGATTGACGCAGGACAAAATGTGAGGCTTGCCCTGATGTCAGTCAGTTAGAGCTTTTTGTAGGGAGAGCTTGCTCGCGAAAAACTTACCGGCGCCGCGTTCATTCAGAAAGCCCGCGTTATCGTTGACGTTTTTCGCGAGCAAGCTCGCTCCTACAGGACGCGCCAGCAGATTGCCGACCTGGAGCGTGGCCATCGCTTGACCAGCCCCAAGGGCATCGCGCCGAAGTGGGACTAGGCCCCGGCCACCGGCATACGGGACAACTCCCGCAGCCACGGCAATACCCGCAGGCCTTGACTGGCCTCGGGTGGGTCGATGATGTCCATGAAGTGTTCGAGCCTGAGGTTATCCGGCACCCCGGGCAGGCGTACCCGCAGCCCTGGCATTAGGCCCGTGGGCGTATTCGATTGCGGGTGGTCATAGACCAATACATGGCGCACCTGGGCCTGAGGCTCACAGATAGGGGTCATCAGCCTCGCGTTGATGATCAGTACATCGAAGGGCTCCGCCGGAATGGCGGTCAGGATCTGCACCTCCTCAAGCGTTTGCACCGGCACAATCCGGTAATACCCCAACTGGTTGAGCATTTTCTCGATGTATAAACGTTGCAGATGCTGCTCATCGGCAATCAGGATGGTCAGTGCTTTGTTCGGCATGGCAAACCCCTGGACAGGCTGTGCTCGGCAGTGAGCGCGACCCATTTTCCAGACATATGCCGACGACAAAATCAGGCATATTCCCCGTTCACGTAGGAGTTCTCCCAAATTCTCCGAATGGTGATCCACCGCAGTCAAGGCTGATTGCAATAAACGCTCAGGCCATGATGCAAGGTATCAATCGCTTCACCCACTTCCTCGACCGTCGGCCCCAATGACTGACGGTCCTGCTGTTCACACACCTGTTCCAATGCCTCACAACAGCTGATCAACCCCTGAGCCTTGACCATCCGAGCGCCGCCTTTGGCGCGATGGGCCAGATCGTGGAGCTTGGCGAAGTCTGCGTGGCTTTGCAGCGGGGCCAGCAAGGCACGATCGGCCTTCAGGCTCTCGAGCAACGGCGCCAGCAACTCGATAAGCGCGGGGCGGTCATCACCTGTCAACACAATCAGCGAACTTAAGTCAAAAGCCGCCAGGTGCAGGGCAGCAGGCTCGGTCGCGCGCGTCGCCAACGCTGATCGCAAATCGTCAAGCCCGGTAGGCTTGAAGAGACAGCCATCCATGCCTGCTTGCCGACAGCGTTCGGTTTCTTCCGGTTGTGCGTTGGCGGTGAACCCCAACAGCAGGCAAGGCGACAATCCCCGCTCGCGTTCTTGTGCACGGATATCCTGTGCCAACTGATAGCCGTTCTTGTAGGGCATATTGCAATCGGTAATGACGCAATCGAACTGACCACTGCGCCACTGTTCGAGCCCCTGTACACCATCCTCGGCGGTGATGATGCGGTGCCCGAGGAAGCTCAATTGCCGGGCCAGCAACAAACGGTTGGCCGGATAGTCATCGACCACCAGGATGCTCAGCGCGCGGTTCGGGGGGCCAAGTCTTCCATTGGCGCAGCGTGCGCGGGCACTCTATTGGTCATGGCCAATGCCAACGTCACATCCACCCGGGTGCCCTGCCCCAGCACACTGTTCAAATGCAGTTGGCCACCCATCATTTCGCACAAATTGCGGCTGATCACCAAGCCCAGCCCAGAACCGCTGCGCGCCGACTGCTCGTTGTTGCTGCCCTGGATAAAGAGGCTGAACAATCGCTGCTGGTCTTGGACACTGATACCAATGCCAGTGTCCTGCACCCACAACTGCAAGCGCAATCGCTCGCCTTCCAGGCCTGCCTTGGCCCCAAGTGTTACCTGGCCATTGGCCGTGAATTTAATCGCATTGCTCAGCAGGTTCGACACCACCTGCTTGAAGCGTAGCGGGTCGACCAGCACCACCCGATCAATCAATGGGTCAAGTTCCACCTGCAGCGCCAGCCCCTTGGCCCGCGCCAACCCTTCGAACACACGTGCCAGCGATGCCAGCAGTTCTTGCAGGTTGGCTGGTTCAAGGGCCAGGGACAAATGCCCAGCCTCGATTCGCGCGATATCGAGAATATCGCCGATCAATTCCAGCATGCCGCGCGAGGCCACCGATGCCACCTCCAGCGCATCCCGGTCGGCGCGCCCCTGCTCGGCATTTTTCAGAGCCAGCTCGATCATGCCGATCACGGCATTCATTGGCGTCCGAATCTCATGGCTCATGGTTGCCAGAAAGGTCGTCTTGGCCCGGCTGGCAGCGTCGGCATCGTCCTTGGCTTCCTGCAACTGGCGAAGCAAGCGCTGCCGCTCGCTCACATCCACCCAGCCGGCAATCATGCCCACCACCTTATCGTCGCCATCGCGGTACGGCAGCATCCACTGGTAAATCGTCAGGATCTCGCCACTGGGCACCTTGAGTATCCGATCATGAATCTGCGGCTCGCCACCGGCCATCAGGCGCAGATAATCCTCATGAAACGACTGGGCCTGGGGCAGGTTGCTGGTGTCGGTTTCCACCACGGTCCTGCCGATCACGTCTTCGAGCTTGTACCCAAAAACGTCGAGATAAGCGTTATTGCAGGCCATCAGCCGCCCTTGGCGGTCGCGCACATAAATCGGGTGCGGGGTTCCGTCAATCAATACGCTCATGAAACGCATCTGGTCGCTCAACGCCCGCTCGGCCTGCACGCGCTTATGAATCAGGCTGCGCAGATAGATGACCCAACCCAGCGTGATCACCAGCAAAAGTGCTGCCAGCCCGAAGCCCTGGAGGATGACGTTGCGATGGCGCAACCAATAGCTGTCCTCGATGATGATCTCATTGCGCCAATGCCCGATCAGCTCGTCCATTTCTTGCGGCGTGATGCTCAGCAGCGCCTTGTCCAGGATCGAATAAAGCTCCAATTGACTGCGATTGACCCCGAATGTCACGCGTGCCGGCTCGGTGCCGACAGTGCTGGCGATACGCAAACGGTCGCGATAATCCCGGGCTATCACATAGCGCGCACTGATCAGCGAGTTTACCGCGCCGTCGGCGTCGCCTTTGGCCACCAACGCCATGGCTTGCTCCGGGTTTTCCACATCCACAAACGCGATGCCGGGAAAATTCTGCGCGATTTCATCGTGCAGGCCGTTGCCGGTTACCATTGCCAGGCGTTTGCCGAGCATATCTTCCAGGGTGGCCGGGCTGTAGTCTCCGCCACGTGTCACCAGCACAAAGGGGTTGGTGAGGTAGGGACGGGTAAACCGCACCTTCTCGGCGCGCTCGACACTGGGGGTCACGACCGCCAGCATATCCGCCGTGCCCGCATTGACGATATTGATCTGGCGCGGTAACGAGGTGCCCGGCACCACATCGAACTTCAAGCCGGTACGCAAGCTGATACGCGCCAACACCTCAGCACTCAACCCTTCGAACTGCCCTTGATCATTGATGAATGACAGCGGCAGGAAGTTGTTCAGCACTGCGACCTTGACCCGTGGATGCTTCTGCACCCAGCGCTGCTCACTGGCACTCAGTTGCAACCGATCAACGCCGACGATACCGAGGTTGCCCCCACTCCAACGACGCAGGATTTCCATCTGCTCACTGGCAGGAATCGCCTCCAGCGCGGCGTTGAGGATGGGCAATAGACGTGTATTGTCCCGAGCCACGGCGAAGGCAAACGGGTTGACTTCCAGGGTCGAAAAATCGGCCATGCGCACATTATTGAGGTGGTTACGGTTGATCAGGTAATTGGTGCTGATGGCGTCCCCCAGATACACATCGGCACGACCAAATGCCACGGCGCCGATGGCTTCGAAGGTCGACGCAAACAGCTCCAACTGGGCATCGGGGTAAAAGGCGCGTACAGCGTCGGGCTGCATGTAGTGGTACAGCATCGCCACACGCTTGCCCGCCAGGTCGTCACTCAACACCTGGCTTTCACCGGTGCGGGTGACCAGGGTCGGTTGATCATTGGCGTAGGAGCGAGACAGATGCAGTTGCGGGTCGGCCGCTTCGTAGCCGTTGGCAGACCCGAGAAAATCCACGGCCCCCTGTTTGAGGGCTTCGATCACTTCATCCCGGGTGTCGTAGCGCCGGACTTCGACGGCGATATGCAGAGCCTGGCCGATCAGTGCGGCAAAATCGGCAGTTATGCCTTCGAGTTCGTGGTTGTTATTGGTCAGGTCAAAAGGCGCGTAATCGGGGGCGGAAACCCCCATCAACAGCGTGCGCCGCTCGCGCAGCCAACGCCAATCTGCCTCGTCCAGTGTCACTTCGGGGGTTTCAATATGAGAATGCCCCAGCAGTCGCAAAGCGTGGGGCTCGTCAAGGGCCACCGCGATCAGGGGTAACAGGCTCATCCAAAGGATCGTGGCGAACCTCGTAAACGCGGTGGTGATCATTTCAGATCAGATGGTTGCGCTGGGCAAACTTGGATAAATGCACTACCGAGGACATACGCAACTTCTCCTTGAGTCGAGTCTTGTAAGTGCTGATGGTCTTGTGGCTCAACAGCATCTGCTCGGCAATTTCCTTGTTGCCCAGCCCCAGGGCCAGTTTTTGCAGTACGGTCAACTCACGGTCAGACAGGCATTCGATCATCTGTCGCTCCGTTTCTTGCAAGTCGTCACGGCGTACCGAGCTGGTCGGCAAACTGGGGAAGCAACTGTAGCCCGACATGATCGCCTTAATGGCCTTTTGTAACTCGTCCAACTCGCCGGTCTTGGCCACAAACCCCATGGCTCCGGCGCGCATGCAGCGGGTGGAAAAGAACACCGCAAGATAAGAGGTGAGCACCAAGATGCGGCACGGCAGGCCCTGGGTCTTGATGCGGTGGATCACTTCCAGCCCACCCAGCTTTGGCATCGCCAGGTCGAGGATGATCAAATCTGGGCGCTGTTCCCTTGCCAACTGCATGGCATCTGCACCATCACCTGCCTGATAGATGTTGTCGAACCCTTCCAACTGCAGCAGATGCTTGACCGTTGCACGGATAAACGGATGGTCGTCCACAATTAATGCTTTGCTCATAAACTTCCCTATACGGACAAAATACCCTTACACATCACATCGGACCTGGGTACCTGTGAGAAATAACAGTTCCGACCAACGGCACTGCGCAAACTCAGGAAGATAACCAAGCGATGCCTGGCCCATTCAATTGCAACACCACACGCACAGCAGCCGGGCCTTGTGGGCCCTCCAGCTGTAAGTGCCCAACCTTAACAATGCATAAATATTTAGATTGAAGGGATAATCCTGACTACTTGTAGGATTTTTCCACGATCAAGTTTAGCCACCCGCGGCATATCCATAACGCTCAGTCGGTGGTACTCGGGCTCCAGAATGCCTGTACCACCAGAGTCGAGGTTGAGATGCGCGCCACCAGCGCATCCAGCTCGTCGCCATCGACTGACGTCGCCGCCAGGGTGGCCTCGATTTCCACTTCTTCGCTGCCGAACGGTCGCACGTCGACATCGCTGGCCGGGTAGTTGCAGCGGGCCAACTCGGCTTCCAGCAACACCATCACCGCCTGTTGCTGACTGCGCCGCGCAATCACATAGAGGATGTTGGTTACCTCCGCCGACACCACGTCCAACGGCTGGCGGTTGATGTTATTGACGATCGGCCGCAGCAAGGTGTTGGCCGCCAGCACAAATAACGTGCCCAGCAACGCCTCAAGGATCAGGTCGGCGCCGGCACAGGCACCCACTGCCGCCGAGGCCCAAAGGGTGGCGGCGGTATTGAGCCCGCGCACATTGCCTTCTTCACGCATGATCACGCCGGCGCCGAGGAAGCCGATGCCCGACACTACGTAGGCGACCACGCGTACTGCGCCTTCCGCGCCGCCCAGGCGGTTGGCCATGTCGACAAAAATTGCCGCGCCGACCGCCACCAGTACGTTGGTGCGCAAGCCAGCGGTGCGCTGGCGGTACTGGCGCTCGAAGCCGATCAGGCCCCCGAGGATAAACGCCGCACTGAGGCTGACTACGGTGTCGACCAGGGAGTTGAGGTTGATGTTGTTGATTGCCTGCATAAAAAGATCTCCATGACCTGATGACCTGTAGGAGCGATCTTGCTCGCGAAAAACCTGAGGGCGGCGCGGTTCGTCAGAAGGCCCGCGTCATCGTTAACGATTCTCGCGGGCAAGCCCGCTCCTACAGGGTTATTGCCAGCCGAACCGGCGGATATAAAAGCCCTTCACCGCCTGGGTCAGCGCCATGTACGCCAGCAGGATCACCGGCAGAAATACGAAATACAGCGACGGCAGCGCCTGCAATTTGAAATAGTGCGCCAGCGGCCCCATCGGCAGGAAAATCCCGACGGCCATGATCACCCCGGTCATCAGCATCAACGGCAGCGCCGCGCGGCTTTGCAGGAAGGGGATTTTCGGGGTACGGATCATGTGCACGATCAGGGTCTGGGTCAGCAGCCCCACCACGAACCAGCCGGATTGGAACAGGGTCTGGTGGTCCGGGGTGTTGGCATCGAACACATACCACATGAGTGCGAACGTGGTGATGTCGAAGATCGAGCTGATCGGCCCGAAAAACAGCATGAAGCGCCCCACCTCCCCTGGCTGCCAGCGTTGCGGTGTGGCGAGCATTTCGTCATCGACGTTATCGAACGGAATCGCAATCTGGGAGATGTCATACAGCAGGTTCTGCACCAGCAAATGCATCGGCAGCATCGGCAGGAACGGGATGAACGCGCTGGCCACCAGCACCGAGAACACGTTGCCGAAGTTGGAGCTGGCCGTCATCTTGATGTACTTGAGCATATTGGCGAAGGTACGCCGACCTTCCAGCACGCCCTCCTCCAGAATCATCAGGCTCTTTTCCAGCAGGATGATGTCAGCGGCTTCCTTGGCGATGTCCACCGCGCTGTCCACCGAAATACCGATATCGGCCGTGCGCAATGCCGGGGCGTCGTTGATGCCGTCGCCCATAAACCCCACCACATGCCCATTGACCTTGAGCAGGCGCACGATGCGCTCCTTGTGGCTGGGCGTGAGCTTGGCAAACACATTGGTGGTTTCCACGGCCTGGGCCAGTTCGGCGTCGTCCATGGCTTCGATATCGTTGCCCATCAGCAGGCCTTGTTGCTCCAGGCCCACTTCGCGGCAGATCTTCGCCGTGACCAGTTCGTTGTCACCGGTCAGCACTTTCACCGCTACCCCATGGGCTTTCAGGGCCTTGAGGGCGGGTGCGGTGCTTTCCTTGGGCGGGTCGAGAAACGCCACGTAGCCGATCAGGGTCAGGTTGTTTTCATCCGCCAGGCTGTAGGTGTCACGCCCGGCCGGCATCGGCTGCGCCGCCACCGCCACCACACGCAGCCCTTCTTCGTTAAAGGCCGCGGTCACTTGGCGAATGCGCGCCAGTAGTTCTTCGCTCAGAGCTTCATTGACGTCGCCGTGGCGCACGCTGGTGCACACCGACAAGATCTCCTCCACCGCACCTTTGCAGATCAACAGGTGCGGCCGGTCCTGCTCGGCCACCACCACTGACATGCGGCGGCGGTTGAAGTCGAAGGGGATCTCATCGACCTTATGGAACGCGGTGCCGACTTTCAGCTCGCGATGGATTTCCACGTGCTCAAGCACCGCCACGTCCAGCAGGTTTTTCAGGCCGGTCTGGTAGTAGCTGTTGAGGTAGGCCATTTCCAGTACGTCGTCGGACTCCTCACCCCACACGTCCACATGGCGCGCCAGGAATATCTTGTCCTGGGTCAGCGTGCCGGTCTTGTCGGTGCACAGCACGTCCATGGCGCCGAAGTTCTGGATCGCGTCCAGGCGCTTGACGATGACCTTCTTGCGCGACAGGAATACCGCGCCCTTGGCCAAGGTCGAGGTGACGATCATCGGCAGCATTTCGGGGGTCAGGCCGACGGCGATCGACAGCGCAAACAACAGCGCCTCGGTCCAATCGCCCTTGGTGAAACCGTTGATGAACAACACCAGCGGCGCCATCACGAACATAAAGCGGATCAGCAACCAGCTGACCTTGTTGACCCCGTGCTGGAACGAAGTGGTCGCGCGATCAGTGGCCGTGACACGTTGGGCCAACGCACCGAAATAGGTATTGTTGCCGGTAGCCAGGACCACCGCAGTAGCGGCGCCGGACACCACGTTGGTGCCCATGAACAGGATGTTCTCCAACTCCAGCGGGTTGCGGGTATGGGCATCCTGCTGGTGGGTGAATTTCTCCACCGGCATGGATTCACCGGTCATCGCCGCCTGGCTGACGAACAGGTCCTTGGCGCTGAGCACGCGGCAGTCAGCGGGAATCATGTCACCGGCCGACAATACAATCAGGTCGCCCGGCACCAGTTGCTTGATCGGCAGTTCAATACGCTTGGCGGCATCGCGGCGCAGTACGGTGGCGGTGTTGCTCACCATGGCCTTCAAGGCGTCGGCCGCCTTGTTCGACTTGGCCTCCTGCCAAAAGCGCAACAGGGTCGACAGCACCACCATGGAAAAAATCACCGTGGCGGCCTTCATGTCCTCGGTCAGCCAGGAGATCACTGCCAGCAACGTCAGCAGCAGGTTGAACGGGTTCTTGTAGCAGTGCCACAGGTGCACCCACCACGGCAGCGGCTGCTCATGCTCGACTTCGTTGAGGCCGTATTGCACACGCAGGGCGTCGGCCTCCTGGATAGTGAGCCCCGCCGAATGACTGCCCAGCACACCCAGCAACTGCACGGCACTGCCATTGGCCGCAGCCACCAGGGTGTGCGCCAGGTTTGGCGGGACTTCGCGGCTGACGCTGGCGTCGGTCACGGTTTCGAGCATTGCCAGCCGGCGAAAATGCCGGGCGATATGCCGGGTCCGCAGGAAGCCGGCGAAGAACTCTTTGAGCAGCGTGAGGTTCATGGTGTTACTCCTGCGCGAGGAAAACCCGTCGTGCAGGTACTGCCCATCCGCACCGCGCCCGTCACACAGGCACAGCCGAACCTGGCCCGCCCACCGTAAAAAAGGCAGGCGCGTCCGTAGCATCCGAGGTTACCCAGATGCTGGTCAGCGTCGATGAGAGGGATTCAGGCAGGCGCCAGGACTGGCCACTGCCGGGATGCCGCTTCTCGCTTTTTGAGGCGAGACAACGGCATCTGGAACATGCGCGTTATCTTGCCAAGTATGCGCCGGTTACCGAGACCGGCCGACAACTGTCACTCGAACAAGTACCCACTGAGGGTCTCCGCTATTGATGAAAACGCGCGAAGCTTACGCCGCGATCTGAGCGGAGTAAACCGTAGGAAAGTTACCGCGTGAGGAATAAGAAGATTCTTCAGGATGGGTTCAGGAATTGTATTTTTGAAACCACTGAAGTTTGGATGTGAGAGGGGCTTGCTCCCGATAGCAGAGTGTCAGCCAATGATGTGATGACTGATGCAACGCCATCGGGAGCAAGCCCCCTCCCACCCTTATAGGCGCTACTCAGTCATCCCGGGTCAGCACTTCCAGCAACTCGATCTCAAAGCGCAAGTCGCTGTTGGGCTTGATATGCGCGCCCATGGAGCGCTCGCCGTAGGCCAGGTGCGCCGGTACATGCAACGTGCGTACACCGCCGACTTGCATACCCATCAACCCCTGGTCCCAGCCCTTGATCACGCGACCGGTGCCAATCACGCACTGGAACGGCTTGCCCCGCTCCCACGAAGAATCGAACACGGTGCCATCTTCCAGGGTGCCGGTGTATTGGGTCGTGATCAGCGCGCCCTTGACCACGGTTTTTCCAGTGCCCGGGCGGATGTCGGTGATCTGCAGTTCGTCGTTGCTCATAGGGGTCTCGTTGAAGGCGTGAAAGGCTGGGGTTTTCCCAGAATCGGCTGGGTTTGGCAAGTGTAGGAACAGTCGGAACAATGACATTTCCCTTTAACTTGAAGGACGTTTCCGAGAGAATCCCAACCGCTTGCGCCGCTCACATTGCGTGGCTAGTCTTCGTTGCCAACAGTCTCGCCACAGATCCAGCGTCGTACCGCAATCTACTGTGGGAGGGAGCTTGCTCCCGATGGCGGCGCATCAGCCACCTCATCATTGGCTGACACTCTGCTATCGGGAGCAAGCCCCCTCCCACATTTAATCTGCCTGCATCCAGAGGTCGCTGTGTCGGCCTTTACAACCAATGCCAGAACCGGCTCCAGAACCCGCGCCCCAACTCATTCTTGCACCCGGCATATTGCCGTGCGTACATCTGCGAACGCGCCTGCACCTTGCTCGCCACCGGTAGCAGCCAGGCTTTGCTGGCGTAGGTGCGCTGGCGGTAGCCGCCCCAACCTTCGTGGTAATTCAGGTATTGGCCATAAGCGTCGTATTTGTAGACGCCATTGATGGTGTAGGTCTTGTCCATGTACCAGCCGATAAAGTCGATGGCGTCGTCGAAGTCTTCGCGATCAGCGCCGCTGCGGCCGGTGCTTTTGCGGTAGTCGTTCCACACTTCATCCTTGGCCTGGGCGTAGCCCGAAGCGGTGGACACGCGGCCCCAGGGGATGATCCACAGCAGGTATTTACGCGGGGTCTTGGCGTCGTGGCGAAAGCCCGATTCCTGATACATGATGGCCAGCGGCACCTGGATCGGTACGCCCCAACGCTTTTGCGTGACCTTGGCGGCGTCGTACCAGTCATCCTTTTCGCGAAAGATGCCGCAGATATCGTTGGGCGTGCGCGGCGGCGAGGTGCCGCACGCCGCCAACAGAGAGGTGAGTAATAACAGTCCTGCGGCTTTGCCTGCGCTCAAGGTGCACCTTTGCGTGATACGGGTAAAATGCCAGCATTTTACCCGTTCACACAGGCGGCGTCCTTGCCGCAGACAGTTTTAAGCCAATGGCACGCGACGGGTAGTCAACGCGATACGGCCGATAAAGAAGCTCAAGGCCGCGCCCAACAGCAGCATAGCCAAGGTGCTCCAGGCGGCGCGGGACAGTTGCTTGGCCGCTACTTCACCGGCTTCACGGGCTTTCTGCTCAGCCTGTTGCTTGAGCTGCTCGACCTTCTGCATGGCTTGCTGATAAGCCTGGGCATAGTTATCAACGATCTGCGTCGCTTCTTCTTTGCTCTTGCCGGTGCGGGCAGTAACGATGTTGACCAATGCTTCTTTATCCGCCGCATTCAGCGCCGGCTCGCCGGAGGCTTTGACACGTTCGAACCACTGCTTCAACTCATCGCCGGCCTGGGCAGGGTTGGTCGCTGCATCGGTAGCCGATTGCTTGCCATCAGCGCCAGCCTGGTCGGCTTTCTGCTCGACATTAGCCGGGTCCAGTTCAGCCTTGCCACTCTGCTTGAGCAAGGTGTCCAACTGGCCTTGCAGGCTGTTCCAGTCAAGCTGGATGCCTTGCTCGTTCAACTGCTGCTTGAGGCTGTTGCCGATCCCCGGCGCAGCGGCGGCAATGCCACTGCCGGCAGCTGACAGGCCTTTGCCCACTACGTTGCCGGCAGTGCCGACAACGCTGGCGGCCAAACCAGCCAGCAGCCAGGTGGTGAGCAAAGTGGTCAGGGTCCAGGTCAATACGCCGTGCAGGCCACCACGATCCGGTGCGGTGCGCCCGGCCACGAAGGCACCCAGCGCAACAGCCACCAACGTCGAGACAAACAGCCAGATGCCCGCGCCGGTGCCGAAACCGTTCAAGGGGTTACCCGCTTCCATGGGGTCCACAGCGCTGGCGCCAATAGCCGTACCCAACACACTCAATACCAGGTAGGTCACCAGTGCGATTGCACTACCGGCCAGTACCGAACTCCACGACACACGGAATAGCGATCGATTGGTTTCATAGACAGTGGTCATACAAAGGTCCTTTTCAGTTTCAGGAGCAAGGCAATGCGCCTTGTGGAGTGGGAGTGTGGCGAAACGACATACGTTCAGTCGTGGGCCATATGCACCAGGCCAGGTGGTGCATTCGCACTGCCCCTGGGTTAATTGCTCTGCACTATCCTGAAGCCCGGATGTCGTAGTCCCATGCGCCCTAGACACGCCCTCACGGAGAAGTTATGACCCAGGATGTTCTCGCCAAAGAAACCAACCGCCGTCAATTGCAGCAGATCATCTCCGGGCTGTCCGACGGCGTGATTCTGGCCGAGGTCGACCAGACCATCCTCTGGGCCAATGAGGCCGCGCTGGCCATGCATGGAGTCAGCGAAGTCGAGGAGCTCGGCGCGAACACCGAGGCGTACGCCAAGCGTTTTGCCCTGCGCTATCGCAACAATCATCCATTACAGCTGGACAGCTACCCCTTAAGCCGCGTAGCAGCCGGTGAAGAGTTCAGCGATGTGGTGGTGGAGGTCACCCCCGCCGCAGATGAAAGTCGTCACTGGGTACATCGTTTGCGCAGCCTGGTGTTGACTGACGCCAAGGGCGAGCCGGAGCTGCTGGTGCTGATCCTCAGCGACGCCACCGAATGGGCCAGCGCCGAGCAGCGCTTCGAGAAAACCTTCAACGCCAACCCGGCGCCTGCAGTGATCTGTCGCTTGAGCGATCTGCGTTATATCAAGGTCAACCAGGGCTTCCTGGAGATGACCGGCTACAACCGCGACCAGGTCATCGGCAAGTCCGTGTATGAACTGGATGTGCTGGAGCAAGCAGAGCGCAAGGACCTGGCCATCGAGCGCCTGGGCGAAGGCGCGACCATCCCGCAGATGCAGGCCGAACTGAAACTGCCCGAAGGCGGCAGCAAACTAGTGATTGTGGCCGGTCAGCCATTGGACATGAACGAGGAAGACTGCATGCTGTTTTCCTTTACCGACCTGGAGCCCAGGCGCAAAGCGGAAATTGCCCTGCGCCAGAGTGAAGAGCGCTTCGCCAAATCCTTCCGCCTGACGCCAGTGCCGACCCTGGTGTGCAGCGCCGTCAACCGCCAAGTAGTGGATATCAACGAAGCCTTCATGACGATCACCGGTTATATCAGTGAGGAACTGATCGGCAAATCCATCGAAGAAATCAACTTTATCGACAGCCCCCAGGCCGGTGCGCAACTGTTTGCCACACTGGAGAAAGCCGGCAACCTCGACGGCCAGGACCTCAAGGTGCGCAAGAAAGGCAACGAGGTGATCGATTGCGTGGTGTCCGCCGATACCGTGATCATTCAGGACGTGCCCTGCTACCTGATGGTGCTGATGAACATCACCGAACGCAAACGCTCTGAGCTTGAGCTGGTAGCGGCCATTGAGGAGGTGATGCAGGACGCATCATGGTTCAGCCAGACCCTGATCGAAAAACTGGCCAACGCCAAAAGCGTCAATAGCCCAAACCTGCCCAATGTAGCCTTCACCGACCTGACCGCCCGGGAGCGTGATGTGCTGGGCCTGATCTGCGAGGGTCTGGCCGACAAAGAGATCGCATCGCGCCTGAAACTGGCACCCAATACCGTGCGTAACCATGTGGCCACGGTGTATTCAAAGCTGGGGGTGCACAGCCGCAGTGCAGCCATCGTCTGGGCCCGTGAACGCGGGCTGTTTGCCGGCGAATTGCGGGTTAAAAACAAGCGCTGAACATACAAATGCACTAGTCCAGCTAGTGCGAATTCGCCTTATTGGGCGGCGGTGCAATCAATAACCTTCAAGGGATCGTACTTTTGCCTTGAAGGAACCCGCATGTTTACCCTCTCCCAACTGCGCAACTGCATCGAAGAAGGCCTGTCACCGCTGACGTGCGAATTCACCTTGTGCCGGGATGCGTCATTGACCCTCAAGGTCTACGACGCCGAGACCGGCCGGGTCGACCTGGTGGTTACCGGCATCAGCACTAACCGCCTGCAGACCCCACAAGAAGTGGAAAAGATGGTGGATGAGCTGCGTTACGAGCTGCAGAGCAACAACGTCGGCAAGCTCACCCTCGATGATTTGCCTTCATCGACGCGGCTATGAAATAGAACACCTGCAAAGCAGCAGGTGGTGGTGGTGGATTATTTCTTCACCGGGGTGATCTCAAGGATCGTGCCGTTAGTGGTCTTGAGCAGTACGAACTTGTCGCCTACCCGCGCCCACTGATTATCATCCCCCGGAGCCTTCAGACCGCGCTTTTTCCAATCGCTGACCGCTGACTCCTTGCGCATCAGCATATCCGGGGCGCGGTCACCTTCTTTCAGGTCCCGGGCATTGATGTTTGAAGGTTGCACGGTTTCCTGGGGTGTATCACCGGCCTGCACGACAAAGCTGGCGGTGGACAGGCCGGCGGCGACCAGCAGGCAGGCGGCTAGGGTTTTAGACTTCATGGGTGCTCCTTCAATTAATGGTGCGTACCCAGTGTCCGACCGCAACGACACAGAATCATTCAGCCTGCTCACCTTGCAGCAAGCGCCTACCACAAGGCAGGAGTCACTGCGCAGGTGTGCCTTGGTGAAAGACCATCCGCCACTGCCCTTGCTCTTCGCGCCACACCGAACTGCGCAATGAACTCCCTACGCCTTGGCGATGACCGCGATAGGTCACCAGTGCCACGTTGGTGCTGAGCATTTTCAGCGCAAATTCAGTCATGCGCCGCTCGGAAAACACCTCATCCTGCAACCCGGCAATCACCTCGGCCTTGCTACCCCAGACAGTGCCACTGGCACCAAACTCAACGAAATCATCCGCAAGCAGTTGCCCCAGCCGGTGTGCATCAGAGCGCGTCGTATACGCCTGAAGCTCCTGTTCCAGCGCGAATAAATGCGCTTCAAGTTCCATCACCGTTGCCTCCGTGAAATTAATCCTGTAATTTTTCATGAAATTATCCGATACAAATTTCATGACCCCACAAGAAGAACTCGCCACCCTCGCAGCGCTGATCCACGACCTGCGCAAACACAAGAAGCTCACCCTGGCCCAACTCGCGCAAAAAATCGAGCGGTCGGTGGGTTTCCTGTCCCAGGTCGAACGCGGCCTGTCGCGTCCGACCGTGGCCGACTTGACTGCCATCAGCCACGCCCTTGACGTACCGACCACCTATTTCTACAGCCTGCCTAAACCCAAGGCCGTGGACTGGGTCACCCGCCCTAACGAGCGGCGCACGGTGTATTACGCCAATGGCATCACCGACATCCTGGTGTCGCCGAGCATGAACGGCGCGTTTTCGATGCTCGATAGCCTGTTGGCCCCCGGCGCCAACAGCGGCGAACAAAGCATGAGTGACCGCGCCGAACAGGCCGGCTTTGTGCTGGAAGGCGAGTTGACCCTGTGGGTGGACGGTGAGGCCGACCCGGTGACCCTCGGCCCCGGCGACAGCTTCCACCTGGCCAGTTTTGCCCACTGCCGCTACGCCAACCTGACCGACCTGCCCGCCCGCGTCCTGTGGGTCTACAACTAGGAGCTGCACCCGTGAAAAGCCATTCTTCCACGCTGCTGGCCGAAGTCCGGACCTTTCGCCAGAACCATCCCGACGTGCGTTACGTCGACCTGATTGCCCTGGACATCCCAGGGCATTTCTACGGCAAGCGCTACCCGGTGGACATGCTGGAAAAAGTCGCCGCCGGCAGCCCCTTGAAGCTGCCGCAAAACGCGGTATTGCTGGGTGCCCAGGGCGGGCTGTTCAAGATTGGCGATTACTGCTTTCACGATGGCGACCCGGATGCCAACCGGCGCTTGGTGCCGGGCACGCTCAAGCCGGTGAGCTGGGAAGCGCAGCCGCTGGGGCAGATGCTGATCACCTCCGATGGCACCGAAGCACCGATC
>Ga0160464_100687_pt1 | contig 20035 bp, 14 predicted proteins | sample HID1971I_E11MG_FD_108275 | JGI IMG/M metagenome (GOLD analysis project Ga0160464, IMG submission 108275) | Enriched millipede-associated microbial communities from UW Madison campus, WI, USA - HID1971I_E11 MG | ecosystem: Host-associated > Arthropoda: Insects > Digestive system > Unclassified ... | reverse complement strand
TGACGACCATAGAGCATTGGAACCACCTGATCCCATCCCGAACTCAGTAGTGAAACGATGCATCGCCGATGGTAGTGTGGGGTTTCCCCATGTGAGAGTAGGTCATCGTCAAGATTAAATTCCGAAACCCCAATTGCGAAAGCAGTTGGGGTTTTGTTTTGGGCGCGAGAAAATGCCCTCAGCTCCTGGTCCTCCCCCCCCATTAAATAACCTGCCGTTGAGGGAAATCGATGCAAAGTGTTTCTGCATTTTTGGTATGGTGCAGCACATTTTCACAAGGATTGATCTTTATCCGCAGGAGGCGGCGTCGACCTTTTTCAACGAGATGCTGTAGAAATGCCTGAACCGATACCTATCAAAGATCACGAAAAAGAAAATCGCTTGGTCAACAAGCGCTTGCTCGCCTGTGCGCTGTTGGTGATCGGCATCACCTGTGCCCTGGTAGGGCGCATGTATTTCCTGCAGGTGGTGCAGTACGACTATCACTCCACGATTTCCGAAAACAACCGGGTCCACGTACTGCCCATCACGCCGACTCGCGGCTTGATCTATGACCGCAATGGCGTAGTGCTGGCCGACAACCGTCCGAGTTACAACCTGACTATCACCCGCGAGCGCACCACCGATCTCAAGGGCGAGCTGGACGCAATCGTCAATCTGCTGCACCTGCCTGCCGAAGACCGTGCGGTGTTCGATAAGGCGCTCAAGCAGGCTCGTCACCCGTTTGTTCCCGTCACCTTGTTCTATGAGTTGACCGAAGAACAAATCGCCGTGTTGGCCGTCAACGAGTTCCGTCTACCTGGCGTGGACGTCGAGCCCCAATTCGTCCGCCACTACCCACTGGGTGCGCACTTTGCGCACTCGATTGGCTACGTCGGTCGCATTAACGAAAAAGAATCCAAGACCCTCGATTCCGTGGAGTATCGAGGTACCCAATCCATCGGCAAGACCGGGATCGAGCGTTTCTACGAGTCCGAACTGCACGGCCACGTCGGTTACGAAGAGGTCGAGACCAATGCCCAGGGACGCGTATTGCGGGTGCTCAAGCACACTGACCCAATCCCTGGTAAAAACATCGTCCTTAGCCTCGACGTCAAGCTACAGGAAGCCGCCGAAGAGGCCTTGGGCGACCGTCGTGGTTCGGTGGTGGCCCTGGATCCGCAAACCGGTGAAGTACTGGCGATGGTCAGCAAGCCGAGTTTCGACCCTAACCTGTTCGTCACTGGCATCAGCTTCAAAGAATACGCTGCGCTGCACGATTCCATCGACCGCCCACTGTTCAACCGCGTACTGCGTGGGCTCTATGCGCCGGGTTCCACCATCAAGCCGGAAGTGGCCATCGCCGGCCTCGACAGTGGCGTTGTCACCCCGCAAACCCGGGTGTTCGATCCCGGTTACTACCAGCTGCCGGATTTCGATCACAAATACCGCAACTGGAATCACAGCGGCGATGGCTGGGTGGACATGGACGCGGCCATCATGCGTTCCAATGACACTTACTTCTATGACTTGGCCCACAAGCTGGGCATCGACCGCCTACACGACTATCTCGCCGAGTTCGGCCTCGGTCAGAAAGTATCCCTGGACATGTTCGAAGAGTCTGCCGGCCTGATGCCGTCCCAGGCCTGGAAGCGTGCCACCCGTCGCCAGCCATGGTTCCCAGGCGAAACCGTGATCCTCGGTATCGGCCAGGGCTATATGCAGGTGACGCCGCTGCAACTGGCCCAGGCCACCGCATTGATCGCCAACAAGGGTGTTTGGAACCGGCCACATCTGGCCAAGACCATCAATGGCGTCCCACCCGTGGATGAAAACCCGATGCCCAACGTGGTCCTCAAGGATCCGCGTGATTGGGAGCAGGTCAACCACGGCATGCAATTGGTGATGCACGATCCACGCGGCATCGCCCGGGCCGCAGCTCAAGGCGCGCAATACCGGATTGCCGGCAAGAGTGGTACCGCCCAGGTGGTGGCGATCAAGCAGGGTGAGCGCTACAACCGCAACAAGACGTTGGAGCGCCATCGCGATAACGCCTTGTTCGTCGGCTTCGCGCCGGCCGAACATCCAAAAATCGTGATTTCAGTCATGATCGAAAACGGTGAGGCCGGCGGCCGTGTGGCCGGGCCCGTGGTGCGACAGATCATGGACGCTTGGCTGCTCGACCAGGAAGGTCATCTCAAACCGCAATATGCGACACCCGCCAAGGCGCCAGGCGATCCACGCGTCTGACTCAGGCCTTCCATTCGTCCCAGCGCTCAACGCCGTCATAAGCAAGCCAGGGTACCTCATGGGACGTCCAGATATGCGCGGTGGGCCGGGTGCCTGGGTCATCATCCAGCGTCGCCACCCGCACAATCACGTGAGGCTGATGCCCACGTTCGGCGATCAGATGTGAGCCGCAGCGTGAGCAGAAATGCCGGCGTTTGCCCGGTGAAGACTCAAAGGACGACAACAGCTGTTCACCGTCGGTCCAGCGAAAGTGTTCGCGCATTACCCCGGCCGTGGCGACAAACGCGGCCGCGTGCGCCTTGCGACAGCTTTGGCAATGGCAGTGGCTGATGGGCATGTCCAGGCTGTCCACCTGGTAGCGCACCGCTTTGCACAAGCAACTTCCATTCAATGGGTCAGTCATAACCTATGGCCAGGTCAAGGATGGGGTCATCATCATCGCGCACAACTGAAGGTTGCGCATTGGTCGATGTCGCCTACTGTTCAATGGAGGAGGTGACGCATGCACGTATTAGATCGCATCGAACGAAAAGTCCTGCTCAACGCATCACGCAAGCAGGTTTGGGAGGCACTGACGCAGGCCGAGCAATTTGGTGATTGGTTCGGTATCGCGCTCAAGGGCAAAACCTTTGTTGCCGGGGAAACCCTCGAAGCGCCGATTACCTATCCAGGCTACGAACATGTGGTGTGGAAGGTCAGGATCGAACGCATCCTGCCGCAAACGCTGTTTTCTTTCTGGTGGCACCCTTACGCGGTAGAAGCGGGCGTCGATTACGATGAGGAGACACCGACTCTTGTTGAGTTCACCATTGAGGATCGTGCGCCGGGTATCCTGCTGCGGGTCGTTGAATCTGGTTTTGACAAAGTGCCCGCGGCCCGGCGCCAGAAAGCGTTCAAGATGAACTCCCGGGGTTGGGATGAGCAGATGGGCAATATCGAAGCCTATCTGGGCAAAAAACCAGCCAAGTGATGGGATGCAAGGGGGGGGAGTTCAGCCCCCATATTTTCAAGCGTTTAGAAATCAATCGTCGCCGACAACTTCGCCACTCGCGGATCACCCTGGCTCAGGAACCCACCCTGGGCCGACTCCCAGTACTTCTGGTTGGCGACGTTCTCCACCGTTGCGCCCACTGTCACCTCGCGCTCATCCAGGGTGAAGGTGTAGCGCGCACCCACGTCGAAGCGGTTCCAGGCCGGCAGGCTCAGGTTATTGGCTGCATCGGCGTACTGGCCGCCGGTGCGTAGCATGCGGCCGCTGAGGGTCACGCCTTGCAGGCCGGGTACATCCCAATCCACACCGGCGTTGAGCTGGAATGAAGGAACGCCGATGGCACGGTTGCCGTCATTGGCGCCGTTGAGGGTGCCCTTGAGTTCGGTCTTCATCAGCGTCACCCCGCCCAGCAAGCGCAGGCCGCTGACCGGTTCGCCGAAGACGTTCAGCTCGACGCCCTTGTTGATCTGCTCACCTTCACGCACATAGCGCGCCGTGGTGGCGTCGATGGCCTCGGCATAACCTGCGCCGGGCTGCTCGATACGGTAGACGCCCAGTGTCGCGCCATAGGTACCCATGTCCACCTTGACGCCTGCTTCGATCTGCTTGGAGCGAGCGGGCGCATAGGCTTGCCCGCCGCCGATGACCGTCAGTTCGCCTGATTTGAGCGGCGATGTCGGGCCCTGTGCCAGGCCTTCGATGCGGTTGGCGTACAACGACACATGCTCCCATGGCTTGAACACGATGCCGTACACCGGCGTGGTGATCGATTCGTCATAGTTGGCTGTACGGCTGCCGCTCATGTAGCTGTAACTCTGTACCACCATCTGTTGGCGGCGTGCGCCCAGGGTCACCAGCAGGCGGTCATCGAAGAAACCCAGGGTGTCGGAGACTGCTGCGCTGCGCACGAAAGTCTTGCCGGTGATGGTTGGATCGCTGAAATCGGTGCCCGGCGTGTTACGCGGGCTGTTCAACGTCGGCGGCGCGCCGGTCACCGGGTTGTAGATATTGGTTGGGGTAGACGTTGCTGCGGCGTTGAACACATAGGCATTGCGCGCTTCTGTCCAAATACCGGCCAGGCCGAAGTTGAGTCGGTGACTGATGGCCCCGGTCTGGAATTTGCCGTTCAGGCCGCCCATTGCGCTGCGATTGTTCTCTTCATGGGCGATGGTCGAGCGGCTCGCCAGGGCATTACCGAAATTGTCGCTCAAGGTCACCGACGAGTAGCGCCCCATTTCGCGGCTGTGCTTGGCGCCGGCTGCTGCATAGGCGGTCCAGTTCTCGTTCAGGTCGTACTCGGCGCGCAGCATCCCCAAGGTATCTTCAAGGTTGGTACTGCTCCAGTTCGGCGCATAGTTGGTATCTGCCGAGGGCGCATCCGGCACGTGGGTGATCTTGCCGAGGAATACCGAGTTGCGTCCGCCGTTGATACGTTGCTTCTGATACACAAAATCACCCGACAGGCGCAGCGCATCGCCGCGGTAATCAAGGCCGACGGCAAACAGCTTCGAACGCTGGTTTTCATCGTCAATGCCGGTATCGCCTTCGCGCTGGGACAGGTTGACCCGTGCGCCAAACTGGTTGTCTTCACCGAAACGCTGGCCGATATCCAAGTGCTCGCCAATCCGGCCATCGCTGCTGATGTCGGTGCTGAACCGCCGCAGCGGTACATCATCGGCGCGCTTGGGTTGCAGGTTGACACCGCCGCCGATCCCCGAGCCAGTGGGGGTGACACCGTTGATAAAGGCGTTGGGGCCCTTGAACACTTCTACGCGCTCCAAGGCGCCGGTGGAGATGATCTGGCGCGGCAGGATGCCATACAAGCCGTTATAGGAAATGTCGTCGCCATTCAACGGCAGGCCACGGATCATGAAAGTCTGTGACTGGTTCGCATACCCCGAGGCCTGACGCACGGAAGAGTCATTGAGCAACACGTCGCCGACGGTTTCCGCCTGCTGGTCGCGAATCAGTTTCTCGGTGTAGGAGGACATGCTGAAGGGCACGTCCATGATGTCCTGGTTGCCCAGTACACCCAATTGGCCACCGCGTGCCACCTGGCCACCTGCAAACTCGGGTGGCAATGCGGTGGGCGCGGGCGCTTCGGCATTAATGCTGGTAGCGCCTAGCTCCAGTGCGTTATCCGCACCCGCTGGCGATGCCGCCTGTGCAGCAAAACTCAGGGAACAGCAAAGGGCGAGCAGGGTAGGGCGAAACGGCACAGCGGGAGCGTTACAGATGGGCATGATCGATCCTGACGGCGAACCGTCAACGGTGAGGGAGTGGACAACGATGTTGCGCTTCCTCACTGCGCGAATACGACTCCGGCGCAGATGATAGTAATTACTATTAACAACCTGCAACAAATTTGTGAGATTGCGGTCTGCGTGCGCGTTAACCTGCCGCGTTTGCACGGATGCCGAGTAGAATCTCGCCCTTAACGCAATTCCTGAGGTGCGGTACGGTGGATTTACAGCAGGGTTTTGTTTTGACCCGGCATTGGCGCGACACCCCGGCGGGCACGGAGGTCAGTTTCTGGCTGGCCACCGACCATGGGCCTCGCTGCATTCGCCTGCCCGCGCAGACCTCGGTGGTGTTCATCCCCGAGGCGTACCGCAAGCCGCTCGATTGGCTGCTCAAGGGCGAGCGCGATCTTGAGCTGCGCCCGCTGCAACTGTGCGACTTCCACCATCGCCCGGTCTTGGGCCTTTATGCCCGCCAGCACCGCCAATTGATGGACATCGAAAAGCGCCTGCGCACTGCAGGGGTCGATGTCTACGAAGGTGACGTACGCCCACCCGAGCGTTACATGATGGAGCGCTTTATCACTGCCCCCGTGTGGTTCGGCGGCACGCCCGACGCGAACGGCGCCTTGCTCGACGCGCAGATGAAGCCCGCTCCCGACTACCGTCCGCAATTGAAGCTGGTGTCCCTGGACATCGAGACCACCGCCCAGGGCGATCTGTATTCCATCGCCCTCGAGGGTTGCGGCGAGCGCCAAGTATACATGCTCGGCCCGCCGAACAAACCCGACGCGGTGGACTTCAAGCTCGACTATTGCGACACCCGTACCCAACTGCTTGAACGCCTCAATCAATGGCTGCTCACCTTCGACCCCGACGCGATCATCGGCTGGAATGTGGTGCAGTTCGACCTGCGCGTGCTCCACGAACACGCCCAGCGCCTGAACGTGCCCTTGCTGCTGGGGCGTGGCGGTGAGCCCATGACCTGGCGCGAACACGGCAGTCGCAACCATTACTTCGCCGCGGCGGCGGGACGGCTGATCATCGACGGCATCGAAGCCTTGCGTTCGGCCACCTGGAGCTTCGAATCCTTCAGCCTGGAAAACGTCGCGCAAACCCTGCTCGGCGAAGGCAAAGACATCTCCACGCCCTACCAGCGCATGGACGAAATCAACCGCATGTTCGCCGAGGACAAGCCGGCCCTGGCGCGCTACAACCTCAAAGACTGCGAGCTGGTCACGCGGATTTTCGCGAAGACCGAGCTGCTCAAGTTCCTGCTGGAGCGGGCCAGTGTCACCGGATTGCCTGCTGACCGCAGCGGCGGTTCGGTGGCCGCGTTCACCCACCTGTACATGCCGTTGATGCACCGCCAGGGCTTCGTCGCGCCGAACCTGGGTGACAAACCGCCCCAAGCCAGCCCCGGCGGGTTTGTCATGGACTCACGCCCGGGCCTCTACGAGTCGGTGTTGGTGCTGGACTATAAAAGTCTCTATCCGTCGATCATCCGCAGCTTCCTGATCGACCCCGTGGGCTTGATCGAAGGCCTCAAGTATCCCGACGACAGTGAGTCGGTGGAAGGTTTTCGCGGCGCGCGTTTTTCCCGCACCCGTCATTGTTTGCCGTCGATCGTCACCCGCGTTTCCGAGGGCCGCGAAGTGGCTAAGCGCGAACATAACGCGCCGCTGTCCCAAGCCCTGAAGATCATCATGAACGCTTTCTATGGCGTGCTCGGCTCCAGCGGCTGTCGGTTCTTTGACACGCGGCTGGCATCCTCGATCACCCTGCGTGGGCACCAGATCATGCGCCAGACCCGCGAGCTGGTGGAGGCCCAGGGTTACGAAGTGATCTACGGCGACACCGACTCCACCTTCGTCTGGCTCGGCGGCGCCCATTCACCGCAGGACGCCAATCGCATCGGCCTGGCGCTGGTGCAGCACGTCAACGACTGGTGGCGCACCCATCTGAGCAACGAATACGGCCTGCAAAGCGCCTTGGAGCTGCAATACGAAACCCACTTCAGCCGCTTCCTTATGCCGACCATCCGTGGCGCGGAGGAGGGCAGCAAAAAGCGCTACGCCGGTTTGGTCGTGCGCGACGATGGCAGCGAAGAGATGGTGTACAAGGGCCTGGAAACCGTGCGCAGCGACTGGTCGCCCCTGGCCCGGCAATTTCAGCAGGAGCTCTACCAGCGCATCTTCCATCGCCTGCCCCATCAGGATTACATCCGCGACTACGTGCGGCGTACGTTGAGCGGCGAATTCGATGAGCTGCTGATCTACCGCAAGCGCCTGCGCCGGCCTTTGCACGACTACGAGCGCAACGTCCCGCCCCATGTACGAGCCGCGCGCCTGGCCGACGAGTACAACGACCGCCTGGGGCGCCCGCGCCAGTACCAGCGCGGTGGCTGGATCAGCTATGTGATCAGCGTCAACGGCCCGGAGCCGCTGGAAGTACGGCAGGCACCTATCGATTATGACCACTACGTCACCCGTCAATTGCAGCCAGTGGCCGATGCGATCCTGCCGTTTGTGAATGACGATTTCGGCACCCTGGTGGGCGGGCAGATGGGCTTGTTCTAAACTCGATTCGGGATGGCCGCTAGCCAGGCCTGGCTAGCACCAATCAAAATGCTGCGATAAGGAGCAAAGGCCCATGTACACACTCTACGGCACCGACGAGTCCGGTTCCTGCATGATCGAAATTGCCCTGCAGCGTTGCGCGGTGCCGTGGCATCGCGTGGACGCCAGTTCCTGGCAGGAAGGCGAGGGCAGCGACGCGCTCGCGCGCATCAATCCGCTGAAACAGATCCCCACCCTGGTCACTCCCGACGGCCAGGTGCTGACCGAAAGCGCCGCTATCCTGATCCACCTGGGCCTGGAATATCCCGAAGCCGAGCTGCTGGCCGGCAATCGCACGCAGATCTTGCGCGGCCTGCTGTACATCGCCGCCAATTGCTATTCGGCAATCGGCATCATCGACTACCCGCAACGCTGGTTGGGCAACGCGGATGAGGCGCTGCAAGCACAATTGATTGCGGGTACTCGGCGCTATCTGCATCAGGCGTGGGTGGTGTTCGCCGAGCAGTTTGCCGACCAGTTGTTCACGCCCACCGGTGTGCCGAATGCACTGGGTATCATGGCGGCAGCAGTGTCACGTTGGGATGAGGCGCGTGAGGAGCTCGCAAGACTGGCGCCGGGATTTGCGCAGACCCTGGAACGAGTGGACGCCGACCCTGTTGTCGCGCCCGTTTTTGCCCGGCATTGGCCGCAGTGGAAGGTCTCGTAACCAGAAGAAACAATGGCCCTGGTCAGCCCCCAACCCTTGCGTAGCGGGCGTCCTGACCTACGCTTCTCATGGTGGTGTAGGAATCATCCTTGAATTTGGCTGTCGCAGACATGAAACTCAAGAACCCTGCATGGAATTCAAAGGAGGTGCGCATGCTCATCCGGTCGCTGACCCTGGCTACCTTGATGGCTTTTACGGGGCCGTTGCTGGCCGCTGATGATATCGATCCGCTCAAGCAGGACCTGGGCAAGGCCCGGCCGCTGGTGGTGGTGGAGCTGGATTCCGGCAACGACACCTTGGCGACTCTCAGGAAACAACTGGACGAGCCTGCCACCAAGCAGTCCTTTGAAGAGCGCAACATGGTGTTCTATACCGTGAAGTTCGGCAGCATCGGCGCCGAAGGTGAGAAGTTCGCCAAGGAAGCCAAGGACAACAAGAAACTCACGCCACCGGAAACCAACGCACTGATCCGCGCCCTCAAGCTGGGTGCCGGCAGTGGCACCAAGGTGATCCTGATCGGCAAGGACGGTGAGAAGAAACTCGAGAAGACCGTGCCGCCGGACACCCTCGACCTCAAGGAGTTTTTCAGCGCTATCGACCAGATGCCAATGGCCGAGAAAGAAGCGGCTGCGCCGACCGCGCCAGCTGCGCCAGAACCTGCACCTGGTAAGAACGCTCCCAAAACGGGTAAGGCAGCCAAGCAGGCTGCTCCTCAACAGCTGGATGACTGAGTCCGCGCAGGAGCTGGCTTACCAGCTCCTGCGCAGGCAGTTGCAGCGGTGGTTCTACTTCACGCTTTCCATGGTTTGAACCACCCAGCCAATCCCCCTAATACCAGTGCACTCGTCAAGGTACTCAGGCCCAGTTGCCAGCCGTCATTGTGCAGCGGGTGCAATATGACGGCTGCAAAGCCCAATAACACTGCACTCAGCCCCCATTGCAGCGGCCAGCCCAGTTGCCCAAGCAATTGCTGGCGTTGCATCAACAGCAGATTGGTGACGACAACCCCGCCCAACGCCGCCAGTGCAATACCCGGCAGGCCAAAAAAGTACGGCAACAGCAGCAGGAGTATGGCGTTGATCACACTGCCCAGCAGTTCGCACCGCAACGGTAGACGCGTGTCGCCGCCGGCATAGGCGTAGCGGGCAAGCATGGCGTTCCAGGCGCCGAACACCAATGGCGTCGCGAACCAGGCCAGCAGCGCCGGCAGTGGGCCGTCGGCGCTTTGGGCGGGCATCAGCAGATGAATCAGCACGGGGCTGGCGCCGATCAGGCCGAGGGCGGCGGGCAGGCTGAGCAGGGTTGCTGCATCAAGGCCCCGGCGCAGCAGAGCCAGGCGCTGCTGGCCTTGTTCGCCGCTCATCATGCCCAGCAGTACCTGGTTGAGGCTCATCAGGGCGATCAAGGGCAGATTGATCAGTTTGCGCGCCAGGTTGACCCAAGTGACGGCGCCTTCCCCCAGGTAACTGGCGATCAATCGCTCGAGCAATGCCAGGCCCTGGCTGGCGACATTGCTGGCCAGCAATGGCCCGATGCGCCCCAGCAATTCGCGGCCTGCCAGGGCTTCTCCAGTGACCTGCCACGGCCGCCAGCCGAAGGACCACACCGGCGCCAGCAATGGCAGGCACATCAATACACTGCCGGCAAAAAAGCACATGGCCAGTTCGGCGCTGTCGCTGGCGCTGCCACGGATAAACAGGTACAGCACCGGCGGCAGGTTAAACAATAACGAGCCCAGCCCTGGCAGGACAAAACGTTGGCGTGCCTGCAACGGAATACTGAACAAGGCATGCATCATCAGGCCCGGCGCACAGGCGGCCAGCCAGCGCAAGTTGGCGGCGGCTTCGGCGTGGGCCGCAGCGTCCAGGCCGGGACCGATCAGGCGCACCCACAGCGGCGCGCCCAGCGCCAGCACGGCAAACAGGCCCAGGCCCACGCCCAGCAGGCGTGGAGACAGGCTGGCCAGCCAGGCTTGCTGGCGTTGTGGGTCGCGTTGTTGATAAAGGGGCAGGGCTGCCGCTGCGAGCAAGCCGGCGGCCAGGGTCATGCGCAGCGCTTCGGGCAAAAACACCGCCACCAGAAACCCGTCGCTGCGACTACCAGCGCCCCAAGCCGCCACCAGCAGCCATTCGCGGGCAAAACCGGCCACCAGCCCGGCGAGGGTCGCCAGGGTCAGCCAGAGGGTGCTGCCGAACATCAATGGAACAGGGTGAACAGGCCCTTGCCACCCACCTTATAGTTCAGATCATGGCAACGTTCACCCATGATTTTGGCACCAGTACCGCCAATGATTTTGTAGGGGGCCACGGCTTTGGCCACTACGGTGTTGGCGCTTATCACCGAACCATGGCCCAGATGGGTGCCGAAACCGATCAAGGCACGGCTGCCGATCCACACGTAGTCGTCGATGTAGATTGACCCGGAAATCGACCAGAACTCCGGCGCCTGCAAATCATGACTGCCAGCGATGATCAGCACGTGAGAGGCAATCGCCACGTGGTTGCCGATCACCAGCCCGGCGCGTGCGTCCACCTGGCAATGCCAGCCGATCACCGAATCGTCACCAACTACCAGATTGTGGATGCCCAGCACTTCGGTGTTACGCCATAGGCTTGAGCCCTTGCCGATCTTCGCACCCCCCAGGCGCAGCCAGGCAATGCGCACATGGTGGCTGGGGATTTTGTTGATCAAGATGTTGTAGGCCATGTCCCAGGCGTTGCGCCAGCGATCCTTGATAGTTGCCCAGTTTTTGCCGTAGCGCGGCAGTAGCTGGCACGGCAGGTCCTGTTTCAGACGGTGGAACAGGCGGCGGGCAACCGGGTGCTCAAGGGCGGGTTCCAGGTCGATGGAGCTGATCCAGAAGCGCTTGTTCTCGCCTTCGCCGTCTTCAAACACCACGTCGTTGGCCAGGCACCAATCCAGCGCTTCTTCCAGGTCGGGCAGGCTTACGCCGAGTTCACCGGCCAGCATAGGGAGGCGGTCGCGCAAATCGGTAGAGTGAATTATCCGGTGCTTCATGGTTGGTCATCCTTTGGCGCAATAACAGGAACAGCGCTGGTAACGGTGGGGCGCAGGCGCACCTGTTGCAGGCTCATGCCCATCAACAGCCAGAACAGTGCGATCAATACAAAGGTGAAGCTGAAATAGTGGTCGAAAAGCCCCGTCAGCAGCGCTGCCAACACGCCACAAATGCATCCCAGCCACAGGGCGTTGTCGGCGGTGACCTTGCGCACCTGGCCCAGGGGCCGCACTTCCCGCCACCACAGCACAGTGACGGTGATAAACAACAACATTCCTGGAATACCGACCTTGTAGATGAAGTTCAGCCACAGGTTGGAGATCCCCAACAGGTTGCTGCCGGGTACGGGCGGGTCGATCTTGAAGCCGATCCCCAGGGGGAATTTCGACATGGCGTCGGGGAACCTGGCGTATTCGTCGAAGCGGATTTCGGTACTGGCGTTGGTGGTCGAGAAGATGGTCATCAAGCGCTCCTGCAGCGGCGGATAGAACATCACCAGCGCGATGCCAAACGCCAACCCGATACCGATGATGCGCCCGCTGTTAGGCACGCGCTTGTAGGTCAGCCAGATCAAGACCAGCGCCAGGGCCACGATGGCGCCACGGGAAATGCTCAGCAGCAGGCCGGCGCAACCCAGCACCGCCACCGCCAGGCCCAGCGCCCGACGCCAGCCGCTGCGGGTCCAGCCATAGAACAGCGCCAGGGGAATAAACAGCACCAGCACGCCGCCGGTCAGGTTGGGGTGCACCCAGGGCGAGGCCATGCGCGTGTAGTTGGCGGAGAAAATATCCTTCACCGCTTCCGGGTGGGCATACTTGAGGTCGGTGAGGATATCGATCATCGACATCGCGTTGCGTGTCTTCAGAAACATGAAAATCGACAGCAACAGCATCGCCAGGTTACCCAGCAGCAGGGCGACCACGACCTTGTCGCGGTCGGCGTCGGTGCGTAGCAGCAACGGCACGATAAACAGCAACGACAGGTTCATCAGCCAGCGCACCCAGTTCACCGGTCCATTGCCTTCGGCATGGATGATAACCATGCCCCAGATAAACGGAATGGTGCTGAACAGCATCAGCCACATCAGCGCGCGCTCGGTCGGACGCCACAGTATCAAGCCACGGGTCTTGCCGATAAACGACTGCCAGAACACCCCGACCCAGGTCAGCCCCAGCACCGCTTCACTCACGGTGGTGCGGATCCCCAGTTCCAAAGTGGTGTAGGGAATGCTGGTGGCCAACACGGCGAAAATCAGCAAGCCCCACAGGGGAAAGCGGATCAGGGTCAAGGCCACGCCCATGCCGGCCACGACCAGCAGGACCTTTATCGGCGAAAGGGCCAACAGCAAGCCGCCGAAGACCAGGCCCAGGAGCAGACTAACGAATTTTCCTGGCAGCATTAGCGGTCCAATTCCTTGAGCAAAGTGTCCAGACGCGAGCGATAGGCGGGCTCGGCAAATTGCCGGGCCCAGTCGATTTGCGGTTGCGGGTTTACCGTTGCCTCGGGGGCTGCCAGTTGTCGCATGACGTTTTGCAGTTGCCCGGCGTCATGCGGGTCGAAGCGCGGAGCGCTGGGCGGCGCGACTTCGTCGAGGGCGGAGCCGCGTGCTACCGCCACCTGCGTGCCGACACTCAAGGCTTCCACCACCGGCAGGCCAAAGCCCTCGGCATAGGAAGGCTGCCATAGGCATGCGGCATGCCGGTAAAGTGCTTGCAGTTGGCCGTCCGATAAACCGCTGCACCAATGCAGGCCCGGCAGTTCGCCGAGGTCCGCCGGTACATCGCTGGCGTGACCCACCAGCACCATGTCCGGCACGTCAGGGTTCACCGCACGACAGGCCTGCCACTGGCGCAGGAAAAACACCATGTTCTTGCGCGGCTCCCGGGTGCCCACCACCAACCAGTAACGCGTCGGCAGGCTTACCGGCAGCGGCTCTGGCGCTGCATTCAATTCGGGTACCAGGTTGCTCAGCACCCGGAACTTCGCCCGGGCCCAGGGGAACACCCGGGCGGCTTCGTTGCAGGAAAACTGCGAAGGGCACCACACCCGGTCAGCCTGCCACACCGACCAGGCAATCGAGGCGCCGTCAATCAAGCGATAGGCCAGGGCCTTGAGCCTGGAGCGATGAAAGTTACGGTGGGTCAGCTGAAACAGGTCATGCAGCACCAGCACATAGCGGGTGCCGGCGGGTTTGCGACATAGCGGCAAGCCCATATTGGCCGTGGCGATGTAGAGGTCGATCTGCTGCGCGTGCAAGGCCTTGGGCAAGAACCTGCGCTCGAAACCCAGGCGCACTTGTGGGCGCTGCAGGCCGTCCAGCGGGCTGGCCCAGGTCGGGCAAACGGCGATCTGGCGTTGCGGGTGATCCAGGGGAGCTTCGCTGAACAGCAACACTTCGGTATTGGCCCGTGCGCGCAGGGCGTGCTCCAGGGCCAGGACCTGGCGGGCAATGCCCGACGACGGTGCAACCGTGGCGGGGCGATAGTCTAGGGCTACGCGCATGGTTGAGGCTCCTTGGAGGTGGGCAAGGTGCGGTAGATGTGCTCCAGTTCGTCACCGGCCACCGCCCAGTCGTGATAGCGACGTGCGTAATCGCGTGACGCATCAGCCAGTTGCCGGGCCAGCGACGGTTCATCCAGCAAGCGTACGATGGCGTCGGCCAATGCCTCGGCGCTTTCGCCCGACAGGTAATGGGTCTGTGGCTGTACTGCCAAGCCGGAGACGCCCTGTGCAGTGCTGACCAGCGGCAAGCCGGCGGCCATCGCTTCCAACACCTTGAGCTTGGAGCCGCCGCCGTGGCGCAACGCGGCGACAAACCCGGCACAGCGGCGTTGCAAGGTGCACAGGTCGGGAACGAATCCCAGCCACTCGATACGCTCATCTGGCCAGCGGTTGCGCCAGTGTTCGGGCAAGCCGTAACCGGCCACCGCCAGGCGCGCGCTCGGGCACTGCCGCCAGACCCTGGGGAGAATCTCCTCAAGCAGCCACTGCACGGCGTCCAGGTTTGGCGCGTATTCGTAGTTGCCGACAAACAACAAGCGCTGGCTTTGTGCGTCGGCACTGACCTCGGCAAAGGCGCGGCTGTCGACCCCATTGACCACCACGCTCACCGGCGTCGAGGATAGCGGTCGCATGGCCTGGGCATCCGCCTCGGTCACCGCGATCACATGGGCGGCGGCATCGAACGCCTTGCGCTCCCACTGTCGGCAGCGCCATTGGTCGTATTGCACGAACGGTGCGGCCCACTTGGGGAAGCGGTCGTAAGTGGCACCGCCGAGGCTTGATTCCAGGTTGTGCTCGGTCAGCACAAACTCGCGCCGACGCTGCTGCAAGGTACGCATGAACGGCTGCAGGCTGTAGCTGTGTTCCATCTGAATCACGTCCCAGTGTTCGTTCAACAGTTGTGCAAATTGCGCCTGCAACGGTGCGGACAGGCCGTTGACCGTGGTCAACAGCGGCCACGGCGCGAACACTCCAGCGAGCAGGGTCAGCGGGTGTTTCAGTGGCCGGCGCGGCACCACGATCAAGCGCTCGAGCAACGGCTCAAGGGCTGCGTGCGCCGCGTCATCGGCCGGCGTCTTCGATTGCGCCAGCAGCGTGATGCGATGCCCGCGCTCACTCAAGGTGCGCAGCAAATGGTACTGCCGGGTCTTGCCGCCGCTGGTGGTCGGCCACGGCAGGTAGGGCACAATCCATAGGATTCTCATGTGTCGCTCTCCATGCCCGGCGCTACCACACCAGTATCTGCAAACTCGGCTTCACCACGGGGCGAATGCCATTGTCGTCACTCAGGGTCTGTCGGGCTCCGGTCAACGGGTCCAGCAGTTCAGCGCGTTTGATCCCAGGCAGGCTGATGCTGCTGCCTTCGGCACTCCAGTACATCAGCAGGTGCTTGCCGTCAGGCCGAGTCCAGGCCACGCTGTAGAAGCTGTCCGGTATGTCCTTGAGCTGCGGCGTGGCGCCGGGTTGAAGAGTGGGGCCGGTGATCTCGAGGAAGCGGGCGAGGGCGGTGTACACCGGTTTCGGCTCGCCGTTGAGGTCCAGCAGGCCGTAATGCTGGTCCCGCGGCGAGGCACGTTCATCGAGGTCGGAGAGGGCGAACAGGAAAATCTTCTGGTAGTCCTGGGACGCCATCAAGGCCAGGCGGCGCAAAGTGTAGTCGGCTTGCCCGTCGATACCGATCAGGTCCTGCATCTCCTTGGGCCCGGCATAGCTGGACCAGCCCCATTCAGTGGCCCATACCTGCTTGATCCCGGCGCCATGCAGCATTGCATTGAGTTGATCGCCGCGCAGCAACACTTCGTTCTTGCCCGGCTCATCGGTTTCCGGGGTCATCGAATAGGGGTGGTAGGCCGCGACCATGCCCAGGGTTTGCACCCCCAATGCGCCGAGCGCTTCAAACATCAGGCTTTTGCCACGGGGCGGCATCTGGCTGTAGTACGCCATGCCGCCCATGACCTGCAGCTTGCCAGGCGCGGCAATATTCAAGGCCTGGTGACTGGCCAATAACAATTGCCCGTACTCCTTGGCGTTGACTTTGGGGCGCCAGTTGTTCGGCAGGTTCTGTTCGTTCCACACCTGCCAGGCATCAATATTCGGGTAGCGTTTGGCCAGGAGCGCCAGGCGCTTTGCATAGACGTCGGCGTCCCGTGGTCGATATTGATCCTGGAACGGCGCGCCCTTGGGGGCGGTGGTGATAAAGGGCGCCGAGCCCACCAGGTAAAACACCGAGCGGATTTTTTCGGCGCTCAGGGTGCGCTCCAGTTCATCGAAAGTGCTGAGCTGATAACCCTCTTCCTTGGGCTCCAGGCGATCCCAGTGCAGGTCGACCCGCACCCATTGCAATCCCAGCTTCTTATATTGGCTGATCTGCTCGCGGTACTGTTCGGGCTTGAACCACAGAAAGTGCGCATTCACGCCAAGAAAGTCCTTCCATGTCACGCTGCGCTCCGGGGCCAGGTTCACCGGTTGTGCATCGACTTTTTCACTCGACAGCAGGGCGCCACCGACGGCGATTGACAGCACCAGCGGCAGATAACGCCACATCGGGCGAACGGATGAAATCTTCATCGCAACGGCTCCTCACAAGCATCCCGAAAGAGTTCGGCAAAACGTTGGGCCGTGTTGGCCCACTGGCGCTGGCGGCCGATTTCCCCGGCCTGGGCGGCCCATTGCCGGGCCTGTTGCGGGTCGAGGATCAAGCGGTTCAAGGCGTTGCTCAAGGAAGCGATATCGCCCTGCTGATAGGTGATGCCATTGCCGCCGGCCACCTCTTCGGCAAAGGCACGGGCGTTGGAGGTGATCACCCCGCGCCCGCAGGCATTGGCCCACGACAGCGCGCCGCTGGTGCCACGCATCTGTCCCAGGAAACCGAGTTTTTTCGATTCGCGGTAGGGCAGCACCATCACATGGTGCGCCTGGATCGTAGCGGCGATCTGCGCTGATGGCAGGTCCAGTTGCCAGTCCACCACATCTTCCAGGTGCAGCGTGCTGATCTGTTGGCGCAGGCCCTCGAGGTAGTTACCGGCTGGGTCAAAAGTCATTTCCGGGGCGGTGCCGCCGGCCAGGGTCAGGCGTACCTGACCTCGGCATTGAGGATGGGCGGCGAGTGACTGGGCCAGGGCCTGAAGCAGGTCCTCAATGCCCTTGCCGCGATAGATAAAACCGAAATACAACAGACGCAACGGCGCAAGTGGCGGCAAGTCCTGGGGCGCGATGGGCAGGTTGCCGTGGGCAATCACCGCCACTTGCTGCGGGCGCAGACCCATGCGTTGGCGCAGGCAGTCGCCGCCGAGGCGGGTGAGGGTGATCAGGCGGCGCATGCCTTTAGCCAGGCGCCGTTCTTCGTGCAAGGTCAGCGGGTCGGCCAGCAGTGCTGCTGCCTGGGGCAGCGGGTGGGGCAGGCGCTCGAGCAGGCTCAAGGGGAAAAACAGCTTGGCCCGACGCCAGATCAGGCGCTCCGGGTCATGCACCGTGGCGGTCAAAGGCAGGTGCGGTTGCGCCCGGCGCAGATAGTCCAGCGCCTGGAACTCACCGAAGCGCCCACCCCCCAGCTCGGCATGGACCAGGTCCACGCCGCTCCAGTCAAAGGTCTGCAGACGCCGCAATTGTTCGGGCAGGTCCTGGCAGCCCGCGAGGGGGGTCACCACCTCAAGACCCAGTTCGATCAGCGCGCTACGCAAGTGCGCGGCGTAATCGGCGATCCCGGTCTGCTCCGGTGGCAGCGGTGCCAGCAGCGCGATACGCATCAGGCCGCACCGCGCCAGCTGTTGATTCGTGCCAGGACCTTGGCCGGCACTTCAAAGCGGCGGCGGTTGAGGATCATGCCGTCGACTTTGCCGAACGCGGTGGTCAGCAGTGACACAGCATTTTCGATGGTCGGCACTGTGCTGGTGCGAGCTTCGATCACCAGTACGATCTGGTCGGCGCGGCGCAGGATCAGGAAGGCCTGGGGGTTGGACGACAAGGCCGAGGCATCCAGCAACAGCACTTCACCCGGCGTGGGCGCGTTTGCCCCATTGACCGAGACGCGGTGGCCACGCTCTTCCAACAGACGCTTGAGCTGCTCGACGATAAACGTCACGCCCTCGCCATGCCGCGCCGAGGTCAGGCCCAGGGCAAAGCCTTCACTGGCGATGCGCTCCAGGGGCAGCAGGCTGTAGAGGCGATAGAGGCTGGCGGTGACTGCTGCCGGCGTTGCGTCTTGCACGTCGGGGATGCTACTCCACAGCGGCACATGGAACATCTCCTGCAACCGGGTGCCGTCGTGGATTCGTTGGTCCAGCAGGTACAGCACATAGATGGTCAAGAAGCCCACGGCCACGCCGGCGGGAATGGCGAACAACAGAATCAGCAGGCTCTTGGGAAACACGCGTGACGGGTTCAGGGTGGCGTGTTCGATCAGGGCGATGTTGCTGATCTGGCTGTTGTCCAGTTCGTGGTCGATTCGCGCCTGTTCAAGATTGTCCGAGTACAAGGCGTAGCTTTTTTCGGCGGCGCGCAGTTGTTGGCTCAGCTTGTTGAGTTCCGGCTCATCGGTCATCGCCTTGTCACGCTGGTCGCGCAGCTCGGCGAGGGTCTTGTCGTAGTTGTCGATTTCGCCGGCCAGTTTGCGCTCTTGCAATTGGGCGTCGATCACTTGCTGCTTGATGTTGATCACCAGGCTGTTGGGCGCGGTGTTTTGCGAGCGCTCCAGGCGTGTGGCTTCCTGGGCGCTGAGGGCTTCCATATCGCGGATGTTCTGCTCGATCTGATTGACCTGCGGCGTGCCCGGCAGGTAGGTGCGCAGCAGGCGTGCTCGCTCCACTTGCAGCGCATTGAGCTGGCGCTTGAGGTCCAGTTGGGTGGGGTTGAGGCTGGTTTCGCGCATCGTCACCACGTCCGCCGGCTGGCTCTTGATCTGCTGGCTGGCGTTGGCCAGGAGGCTGCGAATCCCGGAGATCTGGTTTTGTGCGCTGACCTTGGCGTCGGTGACGCGGTCGATCTGGCTGGTCAGGTTCTTCAGGCGCGCATCGACACTGATCGAATCGATCTGCTTCAGACGGCCTTGCAGTTGGTCCTTCAGGCTTTGGATATTTTCCGCCACCTTGGCGCGCTCGGTTTCATAGAAGGTATGCAGGCTTTTGCGCCCGAGGATCCGCGCACGTTCCTCAAGGTAGGCATTGACCCATTCCTCGACGATTTTTTGCGCCACCGCCGGGTCGTCCCAGGTGAAGGAAATCTCGATCACCGAAGAGCCCGGCTCGTGACCGGCTTTGAAGTTCTTCTCCAGCGAGGTCGCCAGGCGTTCAAGCGGGCTTTGTTTCTCGGCAAGGCCTACGAACTGCAGCACGCTGCGCACGGCATTGATGACTTCGCCAACGCCTTTTTTGACGTAGAACTTGGTGACCTTCCAGAAGCCTTGTGGCGGTTCGGAGGTCATCGCCATATAGCGCTCTGCAACGATATGCACAATGGGCCGGCCCGTGAGCATTTTTTCTTCGTCGACAATCGGGTCGTGCTGGGTGCTCGGGGCAATCAGCGTCTGGCGGTTGGCGGCTTCGATCGGCAACGTGGTGTTGTCCCGCCCAGGCTTGACCAGCAAGCGCGCGTCGGACTCGTAGCGAGCCGGCAGCAGGAAGGCACCCAGCACCGCGACGACAATCGTGGTGATCACTGCCAGTTTGAATTCGCGGCGGTAGATGAAAAACAGCCGCAGCAGGTCGCGAAGAGAGCGGATTTCGATCACAGGATCACTCCATTGCATATGGGGTTTACGAAAGACGGGGACAG
>Ga0160464_100681_pt1 | contig 20342 bp, 13 predicted proteins | sample HID1971I_E11MG_FD_108275 | JGI IMG/M metagenome (GOLD analysis project Ga0160464, IMG submission 108275) | Enriched millipede-associated microbial communities from UW Madison campus, WI, USA - HID1971I_E11 MG | ecosystem: Host-associated > Arthropoda: Insects > Digestive system > Unclassified ... | reverse complement strand
TAAACTCGTTCGTATAGTGCTGTCGGATCTCACCCATACCGGACACCTCTCCTTCGTTACTCATTATTATCTACTTACTCTTCGAGGGTGTCCACTTTTCATTCTACATCCAAAACTTTCGTTGGGACACCGACCTCGGCGCGTTTCGGCGCTGTAGCGAAAGAAACTTTCGTTCGCACACAGACGTCGACGCAGGCTCCTCCACTGTAGCCCACGGTGAAATGGCACATCGCTCTGCGATGCGCCACTTGGGAAAGATACCGTTCCGTTCCGTTAAGACTGATCGCCCCTGTCGGCCGTCATCGACTGCTGACGGTAGACCGTGGGGCTGACGCCGTAGTATCGTTTGAACGCTTTGTAAAAGGTATTGGGCGCCGCATATCCGCACAGTCTGGAGATGTCCTGCACCGGAACCTCCGGCTTGCCCAGCAGCGCTCGCGCTTCGTCCATGCGCAGACGCTCCAGATGCTGGGTGAAGCTCTCGCCGAGCTGCTCCTTGAACAGCTGCGAGACGTATTTCTCCTTGATGCGGAGCTCCTCGGCGACACGAGTCAGCGACAGATCGTCCTCCCGGTAGCGTGCCGCCATGAGCGTGACGAGCTTCTCCCGCCAATGATCCTTCTGCCCGCTCTGACGCGAGCGCGCCAGCTCGGTCAACTCCAGGAACAACGTCGCCCCCTGCTCCAGCAAAGCCGCAGCCGATCGCTGCTCGACGAGCGCCTCCAGCTGTCGCTCGAGTCGGGCGGCCATCTCTTCGTCCACCTCGATCGACTTGCGCAGCTTGACGCCCGTCCCCTTCATCTGATATGCGAGCTGCGTCGACATCGCCGGAGACAGTCGGACTGCGCCTGTGTTGCGTTGACGCAGCTCATCGAGGATCGCCTGCACCTCGTCCGTATCGCCGGCCTTCACCAGATGGATCAAGCGCGTCTCCACATCGGTAGGGTAGTAGAAGTCTTGGCGTTCCTGACGCAGGTCGGCATAATGGACGCTCTCTCCGGCTGCCGCTTGCTCCAGTGCCTCCAGCGCCTCGTCGAACGAATTGCGGATGCGGATGAGTCGATCGCATGCATTGCCGACGCCGATCGCCAGCTCCAGCCCCAGCGCCTCCTCGAGCCGGGCGGAGAGGCCTGCGGCTGCCTCCTCGAATCGGGCGCGGAAGGTCGCCGTCTGCACCGTCGTCAGTCCGATCAGCAGCACCGTGCGCCGCTCATCGAGCGGATAGAGCCGCATGCTGTAGGGCAGCTCCGACTCGCAGATCTCCTGCAGCAGCACCCGCGCCAGCTCGAGCTGGCGGATCATGTCCGCCGTCAGCGGCTGCTCCGGCTCGAAGCTGCGCACCTCGACAGCGATTGCATGGAACGCCTCGCCCGCGAGGTCGAGGCCCATATGGGCGCGGACCGTCTCGACCTCGCTGTCCTTGGAGAAGCCGCCGCGCAGCAGCCGCTCCAGGAAGGTCGCGCGGGCGACCTCCGCCTGCCGATCGAGATCGCGCCGCAGCGCCTCCCGATTCGCGAGCAGGTCGCCGATCGTGCCGTCGAGATAACGCCAGGCCGAGACGGAGCGATACGGGGTGGCCGCTTGCTCGCCGAAGCCTGCCACCAGCTTGCGCATAATACGATGCACGGGACGGCTGCTGCGGTACGAGAGGATGACCGCGGTCGCGAGCCCGACGAGCAGGGTGATGAGCATCGTCGACAGATACAGATTGCGCACGGGAGCGAGCTGATCGGAGATAACCGATCGCGGCATAGTGGCCATGTAGGTCCAACCATTGACGCTCGAGCGAGCATGCAGCTCCAGCAGCTGCGCACCGCCCTCGACGCGCTCGGCATAGCCTCGTGCCGATGCCGGCAGCGCGGCCGTCTCGCTACGCAAGCTCTCTTGGCCGAACCCTGTGACGACCGTACCGTCTGCTGTCAGCACCTGCACCGCCCCTTGGCCCGGGTCGACCGCTCCCGTCAGCAGCGCCGACAGCTCGCGGGCATCGAGCAGCACCAATACAGCCCCCTTGTACGTGTTCAGCGCGCCGATCGGCACCGTCTGCACGTAGGAGACGACCCGATACTCGCGCCCGCCGAGGACGAGACTCGACTCCGGGAAGTAGACGGCATACTGATAATTCCGCAGCAGTTGCTCTCGCCATTCGTCATAGCTTAAACCACCCATCGAGATCACCTTGCCGTAGAAATCCTTCGCACTGGCCGTCGTATGCACGGAGGAAATGAAGGTTCCCTCATCAAGATAGACGATGACCTCGCGGATTAGCCGATTGCTGAGCTTGTACGTCGCCAGACGCTCCGAGATCTCCTTCATCGCGTAGTAGTCTTCACCGTTATAGGGCAGCTTGGCGCTGATTAGCCGGCTCAGCCCGGCATCGAGCGCGATCTGTGTGCCGATGCTGCGCACCTCGTTGAGCCGCACGTCCAGCAGCGCCATGCTCTGCTCCAGCCGATCGATGCCCGACTCGATGACATCGCGCTTCTCCTTGTCGAAGGAACGGCTGTACACATAACCGCCGATACAGGAGGTGACCGCCAGCAGGATGAGATAATGGATAATAAATTGAACAAATACGCCCCGCATGCCGGGCATGGCCTTGCCTTTCATAGCCCCGTGTCCCCCTTCGAGCTCTTGATGACGATTGATCGGGCTCTTCATGTAAACACTTACATTTTTCTCGAGCATTAGCCACTACCGCTAGCGTTCTCTATAGACCCTTACTCTATCACGGAACCGGGGATTTCCCTAGTGGATTTTGGACGGTTGAGCATGACGGAGGGCGGATAAAGGCAATATGAATAGCCGCACCAGAGCATAAGGCCTTGAAAAGTCAATTGGCTCGGGATCGTGAAAGTGAAACGGTTTATATACGTCCGCGTAATATCTAGTTCTAGATAAAATTGGGAATGGCGGTGTCGGGATGCAGAAACGACTATTTGACCCCATGAAACATGCCGATTGGATTCCACCACAGACAACAGAGTGGCATGAGAATTTAGCGTTAGAGATCGGAGGATATAATTATCCGTGGAAGTCGGTGTTTGATGAGCCGCGAGCCGACGCAATCTTTGCAAACAAAATTGAAGCCTGTCTTAACGAGAATTCGCGAGTTTTGGATGTCGGCTGCAGCCACGGTGAATTTACTAGGAGGTTTGCCCGCAGAGCAAAGCAAGTTGTGGGGATTGACGTTGTTGAGGGCTACATTGCAGCTGCCAAAGAGGCTTCCGACAAATCCGTTACATTTCTTGTCGTGAATGCGGAAAAACCGCTCCCGTTTCCCGAAGACTCCTTTGACATCATATACAGCAAAAAGGGACCTTGGCTATTCCACAAGGGAAATGAGGAAGGGCATCGGGTCATTAAGCCAGGAGGAGTGGCATTAGGGCTATATCATTGTGGAACAGACGGAGGACTTCGAAGTCTCTTCCCCGGGTTGTATTCCCCACTTCCGGACAATTACCATGAGGAGATTAGAACGAAGTTTGAATGCCAACTGTCTGAAAGTAAGCTAGAGAAGGTCGAATTGCAAATATTTGAAGAAGTTGAATATCTGTCGAGACCTGAGGATGTATTAATCAAGAAATGCTTTGGTCAGAAGGAAACATTGAAGAAAATCGTCTGGAGGGAATGCCTGAAAGATGTGGAGGAAATATTTTATCGCCATGCCACCTCAAGAGGGCTGAAGGTCGTCAACTATTACGCATTGATGGTCGGAAGGGCTACATAAAAAGAGATAAGCACACGCCAGAACATATCAGGGTGATGAGGTATGCTGAGAGAATGCTTAAACCGTGATGATCGTGCAGAAAGAGCCCTCCACCTTGTAACAACGAGCAAAGCGGTAACACCAAGTGTGACTTGGCATTACCGCTTTGCTCGCACTTCACCTATATCCACGAATCGATATCCTCGTCATCGATCTCATCCTCGATAACCGGCTCCGGCTCGGGGTCCACGATCTCCTCAGCGGCGGCCGTCTGCCCGTTCATCGCCAGCGCCAGATTGCGCTCGCTGGGGATGAGCGTTTGCAGATTTCGCACGCCGTTATGGATCAGCTCGTTTTCGATCAGATAGCGTATCGAGTCCATCAGATTGGTCTGCGCGTTGATCCATTCCATCACTGCCGGGTCCTCGGACTTCTTCGTCTTGAGGCTGATATTTTCCCCGGGCAGCTTCAGCTTCTTCATCCTACCACCCACCTACTCGCTCGTCCTCATTTTGGTCCTGATCGTCGTGCCCTGTCGGGCGAGAGACGCGCAGACCGTCTCCGATCTGCGCGTCCACTCTCCGTCTTAGACCGGCTGTACCGCTTTGTTCTTGAGCGCTTCGTAGATCTTGCCGCGTACGAAGGCGTCGAGTCCCATCGCGTTCAGCTGCACCGCATACTCTGCCGGGATATAGAGCAGCTGCATCTCGCGCTCGGCCACCAGCTCGGTCAGCTGAGCGTGCAGCACCGACCGCATCAGGATGCTGCCGCCGCCGTATACGCAGATGAGGTCGATCTCGTTGCGCGCTTTGGCCAGTTGACGCTTGACGTTCTGGACGATCTGGCGCACCTGCGTCTCCATCGGCCGCTTCAGCGTCTTGATGGCGCGGGCATGGTACTTGTGCTTTGGATTTTTGAGGACGTCGCTAAAAAACTGACGCGGGCTGTCCGGCAGATGGATCAGGCGGTTGAACTCGTCGAGCGCTTCCTCGATCGCATAGCCTGCGCCGTGATGGGTTCCGTAGACGAACTGCCGCAGGAACTTGTTGCCCTCGGTAATCGGATACTCGGTCGAGCCGTCGCCGATGTCCACATGGAGGATACGCTTGTCCTTAAAGTAGCTGCCGTTGAACTTCTTCTCGATCTTGTACGTCTCGACGAACTCCTGGAAGATGTCGCCTTCGCGCCAGTTGCCCTCGGCGTCCTTCTGGAGCGTGAAGATGACCGGCGTCGCCTCAGGCACGACCTTGGTGAATGGGAAGACGATTTTTACTGCTACCCGCTGCAGCCCGAGATGCACCGTAACATGATGCGTGCCGGAGGTGAAGCGCTTCTCGAACTTCGCCGCCGTCTCGTCGGAGTGCTGAGTGACCGGCAGCGCTGTCGCCATGTCGACCTCGACGTCGACCTGCGTCGGGATTTTTTTCTCCTGCTCGTATGCCTTCTGCACAGCCGCCGCTGCGATCTGCGCTAGCGTGTTGATGACCGGCAGGTCCATGTCGCTCTTCACATCGATACCGATCTGCAGGTTGTCCAGCACCTCGCCGCTCTCAAGCGCGAACTTGCCGACATAGTACATGCCCGGACGCGCCGATGGCGAATCGATCGTGACCACGAGTTGCTCGTGCAGATTTTTAATGAAGCTCTCCGGCGGTTGCTCGTCGCTCCAAGGGATCTCGTCCACCGTGCAGTTGACGTTAGGCTGCTGGATCAGCTTGCCGTCGATGATCAGGTCATGCTCGCTGTTGCCGTTATCATTACCTACATAGAAATGCAGATTCATCAAAGTATCCTCCCGATATCCATAATAAAAAAATAGCTTTGGCAATACTTTGCCATATAAAGTGGTGCAGGACAAGCCGCTACAGACCCAAAGCAGATTAATGTTTTCTAACTAATAGTACAACAGTCGACACAATCGCACAAATCCCGCGTCGAAACGGCGCATATCCCGCGCATACGCTCCGCTACGGCCCTCCCGCTGCCCGCCGCTGCCAAAATGAGCCAGCCCTCTGCGGGAAGCCGAAGCGCTAAAAAATGCAAACGCCGAAGTGGGCGGACGCTGCCATCTGGTGGAGCTTTGACGCTGGGGGCAGGAGCAAAGTGGCCAGATAGCGTTAGAGCGTTTGCCCATGACGGGCTGGACGGCTGGGGTGGCTGGCGCCTCATCGGGCAGGGGCGAGTGGGCTGCGGATGACTGCCCCATCGTCGGGCAGGGGCGAGCGGGCTGGGGGGCGGCTGGCGCATCGCGGACAGGAGTGGAGTTGGACAGGAGCAGTAGTCGACTATTTTGCCCCCCTCGCTGTGGCGCTGTCCCCTCGCCCTTCCGCTCCCACTCGTTCCACGCTAACGGTCAAAAATGACGCTTAGCAGACAAAAACGCAGCGTCTCCAAATGTAACGGTCATATTTGCTCCTTAGCGAGGGAATTCGGCGGTTTGGAGCCACAATTGGCACGCTAAGCTACACATTTGTCCGTTAGGTTGGCAGCATGCGCGAAAACGGCGGCTAAGCTGCAATTCTGACCGTTAGCCCAGCGCAGGGGCGGAGCCGAGCGACGCAGGAGCAAGATTCGGTAGCAAAGAGGCACGAGCGACGCGACGCAGGAGCGGGGACAACGCGACCCAGGGGCGCTAGGAAAGCAATGCGACGCGACCCAGCGGCGCTAGCAAAGCGGAGCGATGCGATGCTGAGGCGTAGACGAAGAAGCACTGCCGCGAATGCGAAGCGGCGCTGCCGCAATAGCGACAGCGCCAGCCCCCTTCGATAACTACCGTTACCCGCCGATTTCCTGCTTGAACGCGTCCATCTGCTTTTGCAGCTCGGCCAGCACTTTGTCGTAGCCGGCCGTCTTCAGCTTGGCGCGGAACTCCTCCACCGCCTGGACCGGGTCGCCCGCCTTGCCGAAGGCAATCGCCGGACCGAGCTGGCCGGTCACCTGCGTAATCGCCGTCAGTTCGGCGTCGACCGGCGTCTTGTCGAAGACGAAGCGGCCGTACGGATACGGCTTGCGGACCTTGTCGTACTCGCTGTAGAGCGTGCCGATCTGATCCCATGTCGCCTCGCTCGGAATCTCGAACTTGTCGACGCGCCCGCCCCAGAAGTCAGAGTAGAATTCGTCTTTGGACTGGTTGTAGCCTTCCGGCAGCGCACGCTTGCCGTCCTTGATTGTGTACTGCACGCCCTCGATGCCGTAGTTGATCAGATGGTAGATCTGCTCGTCATTGCGGATCAGGTCATAGGCCATGAGCGCGCGCTCGGGGTTTTTGCTATGCGCTCCGATCGATGTGCCGCCGTGCGTAATCGCCAAGTCGAGCAGATTGCCGCGCGTCCGTGAGAACGGGAACATCTGCAGCTCGGAGCCCGGCTGCTCGCGGTCCATCGTCACGCGCAAGCCGGAGAAGGTCTGCGTATGATGCTGGTCCATGGCCGTCTGCCCGGCGCGCAGCGCTACCCGGGTGTCGTTTTTGTTATTCAGCACATCCTCGCGCCAGAAGCCGCGATCCGCCCAGTCCTTCATCATCTTGGCATAATCGACAAAGGTATCGTCGAATACCGGGCTGACGACGGTAAACCGCTCGTCATAGGACTTCGTATTAAAGACAGGCAGATAACCGGTCGAGATCGGCAGCTCGAGATTATCCGTGTACGACTGGACGAAGCCGCCGAACGTGCTGACTTGCGATTGGGCATCCCACGGGATGACGTCCGGCTTGTTATCCTTCACGTACTGGAGATAGTCGCGGATGCCGTCCCAATCCTTGATCGGCTCGGTGATGCCGGCTTCCTGCGCCCAGTCGCCGCGGTAGAAGAAGCCGTGGTTCACCCACTGCGTATAGTCGTTCTCCGGGATGAGCACGATCTGCCCCTTGTACTTGCTCTCCTCCCAATCCTCGGCCGGGATCGACTCGTACGTCAGCGGCGCATACTTGGGCAGCAGGTCGTCGAGCGGCAGGAACGCCCCGCGCTGAGCGTTGCCCCATGTGTCCAGCCAGGTGGTGGCGATCGTGATCAGATCGAGCGCTTCGCCCGAGGCGAGCAGCAGATTGTACTTGGTCTGCCAGTCGGCCCACTCCACCCATTTCCACTCCAGCTCGGCGTTGATCTTCTCCTTCATGATCTTGTTCACTTCGGCGAGCGCATTGTCGAAATGGCCGTTGGTCGGCTTGTTGCCGAGGACGACATAGTTGATCTTCACGAACTTCGACGTATCTATGCCCTGCTCGCCCTCCGCCGTATTGGCGTTCCCGCCAGTCGAGCCGCTGTTGCCGCCGGTACCCGTGCTGCCGGTACCTGCGTTGCTGCCGCCGTTATTGCCCGCACAGGCTGCGATGGTGAAGGTCATGACGATCGTCGTGAGCAAGGCAAGCGTCTTTTGGAATGTAGACATGTGCACTTCTCCCCTTTGTTCTCATAAAGTTCGGGCAGGATGGCCCGTATACCGTATATGTGGACGAACCTTGGCAGGTCCGGGCACATCAGCCTTTGACCGCACCCACCGTGATGCCGCGGATAAAGTAACGCTGGACGAACGGATAGAACAGGATGACCGGGCCGGTAGCGATGACGGCCGTCGCCATCTTCATCGATTCGAGCGGCACGTCGCTCAGTTGGACATTGGAGGCGGCTGCTGAATTGCGGACATAATCGGCGGTTGTGATCGTGTTGTACAGGAACAACTGCAACGGCCGGTACTCCATATTGGCGGAGAGGAACAGGACGGCGTGGTACCATTCGTTCCAGTAGCCCAAAGCGATGAACAGGCCGATCGTCGCCAGCGCTGGCGTCGTCATCGGCAGGATGAGCTTCATGAAGATCGTGAAGTCTCCGGCTCCGTCGATCTTGGCCGACTCGGTAATCGCATGCGGGATCGAGCGGACGAAGCTCTTCATCATGATGATCAGGAACGGCGTCAGCAGACCGGGCAGCAGCACGGCGAGATAGTTGTTCTGCAGACTCAGATAGCGCGTCATGAGCAGGTAGAACGGCACCAGCCCGCCGGAGAATAGCGTCGTAAAGTAGATGAAAAAAGAGATGCTGTTGCGCAGTCCGAAGTCGGGACGCTGCAGCGCGTAGCCCGTCATCGCGACGATGAAGAGACCAACCGCCGTCCCCACCACGGTAATGCCCATCGTGACGATGTAAGCGCCGAGGATCTGATCGGGATTCTGAAACACGATGCTGTAGGCAAATGTGCTGAACTCGCGCGGCCAGATGTTGAAGCCGAACTTCTTGATCATCCCCTCCGCCGTAAACGAGGTGCCGATCACCAGCAGGAAAGGCAACAGACAGCTCAAGGCGAATAGTCCGATGAAAACGTACCCAAATACTCGAACGGCAAGCTCGCTGGCGTCTGCGCGTATGCTTCTGTTCGTTTCCGATTGCTGCACCTGCGCCACCTCCTAGAAGAGTGAGTTCTCTGGCGAGACCTTGCGTACGATCCAGTTCGCCGTCAAGATGATGACCAGACCAAAGACCGACTGATACAGGCTGACCGCGCTGCCGATCGAGAAGTTAAAGTTGGTCATCAAGGCGCGGAATACATACGTCTCGATAATGTCCGTCGTCGGGTACAGCGCGGTGTTGTTGGCGCCGACCAGGTTGTAGAACAAGCCAAAGTTGCCCTTGAGAATGCCACCGAGCGAGAACAGCAGCAGGATGATGAAGGTCGGCTTCAGCCACGGCAGCACGATGTGGATGATGCGCTGGAAGGCGTTGGCCCCGTCGATCTCCGACGCTTCGATGATCTCGTTGTCCAGCCCCATAATCGCGGCAAAGTAGATAATCGAGCCATAACCTGTCGTCTGCCACAGGTAGGCGAGGACGATGATAAACGGCCAGATCGCGGCATTGGAGTACGTCTTGAGCGGCTCTATGCCGAACCCGCCGAGCATCTGATTGAGCAGGCCGTACTCGTAGCTCAGGATGTTGTAGGCGATCAGTCCGATCAGGACCGCCGAGATGAAGTGGGGCAGGAACATGATCGTCTGACTGACCTTTTTGAACCACTTGCGGCGCAGCTCATTGAGCAGGACGGCTACCAGAATCTGCAGGACGTTGCCGAGCAGGATAAAGGCCAGGTTGTAGGCAACGGTATTGAACGTCAGCCGCCACAGATCGCCGTTCATGACCAGGAAGCGGAAGTTATCAAAAGCAACAAACGGGCTTCGGAAAATGCCGTCCGAGTAGTTGAACTGGATGAAAGCCAGGTACAAGCCCGGCATCGGCAAGTAAGCGAAAACGATGAAAAACAGAATCGCCGGCAAACACATCAGAATAAGCGTCCGGTTGTTCATCCACCTTCTGAGCCGGCCGCTCTCGGCCTTCGGCCGCTTGCGCTGAAGCACCGTATCGACGTCGACTGCCATGATGAACCCTCCCTGTGTCCGTTAGTTAGTAACCGCCTGGAATCGAACCCTGCTCAGCCGCCCGGGCGCTCCCGCGTCGATCGCCTCGAGCAGCAAGGACAACTGCCCTCCCGCAGCCTCGTGCCATGCGCCGGGCAAATAGAAGGATGCCGGATCGCCGCCTCGCATCGTCGGCCCTGTCCCCTCCTCCGCCAGCCACAGCCGGCCGACGATCCGTCCGGCATAGAAGGCGGTCAGCTTCAGTCCCGCTCCGGCGACAGCGACGCGCCAGCCGAGTCCTCCCGGCGACTCGTCGGTCGTCAAGTACAGCCAGCCCGCCTCGCCAGGCGTAATCTCCAGCGGCATCTCGACCGCAGCCGCATCAGCCTGACAACGCTCCGCATGACCGTACCACGCCGCCTCGTCGGCTGCGCTCACCGACCACTCGCCGGCCCGGACGCCCTCATAGAGGAGCACAGGGCCGCGCGGCAGTCCGCGCGCACGCTCCATGACGACGGTCAGCTCCACCGTCTGGCTCGCAGCCAGCAGATCGTCCAGCCGGATATACGGGTCGAACGGGCTGATCTCGCCCAGATCCTGTCCATCGACATACAGTCTGGCGCGCACCCGCAGCTCCGGGAAGTGCAGCGTCCACGAGTCTGCGTCTGCGGCGGCAGTGAAGGTGCGGCGATAGCACTCCAGCGCAGGCTGGTCGGGCGACGTCCAATCGCCAAAGGACACCATCGGCCACGCATCGTCAAGGCCGACACCGGCAGGAAGGGCAAGCGTCTCGAGGTACGGCCCGCGCAGCAGCTGCCAGTTGCCGCTGAGCCGATGCACCCGGGTTATCGCCGTCAGTCCAGTCAGCCCCTTCATCGCATGCAGACCAAGCGAGGGCTGCAGCACATCGTCGAAGTTGGAGTGGCCCCAGATCTCGACCCGAGCCTGCAACCGGCCTACCTGGCCTGGCTCGTCGAAGGCCAGATAGGCGTCAGAGCCGCCGGGTACCGCCGTGCCGACATAGCCCCCGTCCGCATACAGCGATACGACATCGCTGCCCTTGCGGACCAGTACGCCTGCGACCTGTCGCTGCAGCGACGGGAGCCGCGCCTCGTACCAGGCATAGCCCCGATAGATGCCGACTCGCTCCAGATAGTCGGCGCGCGCCAGCCGGATCGGTCCATCGGCGCCGGGGATCGGCGCGCTCGCATCGACCGGCGACAGCGTCCAGCCCTCTGTCACAGGCTGTCCGGGAGGGCGTGGCGTCGGTCTGGATCCCATCAACACATCCCCATTATCCGCTATAGATTCCACATAAAGCGCTTTATCTATCGAATGGACGATAAGCTGCAATATACCTCCATCGGCGAGCCAGATCCGACAATTCGCCTCCTCCAGCCCATCGACCTCGACGATCAGCCGTCCGTCGAGATAGGCGATAGCTGCGCCCCGCGCTTCCCAGCGCTCCGGCTCCTCCAGCTGCAGCGTCAGCGACGTAGCGCCCTCCGCGTGGAAGAGCAGCGTCTGTCCGTCGTCCATATCTGCCGACAGGTACAGCTCTGCCCCAGCGCTCTCCAGACAGCCTGCTGCCGAGACGCCAAAGTGCGAGATCGGGAGCGCCAGCGGCAGCGTCATCGAACGCCCCGCAGGCAGCGTGAAGGGAATACGCAGCAGCTCTCTCCCCGCCTCATCCGCTGCCGGACATAGAGCGAGCTGCTTGGTCCGGTCGTCGAGATTGGTCACGGTCGCGAGATAGCCGCCGCCCCTGAGGCGGAGCGCCAGCGGACGGGCCACGCCAGCGTCGCCGCCCTCCAGTCGCCAGCCCGCCTCCTCCAGCGAGCATACCGATGCCTCGCTGAGCGACTCGCCATAGGTCTGGATCAAGCGGCCGAGCAGCCGTCCCTCATAGCCCTCCTCGCGAATCTCGCCCTCGGGGGAGATCATGCCGCCGAAGTCATAGTCCGAGGTCAGGAAGGCCAGCGGGCTGCCCCAATTGTTCGTCGCATTGGTGAAGCCAAAGTCGGTGCCCGATACTTGCAGATACGGTCCAAGCAGCTTGGCACCCGAGGCGAGCAGTCGACGCAGGAAATAGTGCGAACGATTCGTCTCCGTCACCAGCAGCGGATAGCCGCGCTCCCGCACGAGCCGCTCATAGTGCAGTACCTTGGCCTCCAGCTCGGGGGCGCGGTCATGGGCGTACACATTGCAGGCTGGCGCGACGCCCTCCGCCCAGCCGGTCGCCTGCGCCAGACCGCCCTGCCCGGCGCAGGCGAACAGCGGCACCGTGATGCCTCGCTCGAGCGCCATGTCCCGAAGCGCGCCGATATACCCTGTCGGATCAGAGCAGTTGTAGAAGTCCAGTTCATTGTCCAGCTGCACCGCGATGACCGAGCCGCCCTCGCCCTCCTGCGACGCCCGCAGCAGCGGCAGGATCCGGTCGAACCAGGCGGCCACATACTGGAGGAACTGCGGATCATTGTCGCGCAGCCGCATCTCCTCCCGCGTCAGCAGATAGGCTGGCAGAGCGCCGCCGTCCCACTCGGAGCAGATGTAAGGTCCCGGGCGAGCGACTACCCACAGTCCCGTCTCCGCCGCTTCGCGCAGGAATGCCGCTACGTCGCGCTCGCCTTCGAAGTCCCATACCCCTTCTTGCTGCTCGTGATGGTTCCAGGGAAAGTAGACGTCGATCGTATTGTAGCCCAGATGCTTGAGCTGCTCCATCCGCGTCCGCCAATAGGCGCGGGGGATCCGGAAATAAAATAACGAAGCGCACAACAAAAGGCGGGATTGCTGGCCGATGCGGATTGCATCGCCTTGTAATCGCACGCTGGAAGCTGACTCCGTGGCCTTGCTCATGAGCTGTCCCTCCCGACTTTGATCGTAATCGTCGAAACGCAGATCTGGCCATTCAAAATGTAACCCGTTACATACAGGGTTCAAAAAAAGCACGCAAATCATTAAGCGTGCTTCCTTTATCCCCATTCCTTCTATACTCGCCATCATGCAACGGGTTACAAAAATGAGTTCAGAATATTTTATACCCTCATTCTATTCAAGACTGTAAGCGTTGTCAATCATTTTGTTTGCCATATTTGCCGGGGCAGCAGATTCTCTGACAGCCAGCTCGGGGCGAACCTTAATCGTCTTGGCCGTCTTGTCACCGTCCATCATCCCGCAGATCTGATCCGCCGCGATTCGGCCGACCTCATACGATTTCAACGACACGGTCGTCAGCTCGGGGATGCTGTTCGCCGCATAGGGGATATCGTCGAAGCCGACGATCGACAGATCCTCCGGTACGCGGATGCCAGCCTTGTGCGCCGCCTTCATCACGCCTACGGCGACCAGATCGTTGGCGCAAAAAACGGCCGTGGGAAGCGCCGATAGCTGGAGCAGCCGGTTGAAATACTGCTTGCCGCTGTCAACAGAGAAGCCGCCGTCGAGCACCCATTCCTTGCGCGGCTTCAATCCGTTGGTCCGCATCGCCCGCTGGAAGCCCTGCAGCCGCTGCACCGTATTGGACATGTAGCTGTAGCCGCCGACGAAGGCGATGTCGCGATGTCCCAGATGAATCAGATATTGCGTCGCCAGCTGCGCCCCCTCTCTCTCGTCAACGTAGACGCGGCGGATATCCGCCCCCGGCACCTGTCCATTGACAAGCAACAGCGGCACGCGCTGCGCGACATCGACGATCTCCTTGACCTGCGCTTCGCTCGGGCGCGCCAGATTGATCCGTCCGCCGATCCAGACGATGCCGTCCACCCGCTTCTCCATGAGCAGGTTGAGGTACTCCGACTCCCGTTCATACTGGTCGGTATACTCGCCTTCGGTAGATACGGTATCGCACAGGAAGATCGTGTAGCCATGCTTCCTCGCCTGCTGATCCAGTCCCGCGAGCAGCGTCGGGAAGAAGGGGTTCGTAATATCAGGAATGATGACACCGAGCATGCCGGTCGCTTTTTTGAACAAGCTGCGGGCCAGCGCATTGGGCTGGAACTGATACTTCTCGATCAGCGCCTGGACGCGCGCCTTGGTAGCCGGTCGGACAGGCGCCGTATTGTTGAGCACGCGGGATACGGTGGCGACGGACACTTCGGCTTCTCGGGCTATGTCGTATACTGTGATTCTCTTCATCTCGACCCGCTCCTAGTCTGTATGGTAGGTTACGAGTAGGATATCAGAAATGCCGCCATTTGAATACGCTTTAATGCACAGCACAACGCCCCTGACCAGAGAAGGCCAGGGGCGCTCATGCCCGTATTCGCTCAAATGCTCAATCGTCTGTCCGCCACCAATGCTGCGACCGGTCGGAAAACTCCGCCGCGCGCACCACCTTGCCCGGTATCGCCCAATCGACGCCTTGCTCGGAGAACAGCTTGCCCTCCGCCGCGCAGGCCGTCATGATCGACTCCAGCTCGCGGATATGCGTCGCGATCGTATCGCCCTCCGGCGTACGCTCGACGGCGCTCTCCGCAACCGCATGGACGGCCCCCGAGGACTGGAACGCCGCATTGGTGACAGCCAGATAATTGGCCGAGCCCTCGATCGAGGCATGCAGCGGCTGTGACGGGTCGTCGATGGCCGACATCAAGTTCAAATAGAGACGACGCATCAGCTCCCCTTGCGAGAAGCCGTCGCTGTAATCGGCCGTCTGCTCCGTCCCGTCGCTCCTCGTCCATTGCAACACATTGTCATAATGCCAGGTCATCGCGCCCTTGCTGCCCTCCATACGGATCATCGGCTGCGGCTGATGGTCATGCGCGCACAAGGTCGTGAACATCATCAGCTCGACGCCGTTCGACATCCGCGCTCTTACGCAGGCCGTATCCTCCGACTCAATCGGATGTCCATGGTAGAGCTCCGCTTGCACCTCGACGGGCGTCGCGCTCTCGGCATCGCCGAGGCCGGCGGCGGACAGCGCATTGTAGTACAAATGCGAGAACGGATTGTGCAGCGTGCCGTCCATCACATACCCGCCCCGATGCTTGAGCTTGCCCGCCCAGCCTGTACGCGAGTAGTAATCGTCGGTACGCTTCCACAGGCCGAGACCCGTGACCCGCCGCAGCTCGCCGATCTCGCCGCTCCGGATCAACTCCAGCGCCTTGAGGAACGCCTCTCCTGTAGTATTCTGATACTGCACCGCCAGTCGTCGGCCCTGCTCACGACTGACCGCCGCCATCTCTACCGCGTCCTCCAGGAGGACGGCAGCCGGCTTCTCGGTCAGCACATGGATGCCGCGCCGCAGCGCCGTGATCGCCATCGGCTTGTGGAGAGCGATCGGCGTCGCCAGCGCCACGAAGTCCAGATCGGGATGCGCATCCAGCATCTTCTCATAGTCGGTATAACACACAGCGCCCAACCCGCCCAGCGTCTCGATATTTTCGCTGCAAGCCTGCGGATTCGGATCGACGCAGGCTACGCATTCCAGCACTCCCTCTGCTGCGAGCTTCGCGATGACGCGCACATGAGAGCCTCCGAAGCCGCCTACGCCTGCCAGAGCCATTCGTTTTTTGGTCATAGCCGTTTTGATCTCCTTTGTTGTACAGAGTCTTGTCGATGCGAGCTCGTCCTCAAGCTGCCCTCTTGGGCCTAACCTGACGCACGATGCCCGGACCGCCAGCGGCGGCCCGGGCTCGCGAGCTTCTACTCTCCTCTTATACGTGCTCCAGGTAACGCTGCTTCATCAGCTCCATCACATCGTCGCCATCCATATCCCAGATCGCCTGGTTGAAAATCTCGACCTCGATCGGCCCCTGGTAGCCCGCCTGCTCCACCGCCTGACGGATCTTGCGCAGCTCGATTACGCCGTCGCCCATCATGCCGCGTCCAAGCAGCAGGTCCGGCACCGGCACGAGCCAGTCGGACACATGGTAGCCAAGGATGCGCCCGGCCGCCCGCTCGATCTGCGGATACAGGTCAGGGTCCCACCAGACATGGAACACATCGACGACGACGCCGACTTGCTCGGGCGTATACTGCTCGGCGATCGTGTTGGCCTGGGCCAGCGACACGACGACGGAGCGCTCGGCAGCATACATCGGGTGCAGCGGCTCGATGCCCAGCTTGACGCCATGCGCCTGGGCATGCTCGACCAGCTTGGCGATCCCCTCCTCGACGTACTGGCGAGCGGTCGCGATATCCTTATCCGCCGACGGTCCGCACACGAGCACGAGCGTGTCTGTGCCGAGCTCCGCCGCCTCCTCGACCGCCCGGAAGTTATCCTCCAGGTTGGCCTGACGCTGCGCCGCTGTATCGCCCGGGAAGTAGCCGCCGCGGCACAGACTCGACACCTTCAGCCCCGACTCGCGGATGATCCGCTTGCTCTCGGACAGGCCCAGCTCGGCGACCTTGTTGCGCCAAGGCGCGATCCATGGCACGCCAGCCCGCAGACTGCCCTCGACCGCCTCGCGCAGCGTCCACTGATTGGTCGTAATCTGGTTCAGACTGAGCCGATCCAGCGATTGTATCGGTTGCATAGTTCTCCTCCTCATTGTAGCGGCTGATGCGCCACCTGTATACGATTGCGCCAGCCGGCAATAAGGCGGCCTGAGCGGCCGCCTCTCCCATCCCTTACTCCACGCCTGCGAGCGCCAGCACCCGCTTCATCCGCTCCACTGCCAGCTCCGGCCGCTGCAGCAGACCCGCCTGGTCGGCCAGCACGAACAGCTCGGACAGATGCGTGATCGAGCGCATCCCCTCGGCGCCGCCGATCATCCGGAAGTGCGACTGATGTCCGTTCAGGTACGCCATGAACACGATCCCCGTCTTGTACGCATACGTCGGCCGTTGGAAAATATGGCGCGACAGCGGCACCGTCGGCTCCAGAATCGCGTGGAACTGCTGCACATTGCCCGCATCCAGCGCATGCAGCGCCGCTGCTGCCGCCGGCGCGATCGCGTCGAAGATGCCGAGCAGCGCGTGGCTGTAGCCTTGCTCGTCGCCATGGATCAGCTCGGCGTAGTTGAAATCGTCGCCAGTGTACATTTTCACGCTCGCCGGCAAGCGACGGCGCATATGGATCTCCTTGTCCGCGTCGAGCAACGAGATCTTAATGCCGTCGACCTTGTCCGCATGCGCCTCGATCACACGCAGACAGACATTCATCGCCTGGTCGAGATCCCGATGGCCCCAGTAGCCCGCCAGCGCCGGGTCGAACATGTCGCCCAGCCAATGCAGGATGACCGGCTCCTTCACTTGACTCAGGATTCGTCCGTACACATATTCATAATCCTCCGGCCCCTTGGCGCAAGCGGCGAGCGCCCGGCTCGCCATCAGGATGATGCGGCCGCCGACGCCCTCGACGAAGCTGCACTGCTCCTCGTAGGCGCGCACTATATCTTCAATCGTGTTGCCCGGCTGCGGCAGCAGATGGTCCGTGCCAGCGCCGCTGGCGACCCGGCCTCCTACAGCTCGGGCCTCCTGCACCGAGCGGGTGATCAGCTCCTGCGAGCGCTCCCAGCTCAGCCCCATGCCGCGCTGCGCCGTATCCATCGCCTCAGCGACGGCCAGGCCGAGCGACCAGAGGTGACGCCGGTAGGCCAGCGTCCCCTCCCAGTCGATCTGCGCGTTGCTGCCAGGATCGGTCCCGGCGAACGGATCGCAGACGACATGCGCAGCCGAGTAAGCGATCCGGCTCTCGAACGGCTTGCCCTGCGGCACCCCGAAGGCTCCGGGCCCTTGCAGCTTATACTCCTCGAGCGCTCCGCCGACCTGCGGCAATCTGATAATGCTGCTCATACGATCGTCCTCCTACAATTTCAGTTCCGGTACGTCGATCCAGCGGCGCTCCTGCCACGACTGCATGCCCAGGTCGGAGAGCTGCGTACCCTTCGCGCCCTCGAGCAGGTCCCACGGGAACGGGCTGTCTGTGACGATGTGCTTCAGGAACAGCTCCCACTGCACCTTGAATCCGTTGTCGAACAGTTGGTTGTCCGGCACCTCTTCCCATTGCTCGCGGAAGTTGAACGGATTTTCGATATCCGGGTTCCAGACCGGCTTGCACGTGTTGACGCGATGTTGCGTCTTGCAGTCGCGCAGACCCGCTACCGCGCTGCCCTCGGTGCCGTCGACCTGGATCGTCAGCAGGTCCTCGCGGTTGACGCGGACCGCCCACGAGGAGTTCGCTTGGACGACGATGCCGCCCTCCAGCTCGAACGTCGCGTAAGCCGCGTCGTCAGCCGTACACGCATAGGCTTCGCCGTTCTCGTCGATCCGCTGCGGGATATGCGTCACGCCCAGACAGGAGACCGAGCGGACTTCGCCGAACAGATTGTCCAACACGTAGCGCCAGTGTGCGAACATATCGACGATGATGCCGCCGCCGTCCTCGGCGCGATAGTTCCACGAAGGACGCTGCCCCGGCTGCCAGTCGCCCTCGAATACCCAGTAGCCGAACTCCATGCGCACCGAGAGGATTTTGCCAAAGAAGCCCGAGTCGACCAGACGCTTCAGCTTCATCAGACCCGGCAGGAACAGCTTGTCCTGGACGACCCCGTTTTTCACGCCGGCTGCCTTGGCGATCCGCGCCAGCTCCAGCGACTCCTCCAGACCGGCGGCCGTCGGCTTCTCACAATAGATATGCTTGCCGGCTGCGATCGCCTTGCGGATGCTCTCGGCCCGGAAGTTCGTCATCTGCGAGTCGAAGTAGATCACGTTGTGCGGGTCAGCCAGCGTCGCATCGACATCCGTGCTCCAGCGCGTCAGGCCGAACCGCTCGGCCAGCGCCTTCACCTTATGCTCCTGACGGCCGACGAGGATCGGGTCCGGCATGATGATATCGCCATTGGCCAGCTTGACGCCCCCCTGCTCGCGGATCGCCATAATGGAGCGGATCAAGTGCTGGTTGGTCCCCATACGTCCGGTTACGCCGTTCATAATAATGCCGATTTGATGTGTTGTCATCGGTCAATCTCCTCTCGTCATTCCAGTAGTGGATGCTCCTCTTCGGAGCGATTGACCTTATCATACCGCCGCCGCCCGGCTCCTGTCTTACGAGTTTAGGAAGCGCATTCTTATTTTCGGAAACGACAAAGCCCGACCAGGAAAAATCCCCAGTCGGGCCCGCGCATTATTATTTCGTTAAAGATTTCAGCTGTTTTGTCATTCGCTCTACAAAAATGGTTTCATTATTAACTCGAGCGCCTTTTTGACAGGACCCGCGATTTCCGGTTTGCTGATCGCGAATGTCGGGGTGCATAAATGTATCATCATTAACGGTGTCAGCTTTATCCACCTAAGCCGAGAATACTCCCGTCTTCTATAAGCGGGAGATGAATCGGTGGTTTTTGTGTTCTAACACGAACGTATGTGCTATAATTGGGGATATAGACCTTCACATAAGGAGGCTGGTTCGTCCATGCTTAGGCATAAAGCGTTTAAGTTCCGCCTCTATCCGAATCCAGAGCAAGCCATGCAGATGCGGCGCACCTTAGGGTGCTCCCGCTTTGTGTTCAATCATTTCCTCGCCAAGTGGAACGAAACGTACGCTGCGACAGGCAAGGGATTGTCCTACCAGACGTGCACAACCGCACTTCCTACACTCAAGCAAGATCTGCCTTGGCTCAAAGAGGTCGATAGTATTGCTTTGCAATCGGCCGTTCGACGGCTTGCAGACGGCTTTCAGCGATTCTTCAAGCAACAGAATGCGGTCCCTCGCTTCAAGAGTCGTAAACATCCTGTGCAAAGCTACACTACACGCTATACGAACGGGAACATTGCTGTCAAAGGCGACACCCTTCAGCTACCGAAGCTGGGAGCCGTCCGGTTTGCCAAGTCACGTGAAATCGAAGGCCGTTTGCTTTCGGCCACGATACGCCTAGCCCCCAGCGGCAAATGGTTTGTCTCGCTCGTCTGCGAGGTGGAGATCCAGCCGTTGCCGGTCTGTGAGCGGACGATCGGAATCGATGTGGGTCTGAAGCACCTGGCGGTGACCTCTGATGACGAGGTCGTCGCGAATCCGAGACACACACGCCGCTATGAACAGCAGTTGGCGAAGTGGCAACGCCGGATGTCGCGCCGCATGCGAGGCGGCAGCAACTGGCATCGTGCGAAGATCAAGGTGGCCCGCATCCATGAGAAGATTCAAAACAGCCGTCAGGATGTGCTCCACAAGCAGACGACGAAGTGGATCCGTGAAAACCAAACGGTCTGCCTCGAAGACTTGCACATCGTGGAGATGATGACCAAGGGCAAGCTGGCCAAACACATCGCCGATGCGGCCTGGGGCGAGATGCGCCGCCAATTGCAGTACAAGGCGGAATGGTATGGACGGCAGATCAAGGAAGTTCC
>Ga0160464_100680_pt1 | contig 20453 bp, 13 predicted proteins | sample HID1971I_E11MG_FD_108275 | JGI IMG/M metagenome (GOLD analysis project Ga0160464, IMG submission 108275) | Enriched millipede-associated microbial communities from UW Madison campus, WI, USA - HID1971I_E11 MG | ecosystem: Host-associated > Arthropoda: Insects > Digestive system > Unclassified ... | reverse complement strand
TGACGGCGAGGAAGGTGAAGACGCCGAAAGTCGCGGCGTTCACGAGCACGGCGAGCACCACGACGACCAGTACCGGCCGCCGCCGCAGTTCGGCGAGTTCGCCGCGAACGGCGACCCGTGGCGAGCGCGGAACGGCGGCGAGGGTGCGATCACACAGCAGGGCCACCACAGCCGGCACGCACAGCAGCACGACGGCCCAGAACGTCGAGCGCCAGCCGTAGGCGTTCGCCAGCGCCGCTCCGGCGGGGACTCCGACGATCGTCGCCAGAGTCGTGCCCGCGAGCAGGACGGCGACAGCACGCGTCGTCTGCGCCGGAGCGACGATGACCCGCACGGTCGCCAACGCGATCGCGAGGAATCCCGCGTTCGCGAGCGCGGCGACCACCCGGCTCAGCAGCAGCAGCCAGAACGACGACACCAGGGCGCCGACCACATGCGCGGCGATGAAGACGAGCAGAAGCAGCACGAGAGTGCGCCGCGGGGCCCAGCGGCTGGCGAACACGGCCATCGTCGGGGCGCCGATCACCATGCCGACCGCGAATGCGGAGGTCAGCAGCGCCGCCGTGGACGGGTCGACGTCGAGATCGGCGGAGAGGGGAAGGAGAAGGCCGGCGAGCATGAACTCGCTGGTGCCCTGAGCGAAGATCGCCAGGGCCAGGACGGGGATGAGGAAGGGCATGGAGAATCCAGACACGAAGACGCCGCTCGAATCGCGCAGGGCGATGAACAGCAGGTGAGAAGGGTCGACACAGGGATGCGGGGAGCGCACGACGTGCACTCGACCCGCGATCTACGGTCTGTCGGACTCAGGACTCACGAATCCCACGGTAGTCCACGCACGCGGCCGATAGGCTCGGAGCCGTGCCGAACGCCGAGTCCCCTGCATCCGCTTCCGCCGCATCCGACCTGCACCGCATCGCCGCGGCGCTCGCCGGACCCGCCCCACTGAACTGGGTGATCACCGGCGACTCGATCACCCACGGCCTGGTGCACACGCAGGGCGGGCGCAGCTATCCGGAACACCTGCACGAGCTGATCCGCGGCGAACTGGAACGCGTACGAGACGTCGTGCTCAACACCGCGATCAGCGGCAACCGCATCGTCGACCTCCTCGGCGACTGGGACCGCCGCGTCGCGTCATGGCGGCCCGACGTGGTCACCCTCATGATCGGCACGAACGACGCCTCGGACGGCGGGCCGCGCGAGGTCATCACGGCCGACGACTACGCCGCTTCGCTGCGCGACTTCGTCGCCCGTGTGCGCGAGCTCGGTGCCGTCCCCGTGCTGCAGACACCGCCCGCGATCGACATCCGCAACGCCCCGGAACGGGCGCGCATCGGGGAATTCGCCGAGGCCATGCGCCAGGTCGCCGCCGGCGAGGACGTCATCCTCATCGACCAGTACGCCCGGTTCGCGGAGCTCGGTGCCGGCGCTGTGCCGTGGGGGCTGATGAACGATCCGTTCCACCCCAACACCGAGGGGCACGCCGCCCTCGCACTCGAACTCGCGCACGGCCTCGGCATCCGCCCCGAAGGACCACGCGCACGCACCTTCGCCCTGCTCGAGGGACTCGTCGCGACCGCCCGACTGAACGGATAGGGCACTCAGACACCCTCGCCCTCCGTGGACGAAAGACCTCTGGACGCGACGCTCAGCGCGGCACTAGGTTGAGCGCATTCGCAGTCGTCGGAGAGGTGGGGGCATGTCTCACGTGGTGGCAACAGGGGCCGGAAAGGCCATGATGGAGCGTCGGAACGACCCGACGCACGACTACATCCTCGGGCTCACCGGCAAAGAGAGACCACGGGTCCTCTTCGTCGGCACCGCCACGGGCGACGACACCGCGTACATCGTGAGCTTCTACGCCACGTACGACTCCGACAAGTGCGCTCCGCATCACCTTCCCCTCTTCCACCGGGCGGTCGACGATCTCGCCGGTTTCGTGAAGGGTTTCGATGTGATCCACGTCGGCGGTGGCAACACGGCGAACATGCTCGACGTGTGGAAGCGGCAGGGCCTCGACGAGATCATGCGCGAGATGTGGGAGGACCCCGACTCGAACGTGGTGTTCACGGGCGGCAGCGCCGGCGGCATCTGCTGGTTCGAGGGCGGCACCACCGACAGCTACGGTCCGACCCTGCAGGTGCTGCCCGAAGGCCTCGGGTTCCTGCACGGGAGCTTCTGCCCGCACTACGACGCCGAGGACCAGCGGCGCCCGCTCTTCCACGCCTCCCTGCGGAGCGGCGAGCTCTCCACCGGGTACGCGGTCGGCAACCTCCAGTCGCTGCACTTCGAGAACTCCGAGTTCGTCACCGCCGTCAGTCCGGTCGAGAACGCCCTCGCCCTGCGCGTCGAGGCCATCGACGGGAAGATCGTCGAGACCGAGCTGCCCACGAAAGTGCTCACCGGGAACGCCCCGATCGTGAAGGGGCCGTCGTCATGAACGACAACGTGTGGATCCTCATCGCCGAGCTGATCGTCGTCATCGGCGCCATCTACATGGGCACCCGAACGAGCGGGATCGGCCTGGGCGTCTGGGGACTGGTCGGTGTGGCCATCCTCATCTTCTTCTTCGGCGAGGCCCCGGGCAACGCCCCGGTCGATGCGGTGTTCATCGTCATCACGGTGATCACCGCCGCCTCCACCATGCAGGCGGCCGGCGGCATCGACTGGATGGTGTCGGTCGCGGCGAAGGTCATCAGACGCAAACCGAAGTCCGTCGTGTTCCTCGCCCCGGCGATGTCGTTCCTGTTCACGGTCGGCGCCGGCACGGGAAACATCTTCTATCCGCTGCTGCCCGTCATCTACGACGTCTCGTACCAGCAGAAGATCCGTCCGGAACGGGCGCTCTCGGTCTCGGCCGTCGCCTCGCAGGTCGGCATCCTCTGCTCCCCCGTCTCGGCCGCGACCGCTTCGATGGTGGTGCTGCTCGCCCCGCAGGGCGTCGACCTCGGCGGACTCCTGCTCATCATGTGGCCGGCATCGATCGTCGGGCTCTTCGTCGCCGCGCTCGTCATGATGCGCCACGGCAAAGACCTGGAAGACGACCCCGAGTTCCAGAAGCGCCTCGCCGACCACCAGATCAAGCCGCCGGAGACCGATGCGCACGAGAAGAAGCTGCCTCCCACGGCCGTGCTCTCGGCCTCGCTGTTCCTCGCCGGCGTCGGTGTGATCGTGCTCTTCGGCCTGTTCGAGAACCTGCGTCCGGTCATCGGGACCGACGACGCCGGAGATCCGGTGCGCCTCAGCGTCACGGTCATCATCGAGGTGGTGATGGGCATCATCGCCGCCCTGATCTTCGTCTTCTGCAAGGTGAAGGCGGCGGATGTGCCCAAGCAGCCCACGTTCCCCGCCGGCATCGTCGGAGCCATCGCGCTCTTCGGTATCGCCTGGCTCGCCAACACCTTCGTCGCGGCGAACCAGACCCTGATCGTCGACGGACTCGGCTCCGTTGTCTCCGGATCGTCGGCCTTCCTCGGGGCGCTGCTGTTCGCCCTGGCCCTGTTCGCGGTGGCCATGCTCACCACCAGCCAGTCGAGCGCGACGAACGCGATCGTGCCGATCGGCATCACGATCGGCCTGCCCGCCTCTCTCCTGGTGGGGCTGTGGCCGGCGGCGATGGGCATCTACACGCTGCCGGCCAACGGCAGCCAGGTCGCCACCGTGGCCTTCGACCAGACGGGCACGACGAAGATGGGCAAGTTCGTCTTCGACCACTCGTTCCAGCTGCCGAACCTGATCTACGTGGGGGTCGCGATCATCGTCGGCGTGCCGCTCTCGTTCCTGTTCACCTGAGCCGAGCAGTCGTCCACGACATGACCGACAGCGTCGAGCGGGCGACACTGCGACAGTTCCTCCTGGGGTTGGCGCAGGGCATGAACGCCTCTGCCGAGTCGGTGGACCGCATCCGCGACATCATGACCGAGGTCGCGGCGGCCTACGGCGGCGACGACGCGGACTTCGTGGTGCTGCCGACGATCATCCTGATCGAGAGCGGCGAGTCGGAGGAGTCCCGTGTCGCGATCCGCTCGGCGACGAACGCCTCGTTCCGCTTCGACCAGATCGCCGCCCTCTACGAGCTGATAGCGCAGGCGAAGACCGGTGCGATCCCGCCGCTGGACGGCATTCGGCGCCTGAACGAGATCGGGGCCATGCGGCCGAGGCTCGGCTGGATCACCCGAACCCTCGGCCACGCGGTGCTGACGACCGGACTCGCGCTCCTGCTCGCCCCGACCTGGCAGGGCGTCATCGTCGCCTTCATCCTCGGAGCGGGGATCGGCCTGTTGAAACTGGTCCGCTCGCCGACACTGCAGCTGATCATGCCGGTGGCTGCGGCGTTCGTGTGCGCGACCGCCGTCTTCCTGCTGGCCGAGGTGATCGAGATCGGAGACCCGATCCGGCTGCTCATCGCCCCGCTGGTCACCTTTCTTCCCGGCGGCGTGCTGACCAGCGCCACCGTCGAGCTCGCCGCCGGGCAGATGATCTCCGGCGCCTCGCGGTTGGTCTACGGCTTCGTGCAACTTGCTCTGCTGGCGTTCGGCATCCTGGCCGCCGGCACCGTCGTGGGCGTCGACTCGTCGTCATACGAGGCCCTCGACGCGGGCTCGCCGCTGCCGTGGTGGGTGGCGTTCATCGGCATCCTGGTGTTCGCCCTCGGAAACTACCTGCATTTCTCCGCCCCGCCCTCGACGTTCGGATGGGTGCTCCTCGCCCTCGTCGTCGCCTATGCGGGTCAGTGGGCGGGAACGGAGTTCGTCGGAGCGACCGTCGGCGGGTTCGTCGGCGCGGTCGCGATGACCCCGGTCGTGCTGTGGATCGCGACCCTCCGGCATGGCGCCCCCTCGCAGCTCACGTTCCTCCCGGCGTTCTGGCTGCTGGTCCCCGGTGCGGCCGGCCTGGTCGGGCTCACCGAGGCGGTCGCGACCGACGGCGGACTCTCCGACTTCGCGACGGCTCTGATCTCGGTCATGTCGATCGCCCTCGGCGTGCTCATCGGCACCGCGCTCTACCGCGTCGTGCACCACGGAGCCGAGGAGATCGTGCAGTTCGCCGTCGCGTTGCCCGCACCCGACGAGACCTCGACGACTCCGAGGTTCTGGTCGCGGCTCACGGCTCCGTGGCGCCACTCGTCCGATCGCTGACGCGACGCGACGGCGGGGACCACATTCCTCCCCCGGGTATGCTCCGACGCTCCTGCCCGTAGCTTGCCACTCCGGGATTTCGGAATATCGTAGAGGTGGGGACCTGGGGAGGTACGGTGTCGGCATTTGTCGCGCAGGGGGACGGACATATACCGCGAGTGTCGGCGTACGCCGTCAACCGCCCCCGACTGAGAGCCGCACTCGAGACCGAGACTCCGCTGACGCTCATCCGTTCCGCTTCCGGCTCGGGCAAGACGACCGCCCTCGTCGAATGGGCGTCCACCACCGCGTCCCGTGTCGTCTGGGTCACCGTGTCGCCGGCCATCGCGACGGGCGACGCCCTCGCCCACGCGCTGCTGAGGGCCCTTCCCCGCACTGATCCCGCGCGCACCGACGCCGGGGAGGAAGGCTGGGCGGCCGTGACCTCGCGGCTGCGCGGGGCGGACGGTCCTCTGGTCGTGGTGCTCGACGATGCGGCGGACGTCGACCGCGAGGGGGTGTTCGCTCTGTGCCGCGCCGTCGCCGCCACCCCACTGACCCGCCTGATCGTCGCAACCAACCGCCCCAGCCCTTTCGACAGCGAGGGACTCGATCTCGTTATCGACACGATGCTCATCGCTCCCGCAGACCTCATGTTCGACACCGACGAGATCCGGCGCGCGCTCGAGGTCGACGAGGACACGGCCACCGCCGTCCAGGAGGCGACGGGAGGATTCCCCGCCCTCATCCGCGCCCTGGCACTGCGCGGAGCCGGAACGGATGCCGCGTCGCTGCGCGCCGCGACCACCGTGATCGAGGACTACCTGCAGGACCGGCTCGCCGAATGCGCCTTCGACCCGCAGACTCTGCAGGGGCTGCTGCGGATCAGCGTCACCGACTCCGTCGACCTTCCGCTCGCGATCGCACTCACCGGAGATCCGGAGATCGCGACGGCCCTCGACCAGGCCGAGACGTTCGGCTTCGGTCGCTGGGCGACCGACGGGCGCAGCACTTTCGCTCTCGCGACGCTCACCCGCGGCATGCTGCGCCGTGAGCTGCGTCGGACCTTCCCGGACGAGGTCCCCCGCCTGAGGCGCGTCGCGGCGGAAGGTGCGGTGCGCCGTGACATGCCGCTCGAGGGGCTGCGCCTCGCCCTGGAGGACGACGACCTGCGCCTGGCGACACACGTCACGATGTCGGGGTGGAACCGTCTGCTGCACCGCGATCGACAGGCCGTCATCGAGCTGCTGGGCGACGTGCCGGTCGCGCGCCTCAAGCAGGAGCCTCTCGTGGCGATGCTGCTCGGGATGTGCCTCAAACCCAGTCGGCTCCGGCGCCAGCGCGGGCTCCAGCTGCTTCGTACGGCGGTGGCGGCGGCGAACGCCCGCCGGACCACCCTCTCGGCGACGGAGCGGATCTTCATCTGGGCCGCCGAGAGCGCCTCGCTGCGCGCCATCGGGCGACCGGAGCGTGCCGCTCAGGTCGCCGCGCGGGCGCTGGCCCTGTTCCACGAGACGCCCGAGTCGCAGTGGCAGCAGTACGCACGAGACATGCCGCTCCTGTGCACGCACCTGGGCATCTCGCTCTACTACGGCGGACAGCAGGATGACGCCGTCCACCTCTGGGAGCAGGCCGCGGCCCTCGCCGCGTCCCACGGAAGCGCCACCGCCTTCCAGGGGATCTGCCTCCTCGCCGGGGTCCACGCCCTGAACGGGGATCTGCCCGATGCCCGGCACTACGTCGCCCTCATCCGCGACGGCGACTGGGACCCGGCGCTCGTCGACAGCTATCGGGGCACGTTCTATCGTGTGGCCGAGGCGATGCTGGCGGTGGAGGACGGTGACCTCGCTGCGGCGAAGCAGCACATCCGCTTCTTCGAGCCGTACCGGGCGACGAGCGAGCACTGGACGACGATGGCCTCCGTGGAGGCGTGGATCGCCCTGCACGAGGGCGACGCCGCCGCAGGACTCGAGCGCCTGGAATCGTTCGCACGTCTGCGAGGAAAAGAGGCGGGTGCCGCTCACGTGCGCCACGCGTTATCGCGCCCGCGGATGCTCCTGCACCTCGCACTCGGCGATGTGAGCGCGGCCAGGAGCATCATGCAGCGGGATGCCGTCCCCGATCGTTTCGGCACGGTCCTCAAGCGCGCCCGCCTGGCCCTCATCGACGGCAAGGCCGCCGACGTGGTCCGGCTTCTGGGCCAGACCCGTCTGCGGCCTTCGACCGCCCGAGAACGCGCCGAGGCATCGGCCGTGCACAGCGCCGCCCTGCACCGGGTGTCTCCTGCGGCCGCGCAGCCGTCGAGCGAGGCGCTGAGCGTGCAACTCACCGACCGGGGGCTCACCACGCCGCTCGTGCTCCTGAGCGCAGAGGACTTCGGCGCCGTGCGGGCCGACCTCGACCCGACCGGTCGCGCGCCCTTCCCGCTGCGCTCGGCGCTGCCGTCGTTCGCGACCCGCCCCCGGCTGTCGTCCCGGGAACAGGTCGTGCTGCGCGCCCTGACGTCGGGGGCTCCCCTGCCGGCGATCGCCGACGAGCTGCGCGTCTCGCCGAACACCCTCAAGACCCAGCTCCGCAGCATCTACCGCAAGCTCGGCGCCCACAACCGTGCCGAGGCGATGGAGCAGGCCGCCCGCCACGGCCTGCTGCCCGACTGAGACACGGAAGGCCTCGCCCGTCGCACGTGACGGGCGAGGCCTTTCCTGTGACCGCTAGGCCTGCGAGCGGCGACGACGCACGATCAGCAGCACGGCACCGCCGAGCAGCAGAGCGATCGCGAGCGCCAGCACCCACGGGGCCAGCAGACCACCGGTGAGGGCGAGCGGCGTCAGCACCGGGTTCTCGGTCGCGCTCGTCGGCGGAGTGACCGTCTCACCTCCGGGAGGCGTGGCCGTCCCCACGGCGACATTGCGCAGGTTCGCCCCGGCGGCGCCGGCGTGCACGATCACGGAGTACGTGATCGTGACGGTCTCGCCCTCCGCGAGGCTGCCGGACCAGCGCAGCTGCGTGCCGTCTACCGTGGGAGCGGCCACCGTGCGTGCGGATGCCGTGCCGTCGCCGATGACGGCGGTCGCACCGGCCCGGAGATCGGCGTGAGGCAGCACTCCGGAGAGGTCATCCGTGATGACGACCTCGTCGAGCCCCGTCTGGCCGGTGTTCGTGCCGACGAGCCGGTAGGTGACGACGCTCTCCGTGGCGACGGCCTTGCCGGTTCCGGGATCGACGGTCTTGAGGAACGTGAAGCCGGGGGTGCCGACCGGGTTCTCCGTCGTCACGGGCGGGGGCGTGATCTCCCCACCACCGGGCGGGGTGGCGGTGCCGGCGACCTTGTTCGCGATCGTCGCGCCACCCGCGTCGCCGTTCACGGTCACCGAGTAGGTGATCGTGACGCGCTGCCCCACGGCGAGCGCGCCCGTCCAGGTGAGCTCGTCGCCATCCACGACAGGCGCGGGAGCGGATCCGTCGACCATGGTCGCCGTGGCGTCGCCGTTGTAGGCGGCGTGGGTCAGAACACCCGACAGGTCGTCGCTGATGCTCACGGGCGCCAGCGCCGTCTCACCGGTGTTCACGCCGGTCACCGTGTAGGTGATGACGCTGCCGGGGTCGACCCGCGTTCCGGAGGCGGGATCGGCCGACTTGCGCAGCTCGAAGCCGGGCTCGTTGACCGGGTGCTCGGTCGTCGCCGGAGGCGTCTCGATCGGGGGAACACCGCCGGGCGGGGTCGCCGAACCCGAAGCCGAATTCTCGAGGATCGTGCCACCTGCATCCGCCTGAACGGTCACGGAGTAGGTGAGGGTGACGGTCTCGCCGACCTGGAGCACGCCCGTCCACGACAGACGGTCGCCGGTCACCACCGGGGCGTTCGCCGCCGTGGTCCCGATCCTGGCGGTCGCGTCGCCGTTGTAGTCGGCATGCGCCAGGACTCCGGAGAGGTCGTCCGCGATCGCGACAGGATCGAGGACCGTCTCACCGGTGTTCACGCCGGTCACGGTGTAGGTGATGACGCTGCCGGGGTCGACCGCCGTGCCCGCCACGGGGTCGGCGCTCTTCGACACGGAGAATCCGGGCACGTTCACGGCGTTCGTCGTGATGCCGGGCGGCGGGGTGATGACCGATCCCCCGGGCGGGGTCGCGGTTGCACTCGCGCTGTTCTCGAGCACGGATCCCACGCCGTCGGCGCCGACCGTCACGGAGTACGTGACGGTGACGGTCTGTCCGACCGCGAGCGCGCCGGACCAGCTGAGCTTCGCGCCGTCGACAGCCACCGCGCCCGCAGGCAACCCGCCGATCACGGCCGCGGCATCGTCGTTGTACGACGCGTACGGCAACACCTTCGAGAGGTCATCCGTGATGCCGACGGGGTCGAGGGCGGTCTGCCCGGTGTTGACGGCCGTCAGCGTGTAGGTGAGCACGTCACCGGGATCCACGGCCGTGCCCGCTGCCGGGTCGACCGTCTTGGCGAACGTGAAGCCGGGCTCGTTGACCGGGTGCTCCGTGGTCGACGGCGGCGGGGTGATGGGCGTACCCGGCGTCGTGGGGCTGCCGGGGTCGCCCGGGTCGGTCGGGATCAGCGGAGTCGCCGTACCGGTCGCGGTGTTGGCGATCATCTCGCCACCGGCGGTCGGGTCGACCGTCACCGAGTAGGTGATGACGACGTCCTGGCCGGGGCGCAGCACTCCGCTCCATTCCAGGGCACCGCGTGCCACGGTGACGTCGCCGCGGGTGGCCTTCACATCGTCGTTGTACGACGCGTGGGCCAGCGCACCGCGCAGGTCGTCGGCGATCGAGGCCGGGTCGAGCACGGTGTCACCCGTGTTGGTGCCGGTGACGGTGTAGGTGATCACGCTGCCGGGGTCGACGCGCGTTCCCGTGGCGGGGTCCGCCGACTTCGTGACGGTGAAGCCGGGTGTGGCGACCGGGTGCTCCGTCGTCGAAGGAGGCGTCGTCACCGGGGTGCCGGGCGTGGTGGGGCTGCCCGGATCCGTCGGGTCGACCGGGATGAGGGGAGTTCCCTCGCCCGTGACGGTGTTGCGCAGCAGCACCCCGGTCGCATCGGCATCGACCGTCACCGTGTAGGTGATGTCGACGCGGGCTCCGGGCGCGAGCGCTCCGGTCCAGGTGAGCGTGGTGCCGTTCAGGACGATCGCTCCGGTCGAGGCCTTCGCGTCGCCGCCGTACTGGGCGTGGGCGAGCACGGCGGAGAGGTCGTCGACGATGGTCGCCGGGTCGAGCCTCGTGTTGCCCGTGTTCACGCCCGAGATCGTGTAGGTGATCGTGTCACCCGCGCGCACAGCGGTGCCGGAGGCCGGGTCGGCGGACTTCGAGACCTCGAAGCCGGTGTCGACGACCGGGTGGTTCGTCTCCACGGCCGGCGGGACGATCGGCTTCCCGGGGGTCGTGGGACCGTCGGGGTCGGCCGGGTCGACCGGGATCCGCGGTGTGGCGGTACCGGTGGCCACGTTGTGCAGCAGCGCCTTCTGGACGCCGGCGTCGACCGTCACCGTGTAGCGGATGGTGACGGATGCACCGCGGGGCACATCGCCCGTCCAGGTGAGCGTGGAACCGGTGACGGTGACGGAGCCGCGGTCGGCGGTGACGTCGTCGTTGTAACCGGCGTCATCGAGCACACCCGACAGGTCGTCGACGATCCGGGCCGGGTCGAGGTCGGTGTCACCGGTGTTGGTGCCGGTGATCGTGTACGTGATGGTGTCGCCAGCGGAGACGGCCGTGCCCGAGGCGGGATCGGCGGACTTGCTGATCGTGAAGCCCGACCCGATGACCGGATGCTCGGTGGTGACGGTCGGCGGGACGATCGGCTCGCCCGGCACCTCCGGCCCCTCGGGGTCACCGGGCTTCGGGGTGGTCGGGGTCGCGGTGCCGGTGACGGAGTTCTTCAGGATCTCCCCTGAGGCCTCCGCATCCACGGTCACGGAGTACGTGATCGTCACGGCCTGTCCGGGTGCGAGCGAGCCGGTCCAGGCGAGGTCGTCGCCGGTGATGGTCGCCGCACCCGCGGTGAGCGTCGTGCCGGCGACCGAGGTCGAGATGTCGGAGTTGTAGGCGGAGTGCGCGAGCACACCGGACAGGTCGTCGGCGATCGACGCGGGGTTCAGCGTGGTAGCGCCCGTGTTGGTCCCGGTCACCGTGTACTGGATGGTCTGGCCCGGCTCCACGACCGTTCCCGCGGCGGGGCTGGACGTCTTGGCGACGGTGAATCCCGCGACGGGGTGCTCGGTGGTCACGGGCGGGGTGACGGGCGGAGGGAGAGTGCCGGGCGGGGTGCCCGAGGCGGTGACGCTGTTGGCGATCCGCTCGCCCTCGACGCCGTCATCGACGATCACCGAGTAGGTCACGGTGAGCACCTGGCCGGGCTCGAGGGCGCCGGTCCAGGCGAGGTCGTCGCCCGTGACGGTCGCGGCCCCGGATGCGACGGGCGTGCCGTCGATCTTCGTGGCGACGTCGCCCTGGTACTCGGCGAACGCGAGCACGCCGGACAGGTCGTCGGTCACGCGCACGGGGTCGAGGCGCGTGTTGCCGGTGTTCTCCGCCTCGACCGTGTAGGTCAGGCGCTGGCCGGCCTGCACGGCGAGGCCATCGGCGGGATCGGACGTCTTGCGCAGAGCGAGGCCGGGTACGAGGCGGACGTTCGTGAACGTGCAGGTGACATCCGTGCCGCGCGAACCCGCCGGCTGCTTCACCTCACCGGAGGCGGTCACGGCCACCGGGGTCGTGGATCCGTCGGGGTTCATCTGCACGCAGTCCAGCGATTCGGCGTAGCGGGTGCGGTCGGTCGTTCCCGATGCCGCCTCCGACAGGCGGAATGTGTCGCCCTGGTTGGTGAACACCGGTCCCGCGTAGTCGGGCTGCAGGCCGGTGCGCTCACCGCGCGTGGTGGCGTCGGTCTGCGCCACCTGGTATCCGGCCGGCGACTGGACGCGCAGCGCGAACTGGTCGGTGGCCGTGTGCCGACCCTCGGGGAGGTCCTTCTTCAGGGTGAGGGTGTTCGGGAAGGTGCAGCTCGACATGTCGGTGGGCGCGAAGCCGGGGGTCTTCGTCGAGTTGACCGTTTGCCCACGAGGAAGGTCGACCTCGATGATCCTCGGATCGGCGCCGGCGACCGACACGAAGATGTGGCCGAGGTTTCCGAACGCGATGCCGTTGCCCTGCACGCCGGCACCCATGTCGTGGACCTGCTTGGCCTCGATGGTGGCGGTGCTCGGCTCGAGCGTCTTGGGGAGGTCGGCGGAGTAGATGAAGTTGTCCGCGACGAGGACGAGCTGGCCCGAGGCGCTGAAGGCCATGTCGCCGTTGGCGCCGAACGCGCTGCTTCCGGTGCTCGGGCGGAGCGTGCCGACCTGCACGTAGGTCTGCGGCGTGACGCCCTCGTTCCACGCGTACAGGTTGATGGCGCCGCTGACCGTGCCGCTGGCGAAGTAGTAGACGCCCGAGTCGGGGTGCACGGCGCCGCGGAGCACCGTCGAGTTCAGCGAGAACGTGGTGCGGGTCGTGACGTCGGTCACACGGTCATGCTTGGCGAGCGTTTTGGTTCCGGCGGCGTTGGTGACCGTGTACGCGTACTGGCCGCTGGAAGAGATTCCGAGGGCGTTGTTGGAGTGGTCGACGCCGAGCGTGGTGGCTCCCAGCGTGCCGCCGTTGCCGGGCGTGCCGCCCTGCTCGTTCACGACGAACTCGCGCACCTCGGTCGCGCTCTGCACATACACCGCTCCGGGTGTGCAGAGGAACGGATCAGCCGCCGCCGCAGGAGCCGCGGTCAGCGTCCCGCCGATGAAGACCATCGACGAGGCGACGAGCGCCGTGCTGACGGCCCCTCCGATCAGCTTTCTCGCACGGCCCCGCCAGCGGCTGCGCCGCTCGGACGGAAGGCCATCGGATGTGCGGTCCTCGCGGGCAACACGAAACGCCATGACTGTCTCCCCATTCATCGCTTCACCGGCGCGCACTCGCGCACGGAAACCCCCGCCCCCTCAGGCGACCGCCGAGCACCATTCGGGCATGGTGAACCCGGCACGGGCCACCGCCAGCCTGCCCGGCCCACGACGGGCGATCCCGTCGACCCCGGAGTTTTCACCCCGTCTTTTCACCCCACGAGAGAAGGGGCGCACCGGTGACTCCGATGCGCCCCTTCCGACTCCGCCTATTGGCGCGAGCCGATCTCGTCGATCGGACGCGTGCGCATGGTCGCGGTGGTCCCGATCCACATCGCCACCAGGGCCAGAGCACCCATCGCCCCGATGATCGCCAGCGACCCGAGCACCGGCAGCACGGGCAGCGGTTGCCCGGAGATGCCCATGCTCACGCCGATGAGCGGAGGGATCGCGACCACGACTCCGAACACCATGCCGATGACCGCGACGAGCACGGCCTCGATCCGCATCATCGCGCGCACCTGGCCGCGGGAGGATCCGATCAGCTGCAGCAGGGCGAGTTCGCGCGAGCGCTCGCCCGTCGCCATCACGAGCGTGTTCACCACGGCGATCGCGATGTAGCCGAGGATCACCAGCAGGGCGATGAGGTTCACCCACCCCTGTTGGGACTGCGCACCCGCACCTGCGGCGGCCTGCCCCGACCCGTCGCTCACGAGCAGTCCGCTCGCACCCAGCGCTGCCCGGACCTCGTCTGTCACGCCCTCGTCGACCGCCACGAGCGCGAAGGCATCGAGACCGGTGGTGGTGTGGGCGCGGACCGCGTCGGCTGCCATCGTGAGGTCGCCGAAGCCGAGGCCCCGCTCGTACACCGCGACGACCGTGGCCTCGAACGGCGAACCATCGCCCAGGTGTCCGACGACCGTGCCGCCGATGTCCAGACCCAGCGCCTGCGCGGCATCCGTGCTCACCGCAACGGTGGCGGTGCCGTCGAGTTCCGCCAGCGACCCCTCCCGCACCCGCAGATCGAGGCTGTCCGCGATGTTCTTCGGATCGATGCCCTGCAGTACGTGCTCGTCACGCTCGAGCTTGCCCTCGAAATCGAAGGAGTCCACCACTGCCGCACTGAGGGCGACCCCCGACGCCTCGGTCACGCCGGGTGTCTCGCGGATCGTGTCGATCATGTCGGGCGAGAGCCCCGCGGGCGCTGTGACGCGCAGGTCGGCGGTGACACCGGCGCTGGCCTGCGTCGCCGCCTCGGCCGCGATGATCGACGGCGCCCCGATCTGCACGAGCCCCAGGCCGATGCCGAGAGCGATCGGCAGGATCGCGGAGGCGAGGCGCCTGCTGTTCGCCGTGGCGTTCGCCGACGCGAGGAAGCCCGCGGAGGAGAGCCGACGCAGCACCGTTCCGATCAGTCGGACACTCAGCGACACCAGCCACGGGCCGAGCACGGCGAGCGCGATGATCAACAGCATGGCTGCGCCGGCCGCCGCACCTGCAGCGATCTGCCCGCGCACCACGAGCGGCACGGTCGAGACCGAGATGCCCGCGGCGGCGAGCACGATCCCCGTGATGATGCGCGGCAGGCCGATGGCGGGAGCACCCGTCGCCGACTCGCGCAGAGCCTCGACCGGATCGAGCTTCGCGACCCGAGCCGCTGCGATGCGCGCGGCACCCCAGGCGGAGGCGAGCACGAGCAGCACCGCTCCGACCGCGGGAAGCGGACTGAATGCCAGGGCGAAGTCGCCCGGGATCACACCCCCGGCCACGAAGGCCGACTGCAGCACGGTCGACAGCAGATATCCCGGCACGATGCCGAGCAGCACGGCGACCGTCGAGACCCACAGCACCTCGCGAGCGACGAGCGCATGCACCTGGGAGGGGCTCGCACCGACAGCCCGCAGCAGGGCGTAGTCGCGGCGGCGTGACTGCACAGACAACGAGAGGGTGCCCGCCACGATGAACATCGCCACGAGGATGCAGGTGCCGACGAAGGCGCTGCCGATGGCCACGAGCGTGGACCGTGCGGCGCCCGAGTCGAGGAACTCCACGTCGCCTCGGGCATCACCCGTGCGGGCGATCAGGCCTGGGAAAGCCTCGCGGATCGCGTCGGCCGTCTGCTCGGGATCCGTCCCCGAGACGAACACACCGAGTGCCTGCGCGGCACCCTGGTGAGGGTCGAGCTCGTCGATCCGACGCTCGCTGAGGAACACATGCGCGCCGCGCTCGGGTGCGACCGGAGCCGCGACCTCGCCGACCACGCGGTACTCCGACGGCACGCCGCCGTGGGCCAGGACGACCGTGTCGCCCACGGCATGACCGCTGCCGGCGGTGACGACCACCTCGTGCGCCTGCGTAGGCTCCTGCCCCTCACGTAGCTCGAAGCCGGTCAGCGCGGTGGTCGGCCAGGGGTGCGCCTCGACCACGGCGGCGCTGTCCGCATCCGCCTGCACGTCTGCCTGCACATCCGCCCGCACGACGAGCGGAACCGTGACGTCGGCGACGACGCGCTCGACTCCCGGAAGCGCGGCGATGTCACGCGCCGCGTCGGCGGGCAGCGGCGCGCGCTCCCGCAGAGGGACGGGGAGGTCCTCGGGCACATCCACCTGCTGCGGCGCACCGACCACGACGTCGACCGCGGCATAGCGCTCGGGCGCCAGGCCTCCGCGCATCCCGGACTCGACGAGCACGCCGAGGCCCGTCACGAGTGCGCTCGCGACGAACACCGCGACCGCCACTCCGACGAAGCTCCCGCGGTGGTGGCGAAGATCGGCGCCGACGAGTCGGCCCAGACCCAGCGACCCCGACATCACCACTCCCCCAATGCGCTCATGCGGGCGTTGATCTGCGCCGGGTCGGCGCCGTCGAGGTAACCCGCGAAGGCTCCGTCGGCGAGGAAGATGGTGCGATCCGCATGCGCGGCCACCACGGGGTCGTGCGTCACGACCACGACCGTCTGATTCAGCTCCCGAGCCGTGTGCGCGAGCAGGTCGAGCACCTGCTTGCCCGAACGCGAATCGAGGGCACCGGTCGGCTCGTCGCCGAACACCACATGCGGCCGGGTGATGAGGGCGCGTGCGATCGCCACCCGCTGCTGCTGACCGCCGGAGAGTTCCGACGGACGACGGCGACGGAACTCGGTGAGACCCACGGCGTCGAGCAGGAAGTCGAGCCACGGCGCCTCGAGCCGACGACCGCCGAGCCGCAGGGGCAGCGTGATGTTGTCCTCGACGTTCAGGGCCGGCAGCAGGTTGTAGGCCTGGAACACGAATCCCACGTGGTCGCGGCGGAAGGCCGTGAGCTGGCGCGCCTTCATACCCGAGATCTCTGTCCCGCCGAGGCGCACGGTGCCGCTGCTCGGGCGATCGAGGCCGGCGGCGCTGTGCAACAGGGTGCTCTTGCCGGATCCGGAAGGACCCATGATCGCGGTGAAGGTGCCCTTCGTGATGGCGAGGTCGACGCCCCGCAGAGCGGTGACGCGGCTGGCACCGGAACCGTAGGTCTTGACGACGGACTGCAGTCGCAGCGCTTCGGAGGGCCGTGCGTCGACGGCCGGGGCGAGTGGTGTGGAGGTCATGATTCGACGCTAGGGACGGGCGATCCGGCATCCCATCCCGCCTCCTGCCGCATCGATGGTGGTGCTGGCTATACCGTGCCGTCGCGACCACTCGGGCAGACTGTGAGAGTGAAGGACGGATGGTGGCGTCGCTGGCTGCGCGCGTGGGGATACCTGGCCGTCGAGGCCGGAGTCTCCATCGCCTCCGTGGTGTTCCTCTGCCTGGGCATCGTCCTGCTCCCCTTCATGATCATCACCGGCGGCGTGCTGCTCATGCCGGAGGTCGTGCGGGGGCTGCACTGGTGGACCGATGTGAATCGTCGCCGGGTCGGCGCGTACCGGGGGGAGGAGCTGACGCCGATCGGCCGGGTGCTTCCACCGGCCTCGACCATCGACGACCGTCTGCGCTTCGCACTCTCGCGTGCCACCGGCCGCGACGCCCTGTGGTTGGCGGTGCAGGGGCTTCCGGTGCTGTTCGTCTCCCTGTTGACGATCTCGCTCCCCATCGCCGCGGTGAACACGCTGGCGGTCACCTACTACTGGCAGTTCGTTCCGGCAGATGACCCGGTGGGCTCGCCCTACCCGGTCACATCGTGGGAACTCGCGGCGACCCAGCCGCTGGTCGCACTCGGATACGCGATCCTGTCGGTGTTGCTCATCCCCGCCGTCGCACATCTGGTGTCGTTCGTGTCGGCGAAGCTGCTCGCCACCCCCGAGAAATCACGCCTGGCCGCACGCGTCGATGCCCTGACCCTCAGCCGTGCCGCCGCGCTCGACGCCCATGCGGCCGAGCTGCGCCGCATCGAGCGTGACCTGCATGACGGCGCACAGAACCGTCTGGTGAACGTGGTGATGATGCTCGGGATCGCCGAGCGCGCACAGGAGACCGGCGGCGACGTGCTCGAACCGCTGCGGCGAGCGCAGGATGCGGCGACCGATGCGCTCGCCGGGCTCCGCCGCACGGTGCACGACATCTATCCGCCGATCCTCGACGAGCTCGGGTTGGAGGGCGCCCTGGCGTCGCTCGCCGGGCGCAGCGTGGTGCCGTGCACGATCGAGGCGGACGCCGTCGGACGGGTGCCGGCCGCCGTCGAGTCGGCCAGCTACTTCGTCGTGGCTGAGGCCCTGACGAACGTCAGCAAGTACAGCGAGGCGACGCGGGCCGCGGTGCGGGTCGCTCGGGAGGGTGAGATCCTCCTCATCACGGTCGAAGACGACGGCGTGGGTGGAGCGATCGAGCGCCCTGGCGGCGGTGTCGCCGGCATCCGCCGCCGCATCGAGGCCTTCGAGGGCGTGCTGGAGCTGACGAGTCCGGCCGGCGGACCCACCATCCTGAGAGCGGAGCTGCCATGCGGATCGTGATCGCCGAAGACGACACCCTGCTTCGCGAGGGACTGGCGCTGCTGCTGCGCAGCGAGGGGTTCGAGGTGGTGGCGGCCGTCGACAACGCCGTCGACTTCCTCGCCCGGCTCGACGAGGCGGATGCTGCGGTGGTCGATGTGCGGATGCCGCCGACCTTCACGAGCGAGGGGCTGAAGGCCGCAGCCGAGGCCCGCGCCCGCCGCCCCGGGTTCCCCGTGCTCGTGCTGTCGGCCTACGTGGAGGACCGCTATGCCGGCGAGCTGCTGGCGGCCGGAGCCGATGGCCTCGGGTACCTGCTCAAGGAGCGCGTCGGCAAGGTCGCATCGTTCGTCGACGCCCTGCGCCGCGTGGCCGCGGGCGGCACGGTGATGGACCCCGAGGTGATCTCGCAGCTGATGAGCCGGCGTCGCGCCGACGACCCGGTGCAGACCCTCACGCCCCGCGAGCGCGAGGTGCTCGGCCTCATGGCCGAAGGACTCGACAACGGCACCATCGCCGGGCGGCTCTTCGTGACCGAGACCGCCGTGAGCAAGCACATCGGCAACATCTTCGCCAAGCTCGGCCTCGCCTCCAGCGACAGCGGCCACCGGCGCGTACTCGCCGTACTCGCGTACCTGCGCAGCTGACTTCATCCGTCACGCCCCCTGGCGCGCTCTCATCATGCGGCGTCGGGCCTCTCGAGCGACCCTCCGAAGAAGTTTGGTATTCGGTGTTGCTAAGTACCGGTACTCAGTGTTACTTTGTACCGGTACCCAGCAACACTGAGTACCAACCGAAACGAAAGGAGGACCTGATGGGCAAGCAGATGACCGAGATGCTCAAGGGCACTCTGGAGGGCATCGTTCTGGCCCTCCTCGCCGAGCAGCCGGCATACGGGTACGAGATCACCACACGCATCCGCGACCACGGGTTCACCGACATCGCCGAGGGCACGATCTACGCACTCCTCGTGCGCATCGAGCAGAAGAACCTCGTCGACGTCGAGAAGGTCCCGAGCGAGAAGGGACCGCCGCGCAAGGTGTACACCCTGAACGCACAGGGCCAGCAGGAGCTCGAGGAGTTCTGGAAGACCTGGGACTTCCTCGCGCAGCACATCGCACAGCTGAAGCAGACCAACACCGACAACAGCACCACCCAGAACGAGGAGAACTGATCATGGCCGCAAAGTGGATCGAAGCAATCACCGGATCGCTCCAGGAGAAGAAGCAGTACAAGCAGGCTCAGGCCCGCATCAACGCCCTGCCCGAGCCCTACCGCGAGGTGGCGAAGGCCCAGCAGCGCTACAACATGTACTACGGCGGCGTCACCGACGGCGACACCATCGTGCAGATGTTCCTCGACATCGCCGATCTGTGGGAGCGCGCCGCCATCGACGGCACCCCGGTCAGCGCGATCGTCGGCGACGACCCCGTCGAGTTCGCCGAGAACTACGCAGCGGCGTACGGCGGACGGCAGTGGATCGACAAGGAGCGCACGCGCCTCATCAAGGCATTCGACGACGCGAAGAACAAGGAGAACGAGTCATGACGAACCCCGCCATCTCGGTGCGCGGCATCGAGAAGTCCTACAAAGATCTGCACGTGCTGCGCGGCGTCGACTTCGAGGTCGAGAAGGGCAGCATCTTCGCCCTCCTCGGCTCGAACGGCGCCGGCAAGACCACGATCGTCCGCATCCTCTCCACCCTGCTGAAGTCGGATGCCGGCACGGCGACCGTGCAGGGCGTCGACGTCTCCGCCGACCCGGTCGGCGTCCGTGAACTGATCAGCCTCACCGGACAGTTCGCCGCCGTCGACGAGATCCTCACCGGACGCGAGAACCTCGTGCTGGTCGCGAAGCTGCGGCACCTGCCAGACGCCGGAAAGGTCGCCGACGACCTGCTGGCGAAGTTCCGCCTGACGGATGCCGGTGGCCGCAAGGTCGGCACGTACTCCGGCGGCATGCGTCGCCGGCTCGACATCGCGATGAGCCTGGTCGGACACCCCGAGGTCATCTACCTCGACGAGCCGACCACAGGCCTCGACCCCGAAGCCCGCATCGAGGTGTGGGACGTGGTCAAGGAACTCGCGAACACCGGCACCACGGTGCTCCTGACCACGCAGTACCTCGACGAGGCGGAGCAGCTGGCCGACCGCATCGCGATCCTGCACGAGGGCCGCATCATCGCCAACGGCACGCTCGCCGACCTGAAGAAGCTGCTTCCGGCCGCGAAGGTCGAGTACGTCGAGAAGCAGCCCACCCTCGAGGAGATCTTCCTCACTCTCATCGGCCCCAAGGCCTCGGAAAAGAAGGAGGACGCAGCATGAGCACGCACTTCGCCGCCGATACGGCGACACTCACCGGCCGCTCCATGCGGCACATCTTCCGCAGCCCCGACACGATCATCACCACGGCGGTCACCCCGATCGCGCTGATGCTCCTGTTCGTATACGTCTTCGGTGGTGCACTCCAGCAGAGCACCGGCACCGACAACTACGTGAACTACCTGCTCCCCGGCATCCTGCTCATCGCGATCGCATCCGGCATCGCCTA
>Ga0160464_100677_pt1 | contig 20525 bp, 18 predicted proteins | sample HID1971I_E11MG_FD_108275 | JGI IMG/M metagenome (GOLD analysis project Ga0160464, IMG submission 108275) | Enriched millipede-associated microbial communities from UW Madison campus, WI, USA - HID1971I_E11 MG | ecosystem: Host-associated > Arthropoda: Insects > Digestive system > Unclassified ... | reverse complement strand
GTCGGGACGGCGTTCCTCGCGACCTCGGAGTCGGCTGCCACCGCGGCGCACCGCGACGCGATCCGCTCGACCGCCGCGGACGAGACCGTGCTGACGCGCGCGATGAGCGGACGCCTGGCCCGAGGCAGACGCAACCGCGCCGTGCGGGCGATCGAGGCGAGCGGCACGATCGCCCAGTTCCCGATGCAGAACTGGCTCACCGGACGCTTCCGTACCGCGGCCGGTGAGCAGAACCTCGGCGAGCTGCAATCGCTGTGGATGGGTCAGGCCGCCCCGCTCGTGCAGTACGACACCGCCGCGGAGGTGTTCGCGGAGCTGGTGGCGGGGGTGCCGGTAGCTCCCTGACGCTCGCTCGGCTTCGTTCCGGTCGCACTTCCTGCCGCGCTGACGGCCTGGGGGCGACGGGAACTGCGACCGGAGCGGAGGGTGCGGGCCGGCGCGGAGGGTGCGGATGGGAGCGGGGGCGTGGCAGCGGGTGGAGTGGGTGTGGGCGTTCCGGTCTCTTGCTCCTAGCCAGCTAGATGGCTATCATGGCCAGGTGAGCAGTCACAACGTTCTCGAGGCGCGCAACAGTCTGTCGCGGCTGATCGCGGACTCTCAGGCGGGCGAAGACGTCGTCATCACCAAGCGCGGGAAGCCGGTGGCGAAGCTCGTGCCGATCGGGCCGGTCGACCTGGTGCGCAGTGGACGGCTCCTCGTGGAGTGGATCGAGCAGGACCCGCTGCCTCGGCGCCTCTCTCGCTCCGCCGCCGAACTCGATGCCCAGATCGCCGAAAGCCGGGACTCCTGGGAATGATCTATCTGGATTCCTGCATCCTGATCTACGCGATCGAAGACGAGGGGCCCCGGGGTATCGCAGTCCGAGACGCGCTCCGAGAGGTCGACGTAACGGTGGCATCGAGTCCGCTTGCTCTTCACGAATGTCTGGTCGGCCCTTTGCGCGAACGCAATCCCGAGTTGCGAGACCGCTATCTCGCGATGTTCGAACGGCTTGAGGAGGTGGACCTGGATGCTGCGGTCTTCGTCCGCTCGGCCGAGCTGCGCGCCGACTTCGGGTTGAAGACGCCTGACGCCGTGCACCTCGCTGCAGCTCAGATCGCCGGCTGCACCGAGCTGTGGACGAATGACAGACGCCTCGCCGCTGCTTCCCACGGGCTCGCGGTCGACATCCTCGGCGTCCGCGCCTGAGGTCCCACTCCGGAGCCCGACGGGGCGGCTCTAGAGGATGACCGTGGACTTGCCGTGCACGATCACGCGGTCCTCGGCATGCCACTGCACCGCCCGCGCGAGCACCAGGCGTTCGACGTCGGCACCGCGGCTCTGAAGCTCTGCGGCCGACTCGGAGTGGGTCACGCGCGTGACGTCCTGCTCGATGATCGGCCCCTCGTCGAGGTCGGCCGTCGCATAGTGCGCGGTCGCGCCGATCAGCTTGACGCCGCGGTCCTTGGCGCGCGCGTACGGGTTCGCGCCGATGAAGGCGGGCAGGAACGAGTGGTGGATGTTGATCACCGGGGCCTCGAGGCGGGTGATGAAGTCGTCGGTGAGGATCTGCATGTAGCGGGCGAGCACGACGAGGTCGACGTTGCCGCGCAGCAGCTCGAGCTGACGCTCCTCCATGGCGACCTTGTCACCCGAGGGGATGTGCACGAACGGCACACCGAACGATCGGACCGCTTCGGCGAGGTCGGGGTGGTTGGAGACGACCATGGTGACGTCGATGTCGAGCTGCCCGCGCTGCGTGCGCCACAGCAGCTCCATCAGGCAGTGGTCGTACTTCGAGACGAAGATCGCGACGCGCTTGCGACGGGCGACGTCGTGCAGCGACCAGTCCATGCCGAAGCGCTCGGCGACGGCCGCGATGTCGGCTTCGAGCGCCGGGCGCGCGGCCGAGAGCCCGTCGAGGTGGATGACGGTGCGCTGGAAGAAGCGTCCGCCCTCGGAATCCGTCGAGTGCTGGTCGAGCGAGATGATGTTCGCCCCGTGCTGAGCGAGCACTCCGGCGACGGCGGCGACGATGCCGGGCTGGTCGTCGCAGGCGATGAGCAGGCGGGCGGTATCGGGCTGAGACATGGGGGCTCCTCGAGGGTGTGCATCGATTCTGCCGTGGATGCGCCGAGCGGGCGAATCGCCGAACATCACCCGCTGCGCTGCAACCGCGCGGCGGCGGCCTCACCTACCCTGAGAGCATGGAAGCGAGCGACCTCGGCCTGGTGCTGATCCCCCTGCTGGCGGTAGCCGCGCCGCTGCTCGCGCGCGGTGTGCGGCCGATCGTCAGGGTGCCGATCGTGGTGTTCGAGCTCGTCCTCGGCATCCTCGTCGGCCCTGCGGTGCTCGGCTGGGTCGAGCCGGGACCGCTGCTCGAGAAGCTCAGCGACTTCGGCCTCGCCCTCCTGTTCTTCGTGGCGGGCACCGAGATCGACTTCAAGATGGTCGCGGGCAAGCCACTCGCCCGTGCTTCTCTCGGCTGGCTCCTCAGCGTGCTGCTGGGTATCGGTCTGGGCTTCTTCTTCGCACCGGGCGAGGGGATGGTCGTGATCGGGATCGCGCTCAGCTCGACGGCGCTGGGCACGCTGATGCCGATCCTGCGCGACGCCCGCGAGCTGGACACCCCCTTCGGCCGTGCGATCAGTGCGATCGGGGCCGTGGGGGAGTTCCTGCCGCTGATCGCGATCTCGATCTTCCTGAGCACGCGGACCACGCCGATCGCCACCGCCGTGCTGCTGACCTTCGTGGTGCTGGCCGGTCTCGCGGTGCTGCTGGCGCATCGCGTGCCGCACGGCCGCCTGCACCGCATCGTCCTCGCCACCCTGCACACCTCCGACCAGTTCGGGGTGCGCTTCGTGATCCTGCTCATCGCCGCGCTCGTCGGACTCAGCGTCATGCTCGACCTCGACATGCTGCTCGGGGCGTTCGTCGCGGGAGCGGTGTGGCGCATCATCATGACGCGCGCGCCGAAGGAGTCGGCCGAGCAGGTCGAGAGCAAGATCGAGGCGATCGCGTTCGGATTCCTGGTGCCGATCTTCTTCCTCTACACCGGTGTCACCTTCGACCTCCAGGCACTGCTCACCTCGTCGGGTGCTCTGGCCCTGGTGCCGATCTTCCTGGTCGCGCTGCTCGTGATCCGCGGTTCGGCCGCCCAGCTGTCCGCACCGGCGGGAGCGAGCATCCGCGATCGGGCCGCGCTGGGCCTGCTCGCGGCGACCGGACTGCCGATCATCGTCGCGGTCACCGCGATCGGGGTGGATCAGGACATGCTCGACACCGGCACGGCGGCCGCCCTGGTCGGCGCCGGAATGCTGTCGGTGCTGCTCTATCCGCTGATCGGTATGACGCTGCGCGGAGATCGTGCCGAGGTCGTCGGGCCCGCGCGTGCCGGCGAGGCCGTGCAGGGGGAGCTGTGACCACCGCATCCGCCCTCCTGACACAGGCTGTTCAGGATCTCGCCGGCGTCTCGAAGGAGGGGCTCGGTGAGCAGCGCGACTCCCGGTGGCGCGGGCGTCGCATCGTGCGGGTCGGCGAGGCCTGGCATCTGGGGGTGCTGCTGCTGACCGAGACGCACGCGCTGGCCACGGCCGAGGTGCTGCGTGCGGCGGATCCGGGACGCCGCGGCTACACGGCCGAGTCGGCGAGGGAACGCGCCGAGCGTCGAGCCGAGGCGCTGCGCGGCGGATTCGACGAGGGCGACGTCGTGCACGTGGGGTGGAGCGTGATCGACGTCGATGCGGTGGACGCCGGAGGCTCATCCGGTCCGCTGGCCCTGGTCGACGGGGTGCCGTCCGTGCGCTGGAGCACCGCGGGTGGATTGATGCCGCTGGAGGCATACCTGCGTGAACGGGTGGCTCTGCTGCGGGACTCGGCGTCGAGCTGAGGCGGATCCGCGGCGTGCGGGCGTGCTGACTCAGACGAAGGTCTCGGCGAAGCGGCGCAGGAGCGCCGCCCCCTCGGTGACCGATGCCGCGAGCACCTGCTGCTGCACCGCGTCGAACTCGTCCGGGTCGAAGTAGCCGGTGGTGCGGTAGAACGTCATCCGGTCGGCGAAGTCGCGCGGAGTGGGCTCGGGGTGGAACTGCGCGGCATACAGGTGCGTGCCCACCCGGTAGGCCTGCACCGGACAGACCTCGTTGGTCGCCAGCAGCACCGCGCCGGGCGGGGTGCTCGCCGCGCTCTCCTTGTGCGCCGTGAACACCGTCAGAGCGGAGCCGCTGGGACCGAAGACGGGATCGGTCGCGCCGGCTTCGGTCGTGTCGATCACGGTGGCGCTCGCGGGCTCCGGGGTATCGGTCACGACCTCGCCGCCGAGCATGCGCGTCACGACGCCGATGCTGAAGCACGTGAAGAACACGGCGATCTCGGCCGTCATCGCCGCATCGGCCAACGTGCGCAGGTCGGCCTCGACGCGCAGCTGCTCGGCGGACTTCACCGTGTCGGAGACATTGAACGGCGAGCCCCCCACGACGATGCCGCGATACCCGCGCAGGCGTTCGAGGTGCAGCGGCGTCTGCAGCAGATCGAGCCGGTCGACCACATCGACGCCCAGGGCCCGACGGAAGGAGGCGTGCTCAGCATCCGCCGCCCCGATCTCGGGACGCACGCAGACGTAGAGGAGCGAGGCCATCAGGAGATTCTAACGAGCGCGACGCACCTCGCCGGTCACCGGGAGGAGTTGGCCGTGCGACCGCGGACGATGCCGACGAACGTCTCGACGTCGGGCGTGGTGCGCTCGCGCGGCCAGACCAGGGCGACGGTCGAGGTCGGTCCGCCGGCCAGGACGCGGTGGTCGGCATCCTTGCGGTGGTGCAGGCGGGCGAGCGACATCGGGACGATCACGATGCCGACCCCGGAAGCCGCCGTCGCGACCGCCTCGTCGGTCCGCAGTGGGGCGAACGCCGCCGCGACCGTGCCGGGGAGGCCGAGTGGGCCGAGCACATCGTCGGTCAGTCCGATCACGACTTCGCCCTCGAGGTCTGCCGGCGTGAGCTCCGTGGCCGCCATCAGGTGCGAGTCGGCTGCGGCGACGACCACGGGAACCTCGTCGTACAGGGGGATGATGTGCAGCGACTCGTCCGTGAGGGGCAGGCGCACGAGCGCCGCGTCGACCTCGTCGAGCGCGGCGCGCTGCGTGGCGGCCTCGATCGGCACGAGTTCGAGGGGGACGCGCGGCATCCTCCGCTTCCAGGCGTCGATCCACTTGCCGGGCGTCGCGCCGGGTACTGCGCCCAGACGGAAGGTGCGCGGAGCCTCAGGCTCGGGCTGAGGGGCGTCGAAGACGACCTTGGCGGTCGGCTTCTTCGGCTTCTGCGGAGGGAACCGCTCGGCGGGGGCGGCCTTGTTCCGGCGCACGGGTGATCCCCTGCTTGCGCCCTTCGCGGGCCGTCTTCCCTGATTCGCCATGGGGTCAAGGTTACTCGGCGAGCGGTGCCGGAACCTCGGGGGTCGGTACGGGGGCCGTCGCCGCGAGCTTCCGCTGCGCCCGGCGGATGAGCCCGGCGGCCCCGCCGACCAGGAGCAGCACACCCACGGTGAGCAGGAGGATCGTGACGATCGTGGTCGGCGTCAGGGCCATGAGTCCGTCCGCGACCGCGTCTCGGCGGTCATAGTCGGCGATCATCCACAGGGCTGTCGTCGCGATCGCGGCGAACAGAAGGCCCCAGATGATGGCGGCCCAGCGGGTGCGGGGAGGGGTGGTCGTCTCGGCGATCGTCGGCGTGCTCATCACTGGTCTTCCTTCACGGGTTCGATGACGATGACGGCGATCTCGCCGGCCGTCTGGTGGATGGTGACGGGCTGGACGGTGGTGATCGAGGCGTTCTCCGCCGCGATCTTCACCGCCACGGACGAATCGCCGTCGCGGTCGCCGACGGGCCAGACGCCGCTGTCGACGGTCTCGCCCGTCTCCTCGTCCTGCCGCGTCCACGAGACGGTGGCCGTATCGACGGCGGCCCGCAGGTCGAGCTCCACTCCCGGTAGGACGTAGACGAACGTGTTCCCGGACCCCTTGTCGACGACGATCGACCGGGGGCCGTCATCGTGCGGGTTCAGCGTGACGTACACGTCTCCGAACGGCTGACGGACGTGGGCGGGTGCGTTGTTGCCGATCGAGGCGTAACCCAGCGTGACTCCCGGGAAGGCGGAGAAGGCGCCGGCCACGAGCCCGCCGATCAGCGTGAGGATGGTCGCGAAGGCCAGGAAGCCGCTCCGCCGACGGAATGCTCCGGCGACGATCATCCCGAGTGCGAGGATGAGGGCCGCGGCGAGCAGACCCAGCGCTCCACCGAGGGCCTCGCCACCGGTGACGAGACCGACGGCGGCGCCCGTGATGATCGCGAGGCCGATCATGGTCGCGGCGAACGCGAATCCGGCGCGGGGGTTCGATGCGCGGCGGATTCGACGGCGCTCTGCCGCCTCCGCCGCGAACACGGCGGCCTCGGCCTGGCGCTCACGTCGCAGCTGGTCGCGGGCGGCCCGCTCGACGTCCTGCTGCTGGCGCCGCCACGCCTGGTCCTGTTCCTTCCAGGCGGCGTGCTGGGCGCGCCAGGCCTCGAGAGCGGCCGGGTCCTGCGGCCCGGGCGGCAGAGGAGCAGGCGGAGCGGGGGGAGTCAGGGCGAGCGAGGCATCCGGCGTTGCAGGCTCCGCCACCGTGTCGGCAGCTGTGTACCCCTCCGTCGGGAGAGTGGCGTCCGCCCCCTCGGCGGTACCCGAACCGTCGAGGGGGGCGGACGCGGCCGGGGCCGTCTGATCTGCGGAAGCCATCGGCAGATCAGACGCGGAAGCACCCGGGGTGCGGCTGGCAGCACGCACGATCAGGAAGAGCAGGCCGGCGACGAGGACGAGGACGAGGATCCAGCTGATGAGGGACAGAGCCGACCAGCCGTCGTACCCGAGGCCGAACAGACGGCCGGCGAGCGGGGCGGTCGGGAACAGGCCGATGACGGCCATGGCCAGGATCCCCCACTGCACGGGCTGGTAGTCGCGACGCAGCAGGTCGCGCACGTGCACTCGTCCGTCGATGTCGGGCAGCAGCGCCCACGCAGCGGCGTAGAGGAAGATGACCGGCAGGCCGAACAGTGCGGCGACCACGAGGACGCCGCGCACGATCAGCGGGTCGATGCGCAGTCGGGCCGCGATGCCTGCGGCGACGCCACCCAGCCAGCCCTCGGACCGGGCGACGCCGAGACCGGCGACCCAGAGCAGGAAGCGATCGGCGCCGCGCGGGATGTCGGTGCCCGGAGCGCCGCCGGCCGGAGCGGCGGGGTCGGCAGGGGGCGGGGGCGCAGTCGGAATCGTCATGCTTCGATCCTGGCGGCGACAGGGGGACGGCTGCCATGGGGGGAACCCCTGAGCGGACCCTGATTCCGGGCAGGGGAGCACCCGGAGCGCCCGTGCGGGTGATTGGATTGCCCCATGTCCTCTTCGGCGCACGCTCCGGTGCGACCTCCGCGCGCGGCCGCACCGCCGCGCCCGCCCTTGACGCGGGATCGTGAGTGCCTGGTCGCCGGTGTCAGCACCGGGCTCGCGCGCCATCTGGGCGTGCGGGTGTGGACGGTGCGAGCGCTGTTCATCGCTCTCACGCTGTGCGGCGGTGCGGGCGTGCTCCTGTACGCGTGGTGCTGGATGTTCACACCGTGGACGGAGGGCGACAGCGCACCGACCAGACGGATGCCGGTGGCCTGGCTGCTGCTGGCTCCTGCGGCGGTCGGAATGCTCGTCGTGCTCGTCTGGCGCGGGGGCAGCGACTGGTTGAGCGGGTCGATCCCACCGGACATCGCCGCAGTCGTCGTGGGCGGCACAGTGGCCTTCGCGACGGGCGCGGGGCTCTGGGCCACTCTGATCGATCGGACTGACACGGCCCGAGGGCCCCGGCACACCATGAGCATCCGGATCCTCTCGATCCTGCTCCTGGCACTGCTGTTCACGATCCTGCTGTCCTGGCCCGTCGCGCGGTCGGGCGTGGCGCTCGTGCTCCTCCCGCTGGCCGGACTCGCGGCCGTGGTGTCATCGACGCTGATCCCGCGGTGGAGAGAGCTCTCCGGCGAGCGGGTACGCCGCATCCGCGAGGAGCAGCGCAGCCAGATGGCCGCCCACCTGCACGACTCCGTGCTGCAGACGCTGGCGCTGATCCAGAACAGGGCCGGTGCCTCCAGCGAGGCCGCGCGCCTCGCCAGGGCGCAGGAGCGTGAGCTGCGTGCCTGGCTCTATGACGGAGATGCTCCCGCCGACAGCGACCTTCCGACCGACCTGCGTGACTATGCGGGAGCGCTCGAGCTCGACTATCCGGTGCGCATCGATGTCGTCTCGGCGGGGCTCTCCACCGAGCGCGCGAGCGGGGAGCTCGCGGCGGCGGCACGGGAGGCGATTCTGAACGCGGCCCGGCACGCGGGCGGCGAGATCTCGGTGTACATCGAGGGGAGCGCCGCGGGCGTCGACGTCTTCATCCGCGATCGCGGGACGGGATTCCAGCTCGACGACGTGCCGAGCGACCGCCTGGGCGTGCGTGAGTCGATCATCGGACGGATGCGTCGCGCGGGCGGCAGCGGAGCGGTCCGCAGCGACGAGAACGGCACCGAAGTGCATCTGCGCATCACCACGAGCGCGCACCAGGATCGACCGGCGCCGCGTCCGGCGCCCGCACGGGAGGAGAACCGTGGCTGACAGCATCCGGGTCGTGATCGTCGACGACCACTCGATCTTCCGCTCCGGTCTACGGGCCGACCTCGACGCGGGCGTCGACGTCGTGGGCGAGGCCGCCGACGTGCCGTCCGCGATCGCCGTGATCGGCGAGACGCAGCCCGATGTCGTGCTGCTCGACGTGCACCTGCCCGGCGGGAGCGGCGACGACGCAGCCGGAGGCGAGGCGGTGATCCGCGGTTCGTCGACGACGGCCACTCGGTTCCTCGCGCTGAGCGTCTCCGACGCGGCGGCCGACGTGGTGCGGGTGATCCGGGCGGGCGCCAGGGGCTACATCACCAAGGGGTCGTCGGGTATCGAGGTCAGCAGTGCGGTGCGGGCGGTCGCCGACGGGGATGCGGTGTTCTCGCCACGGCTCGCCGGGTTCGTGCTGGACGCGTTCGGTGCGGTGGCCGGCGAGACCGCGACCGCGACGGACGAACTCGACCGGCTCTCGGCGCGCGAGCAGGAGGTCATGCGCCTCATCGCCCGCGGCTACGCCTACAAAGAGGTCGCGTCCGAGCTCTTCATCTCGATCAAGACGGTCGAGACGCACGTGTCGTCCGTGCTGCGGAAACTGCAGCTCTCATCGCGCCACGAACTCACGGCGTGGGCGTCGGAGCGGCGCCTGCTGTAGTCCAGCGCTCGACCCCGCCCGTGGCAGGCCACGGGCCGGAATCAGGCTGCGAGCCAGAGGCCCTTCTGGTCCGTCGCGATGGTGAGCCCGGCGGCGACCGTCTCATCGTCGCCGATTCTGGCGCCACGGACGATGCGCGCTCCGGCACCGATGTCGGTGCGGACGCCCACGTAGGCGTGATCGCCGATGGCTGCGCCATGTCCGACGTGCGCGTGCGCGTCGACGAACGCACCCTCGCCGATCACGGCGTCTTCATCGATCCAGGCACCGCGCGCGATCGTCGCCCCGGCGCCGACGCGCGCTCCGGGTTCGATATAGGCACCCGCCTCGATGTGCGCCTTCGGGTGCACCTTCGCGCCATGCGCGACGAGACCCCGGCCGTTCGCGTGCTTGCGATACCGCAGCGTCGCGCCCTGGTCGTTCTCGATGTCGACGTAGTTCTTGCCCACGATTCCTCCCGTGCTCCGGAGTTCTCCGGATATACCAACAACCACGCCGGGGGTGGATTCATTCCCGCGGATGGATGTGGTCAGCGTTGACAGGAGGGGCACCAGAAGGTGATGCGCTCTCGGGTCGGATCCGCGCCCTGCTCACCGCGTCTGATGAGGGTGCCGCAGCGTCGGCACGGGCGTCCGACGCGGCCGTACACCCAGGTGGTCTGGCCGCCGCGATTGACGCCGGTGAACGTGCGGTCGGCGCGATCGCGGTTGGCGCGGATCGTGCGTACACCGAGGTCGAGGAGGGCGGCGACATCGACCTCCGGCGTCGGCGTCGTCGGCAGGATTCCCCGCAGGAACAGGAGTTCTGCGGCGTACTCGTTTCCGAATCCTGCGACGTTGCGCTGATCGAGCAGGGCGACATGGATGCTGCGCGTGTCGGCTCCGAGGCGTCGGACCGCCTCGGCCGCGTCCCAGTCGTCGGCGAGGGGATCGGGCCCCAGATACCCGACGAGCTGCTCCTCGTCACGGGTGGGGACGACCTCGACCTCGGCGATGTCCACGCCGACGGCTTCGCGGTGCGCCGTGCCGACGATCGCGCGCACCTTGAAGGCCGGGTGGCGCCACTTCTCGCCGGGTCGGTACACGAACCAGGCGCCGTCCATGCGCAGATGCGAATGCAGTGTGCTGTCGCCGATGCGCATCAGCAGATGCTTGCCGCGCGGCACCACGGAATGCACCGGCTGCCCGGTCAGATCGAGGGTCGCGAATCGGGGGACCCGGAGGTCGAATCGGGTGACCTCCGCACCGGCCAGGGCCTCGTCGAGACGTCGCGCCGTGCGGAAGACGGTATCGCCCTCGGGCATCAGGGTGCTCCGAGGGGAGCGTGTGGCGGTGCGGGTGGTGGCGGTGCGGGTGGTGGCGGGGCCGTGGGCAGGGGCGGTGCGGGGGCTCCTGAGCGGGCGAGCATGTCGCGCGCGAGCATCGTGCTGCCGGCGACGGCGGCGGGCATGATCGCGACCGCGCCGCCGGGGATCAGGAAGCAGAGCTGGGTCGCGACGCCGAACCCGAGAACCCGTGCTCGGCTGCCCGAGAACAGGGCGGCACGGTCCGCCGGGCTGAGGTCGCGTGCATCGAAGGCGCGCCCCGTGAGCTCGCGGGCGAGCAGCCGACCGGTGAGCACGACACCGGCGATGGCGCCGAGGAACCCGCCGACGACCGGGATGAGCCCGATCAGGAGCACGAGGACGGCGATCAGGATGCCGAGCAGGACCAGCCGGAGCCCCTCGCCGAGAGTGGTCCAGAAGCTGCCGCCGTCGGCCGGAGGTGCGTCACCGAGATCGACTTCGACCGCGTGCCAGATTCGCTGGTAGAACGGGTCGCCGATGGTCAGGGTCAGGGCGCTGAAGACGACGCTGGCGAGCGCGAGTGCGGCCGCCACGACCACGAGACCCACGGCGGCGCGCAGCAGACCTCTCCACGGCTCGAACCATCCCTCGGCGAACGGGGTCAGCCAGGCGGACAGCGACGGCATGCTGAGCACCAGCGGGATGAGAGCCGCCGCGAGCACCACGACGGCGATGATCGCGGGGATCAGCCCGAGCATCATGAGACCGGGTCTGGTGCGCCACAGCCCGAACCCGCGCAGCAGGGTGCGGATGCCGGTCGCGAACTCTCGGATCATGGCTTCCAGCGTAGGGGCATCGCTCAGACGGCCTTGCGGAGGGTGTACCCGCGCGGGGTCGCCACGAACCCGGCCTCCTGCAGGGCGAGGGCGAGCTCGGTGCCGTAGACGCCCTCGCCGTTGATCTTCTCGACGGTCAGGGTGTCGAGTCGGCGGCTGCGCGCGGTGGCTGCGAGGTCAGTGGCTGCGGCGCGCAGGACCTCGCCGTCGTCGCTGAACGACAGCACCGTGCGGCCGCCGCGTTCCAGCGAGAGCACGAGGGCGCCGTCGACGAGCACGACCAGGCCTCCCGCCTTGCGACCGGGACGGTGCGACACCCCGTCGAGCTTGGGCCAGCCGAGCGCAGCACCGTAGGGGTTCGCGGGATCGGTCGCGGCGAGGGTCACGGCCTTGCGTGGTGGCGGATCGGCGAGACCGGCATACGTGCGCAGCCGGTCGACCGTGCCGGAGGCGGCGAACTGTGCGGCGCCCAGCTTCTCGATCACATAGCCGCGGCGGCAGTGGCCCGCCTCTTCGAAACCGGCGAGCACCCGGTAGGCCTGGGCGAAGCCGCCGGGGACGCCCTCGGCCTGCACCGCACCACGGGTGACGACACCGTAGCGATCGAGCAGGAGGCCGGCGGTGACGGTCGCCCGGCGGGCGGGATCGGTCTCGAGCGCGGGCAGCAGCGACCAGCGCCCACCGATCGAGGGCGGGCGGGGAGCGGCGGCACCCGTGAAGGACACGCCGCGGTAGGTGCGGGCACGGGGAGCTCGGCGTTTGACCTTGTGCGCCTGCGAGCCCCCGGTGAGGAGAGAGCGGATCGGGGCGAACGTGTCGTTGGTCACGTAGCCCGACCACGTCAGCGACCACAGCGCCTCGAGGACGGACTGCTCGTTCTCGGCCGCCGCCATGTCTTTCAACTGCCCGGCGAAGTAGGCGCCGCCCACGTCGAGCGCGATGAGGATGCGTGACTCGAGGGAGTCGGATGCGATCTCCGCGTCGCGCTCGGGCAGGGTGAACGGCGCGAGGTCGGCGGGATGCAGCGACACCCACCCGTCGCGCCCCGGCAGGGTGCCGTGGCCGGACCAGATGACCTCGCCGGCGGCTGTGAGCTCGTCGAGCATCGCGGGGGAGTAGTCGCGCACCCGGGAGGGGAGGACCAGTGACTCCCACGCGCTCGCCGGGATCGGCACGCCGGCGAACTGCTCGATCACATTGAGCACGCCGTCGACGCCGTCGAGCGGTCGCCCGATGTGCTGCCAGTCCGGCAGGAACCGGGCGTACGCCTCGGGGGCGACCGGTTCGACCGAGCCGCGGATGGCGGCGAGCGAGCGCATTCGGAGGCGGCGCAGCACCTCGGTGTCGCACCACTCGACGGCGTCTGCGCTGCCGGCCGCCTCGGGCAGGAAGTATCCGCTCGTGAGGCGACCCGCGGTCTCGAGGCGCTGCAGCGTGTGCCGGGCGACGGCGGCACCGAGTCCGAACCGGGTGGCGATGGCATCCGTCGTGAACGGGCCGTGCGTGCGGGCATGGCGGGCGACGAGGTCGCCGAGCGGGTCGGCGACGGGTTCGAGGAACGCCACGGGGATGCCTGTGGGCAGCGCCGCCCCGAGCGCATCGCGCAGGCGACCCGCATCCTCGATCGCGGCGACCCGGCTCGCGCCGGCGATCGTGACGGGGATCGCCCGGCGCGCGGTGATCAGGTCGTCGAGCAGCGCGGCGGCCGAGGTGTCGGCGATCGACTCGGGGTCGAGTCGTGCGGTGGCCTCGTCTGCGTCGAGCGGGCCGAGCATACGCAGCAGGTCGGCGACGCCTTCGAGCCCGCGGGCACGGCGGTCGGGGTCGAGGCGCTGGGCCTCGCGCTCGAACTGGGCGATCACGTCGGGGTCGAGCAGTTCGCGCAGCTCGACCGTGCCCAGCAGCTCGCCCAGCAGCGCCGGGTCGACCGAGAGTGCGGCCGCGCGGCGCTCGGCGAGCGGGGAGTCGCCCTCGTACATGAACGCACCCACGTAGCCGAACAGCAGGTCGCGGGCGTACGGCGACGGCTGGCCGGGCTCGGTCTCGACCAGGCGGATGCGGCGGTCGGCGATCGACGTCGCGAGCCTGCGCAGGGAGGGGAGGTCGTAGACGTCCTGCAGCACCTCGCGCAACGTCTCGAGGATCACCGGGAACGTCGGATGACGCCTGGCCACCTCGAGCAGCTGGGCCGACCGCTGCCGCTGCTGCCACAGCGGTGTGCGCTTGTTCGGGTTCATGCGGGGCATCAGCAGGGCGCGTGCGGCGCACTCGCGGAACCGGGAGGCGAACAGCGCGGAGCCGCCCACCTCCTCCGTCACGAGGTGCTCCAGCTCGTCGGGCTCGAACACGAAGAGCTCGGCACCGGGCGGCTCGGCTTCGGCATCGGGGATGCGCACGATGATGCCGTCGTCGCTCGCCACCGCCGACCCTTCGACGCCGAGACGTTCGCGCACCCGGGCGTTGATGGCGAGCGCCCACGGCGCATGCACCTTCATGCCGTACGGGGAATGCAGGATCACGCGCCAGTCGCCGACCTCGTCGCGACCGCGCTCGACCGTGAGCGTGCGGTCGGTGGGGAGCGTGCCCGTCGCTTCGCGCTGCTCGGTCAGGTGGGCCATGAGGTTCGCCCGCGCCTGCTCGTCGAGCCCGGCGTCGATGAGTCTCTGTGCCGCCTTCTCGGGAGTGGCCGCCGACACCTCGCGGGAGAAGGCGCCCAGCGCCTCGCCGAGCTCGAACGGACGGCCGATGCCGTCGCCGTGCCAGAACGGCACCTTGCCGGGCTGCCCGTAAGCGGGGATCACGTTCACGCGGTCGTGTGTGATCTCGGCGATCCGCCAGCTCGTCGTGCCGAGCGTGAACACGTCGCCCACTCGCGACTCGTAGACCATCTCCTCGTCGAGCTCACCCACGCGGGCGCCGGTCGTCTCGCCCGCGACGAAGACGCCGAACAGGCCGCGGTCGGGGATGGTGCCACCGCTGGTCACCGCGATGCGCTGCGCACCCGGACGCCCCGTCAACGTGCCCGCATCGCGATCCCACACGAGTCGCGGTCGCAGCTCGGCGAACTCGTCGGAGGGGAAGCGGCCGGCGAGCAGGTCGAGGGTCGCCTCGTAGGCCGAACGCGGAAGCGCCTGGAACGGTGCCGACCGGCGGACCGTTTCGAACCACTCCTCCACGCCGATCGCTCCGAGCGCGCACGCCGCGACCGTCTGCTGCGCGAGGATGTCGAGCGGATTGCGCGGCACCTGGATCGCCTCGATCTTGCCCGCCAGCATCCGCTCGGTCACGATCGCCGTGTGCAGCACGTCGCCGCGATGCTTCGGGAAGAGCGCGGCCCGACTGATCTCGCCCACCTGGTGCCCGGCGCGCCCGACGCGCTGCAGGCCGGAGGCCGCTGACGGCGGGGCCTCGACCTGGATGACGAGGTCGACCGCACCCATGTCGATGCCGAGTTCGAGGCTGCTCGTCGCGACGACGCAGCGCAGCACGCCCGACTTGAGCTCTTCTTCGACCTGAGCCCGCTGCTCCTTCGAGACCGACCCGTGGTGCGCCTTCGCGAGCACGGGGTCGGCGCCTGCGGTGGCTCCGGCCTGCGCCATCATGGCCGCGGGCACGGTCGCGGCCGGCAGCTCGACGCCGATGCGCTCGGAGTAGATCTCGTTCAGACGCCCCGTGAGGCGCTCGGCCAGGCGACGGGAGTTGGCGAAGACGATGGTCGAGTTGTTCTGCAGGATGCGGTCGACGATCGCCTCCTCGACGTGCGGCCAGACGGAGCCGGTGACCTCGGTGTACTCGGCATCGGCCGCATCGCCTGCCACCCCGGGAGGAGGCGGCGGGTTGGTCATGTCGTCCATCGGCACGACCACGCCGAGCTCGAAGGTCTTGGACGCCGGGGGCGCGACGATCTCGACCGGAGCCGAGCCGCCGAGGAACCGCGCCACCTCGTCGATGGGTCGGACCGTGGCCGAGAGGCCGATGCGCTGCGCCGGCTTCTCGATGCCGTTCGCGCGGCGCAGGGCGTCGAGCCGCTCCAGGCTCACGGCGAGGTGTGCGCCGCGCTTGGTGGCGGCGACCGCGTGCACCTCGTCGATGATCACGGTGTGCACCCCGCGCAGCGTCTCGCCCGCGCGGCTCGTGAGCATGAGGTACAGCGACTCGGGGGTCGTGATGAGGATGTCGGGCGGATCGGACACCAGCTTGCGCCGGTCGCTCGAGGTCGTGTCGCCCGAACGCACCCCGACCGTCACCGCGGGCGACGGCACCCCGAGACGCCGGGCCGACTGACCGATGCCGATCAGCGGGGAACGGAGGTTGCGCTCGACGTCGACGCCCAGGGCCTTCAGCGGCGAGATGTAGAGGATGCGCGTGCGCGGCTCGCCCTTCGCGGGCGGGGCGGTCTCGGCCATGCGCTCGCGGAACACGCTGTCGATCGCCCACAGGAAGGCCGAGAGCGTCTTTCCCGAGCCTGTCGGCGCCACCACGAGCGCGTGCTTGCCGGCCGAGATCGCGTCCCACGCGCCCGCCTGCGCGGGCGTGGGCGCGGGGAACGCACCCCGGAACCAGTCCTGTGTCGCGGGGGTGAAACGGTCGAGCACGTCGCTCATCCCTCCATCTTCGTCGAGGCCGGGGACATCGGGGCCGTCAGAGGACGGGAGGAGGCGCAGGAGCCCACGCGGTGGCAAACGCCGCCCAGATGACGGGGGAGTGGCGGGGGTCGCCCGTCGACGTCCAGCGGCGACGCTGCTCCCGCTGCCACACGGCCATCGCGGCGACGGGATCGGGTGCGTCGTGGGCGGCGTCCACGGCGACGACGGCCTCGGCGAGCATGCCGTCGGCGCGGTCGCCGAGCTGCGGCACGAGCCGGCGCAGACCCGCGTCGGTCGGCAGCGTCCACCGGGTCGCGGTGACGTACTCGGCCCCGCGATGCGTGAACGCCGCGACCAGTCCCGCGGGCTCGGCGAATCGCAGGTCGCTCCCCGAGTCGCACGCGATGAGGGCCACCCGGTTCGGGGCCCGCAGCGGGGAGAGCCCGGGTGCTCCGAGAGCGATCTCCGCCGCCGTGTAGGGGCGGTGCGCGCCGATCAGGGGGGTCGTCCCCGGAGCATCCGCACCGTCGGACAGATGCATCCTGGCGTCCAGCGCGTGCGTGGATGCGGTGACGTGCCCGACGTACAACAGGCGCCCCGCGTCGTCGAGGGACTCGGCAAGGGCGACCCTTCCGACATCGGACCGACGGAACCGTTCGCCGCCGGCGGGGCGCAGACGCCCGTCGAGGCGGGCGACCATCTCCGCCAGCGGAGACCCCGCGGCGACGGGGCCCAGCACACTGCCCAGTTCACTCGCCGCCGAGAACCCGGGGACCACGGGATCGAGCACCGTGGCCACCGGCGCGGAGGGCTGCCACTCCGACACCGCGCGTGTCGGGTCGTTCCGCAGCGTCGCCGGGAGCAGCACCGAGACATCGGCCATGTCGACCGCCCGTTCCTCGTCGGCCGCTCCCAGCAGCTCCCACGGCAGGTGCGCTGTCGACGGAGACAGCTGCACCCGCAGGTGCGGACGGATTCCGGCTGCTTCCAGCGCGTTGAGTTCGAGCGCCAACCATCGCGGGAGGAGCGCCGCCGTGAGCGCATGGGCCAGCCGCTGCTCCCGCTGCCGATCCAGCAGCGCTCCGTGGGTGAGCGCTCGCCGCAGCGCATCCATGCCGTTCTCCCCCGGCAGCGGAGTCGGCAGCGCCGCAGCCAGTTCCCCCAGCACCGGAGCGACGGCCGAGCGCTCGGCGATCGTCATCCGCGGCGCGCTGCGCTGATGCTCCCAGACCCAGCTGACGAACAGATCGTCGCCGTCGACGTAGCGCAGGCGCGCGACCGGTCGGCGGTCATCGGGGAGATCATCGAGCACCGCGGCACCGTCGGTGCGGGGGACCGGCATCGGCACCGCGAGCTGCGGAAGGTCGCGCCAGTTGCTCACCATGCGGCCACCGCCGTCTCCGCGCGCACCGTGACGCCGTACTCGGCCTCTGCCGCCCGCACCCATGACTCGAGCACGGGAGCCGTGCCGGGGATCGCGATCACCCGCGGGGGTGCGGCGAAGCGCAGGTGCGGCGTGGACGCACCGCCGGTGAGAAGTCCGGCCGCCGCCGCGGGGAGCTCCGCTTCGGCACCGTCTTGCGCATCGTCTTCGGCATCGGCCTCCTGCGGGGAGGACGGCTCGAACGGCATGACCGCTCCGGTCGAGGAATCCGCCCGGGCGCTGACGGCCTCCCGCGCGGCATCCGTCTGCAGCGTCACGGTCGCGGCCGCATTCTCGACGAGCTCGAACAGCAGTGCCGCGTCTCCGAGAGTGCGGGCCAGCCGGAATGCCAGCTCACGGGCGGGAGCGGCGACCTGCAGCGTCCAGCGCTCCCGCACCGGACCGGGGGAGAAGCCGTCGCGCAGCGCCTCGGTCGCCAGCAGCACCGGGATCGCGAGGTCGCGCGCCTGTTCCAGCCGCTGCATCCGCGCGCGCGGGGTGATCGACATCGCCGCCCATTCCGCGTGCATCTCGGCGCGGCGCAGGTTCACGCGGCAGCGGTCGCCGGCGTAGCGCGCGAGGTCTCGCGCCGCGCGATAGGCCTCGTCGGCGGCGGGATAGCGGTGTCTGGCGGATTCCGCATCGCCGAGGAAGGCGTACGCCTCCAGGCGTTCGTGCACCGCGGCCTCCGCGTCGAGGTCGGCGAGCAACGCGCGCAGGGCCTTCGTCGCGGCCCCGACCCGCCCCTGCTGCAGCAGCACGGCGGCGAGTCCGGTCCTGCTGGCGGCCAGACGCGTCGTGAGGCCGATCGCGGCGGCCAGCTCCGCCGCCCGCCGGAAGCCCTCCGCGGCCTCACGGTGCCGACCCTGCTGCATCGCCGAACGCGCCAGGTTCTCCACGGCGAGCTGTCGACTCGCGGCGTCACCCCCGTGCTCCTGCGCCTGCTGTGCGAGGGTCAGGTACTGCTGGGCCGCGACCTCGTCTCCGGTGCGCTGGGCGATGACCCCGAGGTTCGCGTAGGCGTGGCCCGAGAGCTCCGGACCCACCGCGATCGCCACCTCCAGCGCGCGCTTCGCCTCGTCGTCCGCCTCCTGCAGGCGCCCGGTCACGATCAGCAGGGTCGTGCGCGCGTTGCGCACTGAGAAGGAGAGCAGCTCTCGCTGATCGAGGTCGTCGTCGAGCAGCGCCTCCGCCCCGTCGATGCCCGCGAAGGCGTCGTCGAACCGATCCATCAGCGTGAGGGTCTGCGCGCGGGCGATCATGCCGTTGATCTGCACCGTGCGGGTCGCGCGCTCGTCGCCGATCAGCGCGATGGCGTCGGCGGCTGCGGCGAGGCCCTCGTCGGCGAGGCGCACCGCGTCGTCGAGTGCCCCCTCGAACTCGCGCGCGGCGGCGAGGTTGAGCAGGGCCCTGGCACGGAGGTCGAGCCCCTCGCCGTCGACATCCGCCACCAGGGTCATCGCCGCGACGCTCCGTAGCTTCGCGGTGGCATCGGCCACGCGTCCCTGGTGCAGGAGCATCGCCGCCTCGTTGTTGAGGTCGCGCCCCGGCCGCCAGCGCGGCGTGGCCGGCACCCGACCGCGGATCGCGCTCGCCGGCTGCTCCTCTGCGGAGCTCACGCTCGGGCCCCCGCGGCCCGTTCGGCGAGCGACGCATCGGGTGCGGTGAGTCTGGTCGTGGCGAACGCCAGGACTTCTGCGCGATCCTCCGCCGACTCCGCTGCCTCGGGCTCATCGGGAGAGACCAACAGCGGATCGTGCACTCGGAGCGTGCGGGCGCCCGGTGGGAGGAACAGAGCGGATGCCGGAACCACCGTCTCGCCGACGAACACCGAATCCGCACGCCGCAGCACCACGTCGACGTCGAGGGCGGGCGGGCCGAAGACGGCGTGGAGTTCGGGGGCCGAGAGAACACCCTGCACCGCGGGAACCTCGACCTGCAGGAACGGCGTATCCGTGCCCTGGAGGAGTGTCCACCGGGCCTCGGCTGCCGCATCCACCGTCTGCGTCGGCACATCGGACCACCGGACGGGGGCCGTGCCCTGCGCGATCACGACGCCGTCGGCCGCGGATGCCCGGCGCTCGCCGCCGGCAGCCAGCGCCCATTCGGAGCGGACGTCGGCGGGGGGCGTGGGCGCCCAGGCGACACCGTGGTCTTCGGCCAGGGCGTCGAGCACGGCTGCCAGCTCGGCGGCGTCGGCGGCCAGCGCGGGCGGGAGAGCGGCGAGTGCGGCGGGTGCGTCGTGCGCGTCGGTCATCGCGTGCTCGACGGCATCCTCGTCGTCCAGGAGATGGGTGAGGAGGTGGCTCGTCACCGCGACCTCTGCGGCCACGATCGCCGGGTCGAGCGCCGGGATGCCGCTGCTCGCCGGCCACCAGGCGCGCGCCCAGTTCAGATGCCCCAGAGCGCGCACGGCGTCGACGATCGTCGGATCCCCGAAGGCGTCGAGTGCGATCTCGACGTCGACGCCCCGGAACACGGCGTCCGCGACGGTGGCTCCGTAGACGTCGGCCAGCCACGCGCTCGCCGCCAGGGCGTCGTGGACGTCGGTGTCGGGAAGCGGGGCGGGTGCCGTGACATCCCAGGTCAACTGCGCCCCGGCCGCCTCGACGAGCGCCGTCCGCAGCGGCACATGCTCGACGAGGGCGTCCGAGCGGACGCTGTCCTCCCGCGCCGTGCTGACTTCGATGCGGCCGTCGCGCACCCTGATCCGCGTGCTCATGCCACCCCCGGGAGAGCGGGAGCGGGCATGCCGCGACCCATCGCGATCTTCAACCGCTGCCGCTGGTCCATCACGACCGAGCGCAGCACGCCGTCGAGGGTGTCCCAGACGTCATCGGCTCCGAGCACCTGACCGCGGAGCTCGCGACCGTGCATGCGCACCCAGAGGCGCCGGAGATACGCCTGTCGGACGTCGTGGATGTCGTCGAGCACAGACGCGGGGACCCCGCTCACCTCGGCGGGAAGACGCAGCGCTCGCCGCACGTAGGCCTCGCGGTTCCACCGGGAGGCCAGTTGCCGGTGCGCGGCGGTCGTCGCGGCGGGGCCCGAGGCATCCAGGGCTCCGCTCACCTCCCGCCCGAGAAGCATCATG